>Ga0074195_1001221_pt1 | contig 37831 bp, 34 predicted proteins | sample EPASupsiteHSE623_FD_64525 | JGI IMG/M metagenome (GOLD analysis project Ga0074195, IMG submission 64525) | Bioremediated contaminated groundwater from EPA Superfund site, New Mexico - Sample HSE6-23 | ecosystem: Environmental > Aquatic > Deep subsurface > Groundwater > Contaminated ...
CCCCCCCTATCCGATAAAATATTATCCAATAAAGGGGTGTTAGTTTTTACCGTCCGCAAGGATGGAGCCAGATGAGCGTCGGCGACTCCTTCGACGCTCTCTTTAACCTCAAGCGCTATTTCCACACTTCTTGGTACAAAGGCCTTTTGGCGGACTTCGATGTCTTCAGAAAACGCTTTCTCACCGCGTCATTCCTGATCGGGCTTTTAATGCCCGCCGCCGTGGCGGTCGTCTCGATTCGAAAAGGAGAATTCTCCAATTTGCTGTCGTTGGCAATCGCCGAGGTCGTCCTGACCATCGGGCTGGTCGTATCGCTGAACGCTTCCCGAAAGCAGATCGGCTCCCTTTCCCATTTCGTCCTTACTCTCTATCCTCTAGCCTACCTTGTCGCTGTTCTATCCCGATACAGCCATCATACGTACGTTATCCTCCTCATCGCCATGCCGCCCATCGTCGAAGTTCTCTCTCCCCGAGGGGAGAAGCTTCTATGGTTCTTCTACTCGAGCTTCTTCATTGTAGCGGCGAATGTCCTTGCCGCAGCTGGTATCATGACCTCCTGGGTGCGCGACTTCTCTGCCGGCGATATCATAGTCTTTCACTCCGCCACATCCATCGTCGCCGCGCTTAGCTATCTTAGAGACAGGCAGATGGTTCATTACCTCGAAGCTCAGGCATACCGCATCGTCAGAGACGAAGCCACGGGGCTGCCTACCGCAGCCGCTTTGGGGGAGGTCCTGCGGACCTCGGATGCTGGCATCCTCTGCGTCGTATCGATAGACAATTTCTATGAGCTCGCGGCGCTATTCGGCTATGAATTCTGCGATGAAATCGTAGTGTACGCGGCATCCCGCCTCCAGACCGCGACTCGAAAGCTTGGAGGTCGGTGCTTCAAACTCCACGGGAGGGATTTGGGTATCATGTTGTCCTGGGAGGGAATGGACGAAGTCAAGGCAGATCGATATGTCCAGGAATTCTATGCCTCCATCGGCGGCCCGGTTGCATTGAAGGGAAAGAACGTGGAGATTCAATACTCCATCGGGTATACCTTTTTTAGGGATGGGAAGGCGGCCAAGGCGCTCAACGAAGCAGGCGCTGTCCTCTGGCGCGGATCAGGCCGCCATGGCGTGTATAGGCACGAAGATTCTTTGGATACGGCGGCTGTGGATCTCGCCTTCTCCAGGCTTGCCACACTCTCCCGATGCGTCCGCGAAGGAGGTCTCGAGGCCCATTTTCAGCCTGTGCTCTCTCTGACCGACGGCCGGCGAGCGTGGTACGAGACGCTCCTTCGAGTGAGAGGGGATACGGGGAAGCTGGAGGTGCCCTCCGCCTATCTGGAGCTGGCGAAATCCGCGGGGTACTGGAGCGGGATCACCGATTTCGTGTTGGCGCGAGCGATCGATCGGATCAAGTCCGGGTTCGGGTCGGTTTCAGTCAACATCGGAGCCATCGACTTAGGGAGAGAAGGATTTAGGAGTCTAGCCGTCGAAGGAGGAGCGCTGGCCCGCGAACATGGCTGCAGACTCATCCTTGAGCTTCTTGAGACTGATACGGGGTATCTTTCCGATGAGGAACTCCAGGTCGTAAGAATGCTTCGGACGGCCGGATGCCTTATCGCTATCGACGACTTTGGCAAGGGGTATTCGAACTACTCACGACTTCTCGACTTTCCGATCGATATCGTAAAGTTCGATATGTCGCTTATTCAGAGAGCGGCCAACGAGGCTTCTGTTGGAGTTCTCGTCGAGGGGCTTGTGCGATTCTGCTCGGGCTTTGGGCTCCTCACCGTGGCCGAGGGTGTTGAGACTGAGCGAGAAGTGGCCTATGTAAAGGCTATAGGTTTCGATTATGGGCAAGGCTTTTTCTGGTCGCGGGCCGTCCCCGCGGCCGAAGCTCCCGCGTCGAGGCCATGGGAGACTGACGCGCCTTGACGCTGTCCGCGCGAACAGATATCCTTTTATCCAGAGCCTTTCCATAAGGAGAAATACATGAGTGTTATCGAATACGTCGAGGCGCGCGAGATCCTGGATTCACGCGGCAATCCCACCGTCGAAGTGGATGTCGTCCTCGAGGACGGCACCTTGGGCCGCGCCGCCGTTCCGTCGGGCGCATCCACCGGCGAATATGAAGCCGTGGAACTCCGCGACGGGGACAAGAAGCGCTATCTCGGCAAGGGCGTTCTCGCCGCCGTCGAGAACGTGAACACCGCCATAGCGGGCGAAATCTGCGGACTCGACGCTCTCGAGCAGGTCGATATCGACCGCACCCTCATCGAGCTCGATGGCACCGAAAACAAGGGCAAGCTAGGCGCCAACGCCATGCTTGGCGTCTCGATGGCCGTCGCCAGGGCCGCCGCCGATTATCTCGGCATTCCCCTCTACAAGTATCTCGGCGGGGCGCACACCACCCTTCTTCCCGTCCCGATGTCCAACATCATCAACGGCGGAAAGCACGCCGACAACAAGATCGACTTCCAGGAATTCATGATCATGCCCGTGGGCGCCGAATCCTTCCGCGAAGCCGTGCGCATGAACACCGAGGTCTTCCACAATCTCAAGAGCCTCCTGAAAGGCGCCGGCCACAACACCTCCGTGGGCGACGAGGGCGGTTTCGCCCCCAACCTCGACAACGAGGAAGCCTTGCAGTTCATCATGAAGGCCATCGAGAAGGCCGGCTACAAGCCCGGCGACGAGATCGCCATCGCCCTCGACTGCGCCTCCAGCGAGCTCTTCGACGAAGGCGGACGCAAGGGCTACAAGTTCTGGAAGACCAACCCCGACAAGCTCTTCAGCGCCGACGAGATGATCGAGCTCTATACGAAGTGGGTGGGCAAGTATCCCATCATCTCCATCGAGGATGGCCTCGACCAGAACGACTGGGAAGGCTACGTGAAGCTCACCAAGGCCCTGGGGAAGAAAATCCAGATCATGGGCGACGACTTCTTCGTCACCAACACCAAGCGCCTCGAGAAGGGCATCTCCATGGGCGCCTGCAACTCAATTCTGATCAAGCTGAACCAGATCGGCACCGTCACCGAGACGATCGAAGCCATCAACATGGCCAAACGCGCCGGCTACACCGCCGTCGTTTCCCACCGCTCGGGCGAGACCGAGGATACCTTCATCGCCGACCTCACCGTGGCCATGGAAACCGGACAGATCAAGACCGGCTCCATGTCGCGCACCGACCGCATCTGCAAGTACAACCAGCTAATGCGCATCGAGGACGAGATGGAAGGCATCGCGGAATATTGGGGTAAGAAGGTATTTTATAACGTTAAATAGTAACGTCTGACTTTGCCGTTATTCCGCGATGCCTCACAGGGCAACGCTGAAGGCGGCCTCCGACAGGAGGCTGACTTCAGCGCCATAAAGAGGCGCTTTCGCGCCTCTTTATGCGGAATATTGGGCGAAAAAGGTTTTCTACAACGTCCGGGGTTAGGACGAGAGGACGGGATAGCAGGATCCTGAGGATTAACAGGATATCCAGTTTTCTCCTGTATATCCTGATCATTCTGTTATCCTGTCCTATTTGATTATATAAAAGGGACCTGTCAGGAATGGCGGGTTCTTTTATTTTATATAGAAGATGATGACATGGTGACAGGGCTTCCCAGTTTCAACAGGACTTCCCGTGGATTCTGCCAATCTTGTCGTCCTGTCGAATTCGTCGAATTGCTCACCCCGCATTTACCGAGAAGCCGACAGGACCCCCAGGATTTACAGGACTTCATGCCGCAGGGCGGCTCGCGATCCCGAACTGGCCTGTCGCGGCTTCCTCGCCCTTATCTACCGGACCATGAAATCCGCCCACCGGGCAGGCTGCCATAGTGCCTGCCTCTTGGCTTACGTATCTTCCGCGATGCGGCTGCCGTATGCAGCTCAGGCGGATTACCTGTAAATCTTGTAATCCTGTCGTCCTGTCCTATCCTATCCGCGCGACACAAACGCCGGCGCCACATCCGTCTTAGAAAAGTCTCCGCCTTTATAAAGAAGCGAATCGTTCAACGTTGAAGCCAGCGCATAAGCGGCGCAATCGCCTAGGTTGAGCCCCGCGGCATGTTTCCCTTTGCCGAAGCGACGCCAAGCCGCCATCGCGATCTCAGCCTGCCCAGAATCAAAAGGAATCGTTTCGACCTCGAGAGTGGCCAGCAGCCTCGCCAAGGCCGCTGAACCCGCCTCTCCCTTTCTCGCCTCCACGACAATCATCGCTTCGAGCTTATTTACCGAGCTTAGGAATTTCCTGCCGGGGAAGGCCAGCGCTTCGATAAAATCACCGGCGTCAAGCTCTCCGAAAAGAACTGCCAGCAAAGCTGAACTATCGATCACCATCGGCAAACTCTCCAGCCGCGCCGTAGCCGAGGATTTCCTCGGGGCTGCGGCAGTCCAGATCGGGCAGGGCGGCGCATTCAGCGGCAATTTCCGTAAGAGCTGAGCGAAGGGGGACGCGTTTTTCATCGTGGCTTGCCAGACTGGCTTCGAGCGCCTCTACGATGACCTCGGTCATAGTGCTGCCTTTCCGACGCGCGAGATCGCGGGCAAGCCGCTCAACCCGCGTATTTCTTATGCTTATAGCCATCAACATTCTCCATGTATATACAAAAATATTATGTATATACATAGAAGTCAATCGACAAGACGACATGATTCGCAGGATTGACAGGACCATCGGGCTTTTCCGTAAATCCTGAAGTCCTGTCGTCCTGTCCTGCCGCTTATTCAGCATAGACGGATAGACCGCCCAGATCCACGGGACTCGCGCTACAGCAACCAAATCAGCGCCAGGACGACGGCGGTCGGCACCACGTTTCTCCAGAATATTTTCTTCGCGATCCTCAAGGCCTTGTGTTCCAGGTAGTCCACCCTGTAAGCCGCGAATTTGCCGGTTATGCAAGAGCCGGGAATACCTCCGGGGGGCGAGATCCACTGCCCGGCCAGCACAACGTTCTTCAAGCCTTTGATGAAGGGGGAAGGGTAGGCCGTTCTCATGCTCGCCTCTTTTGGAAGGATGCAGGCCTGGTTATATCCGTTGTGGGCGTTGCAGTACCGCTTGTAGGTGCAGGGAGTCCAGGCGTCGAGCAGGGTCAGCTTGCCGCGGTATTCCGGCCAGGTCCGCTCGATTTTATCCTTCACGAGGGCGGCGAGCTCCAATTTTTTCGCCTTGTAGGCTTCCTTGTCCTCGCCCAGCGCCTTCCAGTAGGCCCAGCTGGATCGATCCATGCCCCAGAGAACCTGGATGATCTGCTTGCCCGCGGGCGCGAAGGACGGTTCATAGGCGAAGGTCTTCAGCGTGACGCGGTCGTTGAGCCAAGGCTCGACCTTAAGTTCGGGCGCGTCGAGGTTGATCTCGTGCCCGAGCAGGTCCCGCTCATCGTCGATAGCCCAGGCAGCCTGGAACATTCCGTAGATCGTGTATTGGTCAGGGTTGTCGAAATATTCCTTGAGCTTTTCGGGCATGTAGGATCTGTCGAGCAGCTGGGTGAAGGTGAAGTCGGCGTCGCAGGCGGGAATGATGTAGTCAGCCTCGACGCGCGAGCCGTCCTCGAGGACGATGCCGGTCGCCCTGTCTCCGGCGATCTCGATGCTCCGCACCGGCGCCGAACCGCGATAGACGCCTCCCAATTCCTCGAATCGCTCCTTCATTCGCAGCGCCGCGGCCCTGGATCCTCCGATGGGAACGCCGCCGTCCCCGCTCGCGAAATTGCCGTAGGCGATAGGGAAGGAATACGCCTTGGATTCCCTGGGGCAGAAATCGCTGAGGCAGCGCTGGATGAGCGGGTGCCTGAACTTGTTCATCAGATCCTGCGTGCTTTCGCGGGGATACCGTGCGAACAGTTTGAACATCTTCAGCGACTTCATGAGCAGCCAAATCCCGGAGATGCCGCCGAGTTGTTCACTTGGCACGCCGGCCGGGACGACGGTGGATGTGCCGAGCGCGACATTGCCGAACAGCGTGTTGATCTCTTCCTCATCCTCGGGCGACAGGGCGATCCATTCTTTTCGCGTCTTTTCGAGGTCGCTGTACAGGGAGAGCTTCTGTCCGTTCAGCCAGGAGGTATACATGACGTCATTTCTGAGCACGCCGATCGAATCGTCTATGAGTCGTGTCTCCCTGTACAGATCGTACAGGTCACTGCCAGGCGTCGTGCCCATGAGCCAGTGGATGCAGTTGTCGATATGGTAGCCGCCGCGGTCCCATCCGGTGCATTCCCCGCCCGGAACGGCATTCTTCTCGAACAGCTTCACGTGATAGCCCAGCTTGAGGGCATAGATGCCAGCGCTGAGCCCGGCGACTCCCGCTCCGATGACGACGACCTTTTTGTTGTTTTCAGGCATTGGAATTCCCTTCATGCGCCACGATGTTCCGGTAGATTTTCTCGATATCGGCCTTGTCGGGAATGGCGATGCCGCGTTCTTTGTCGGCGAGGATGAGCAGAGTGTCGCCGCTCTTGATTCCCATCATGTCCCGCATATCCTTCGGGATGACGATCTGCCCCTTCTGGCCGACCTTCACCATGCTCATCAGCTTTCCTTCCATGGTTACTCCTGTTCAACTAGTATGAACAGTATAACTAGTATAACTTACGTCGACGATTGTCAAGGAGCGCTCAGCCTTTCAGCGCCCCCGCGGCCACGCCCGCCGTAATTTTCTTGCGGAAGCCGACGTAGAACAGGATCATGGGGAGCATGCCTATGACGAGGGCGGCGAATTGCTTTCCGTAATCGGAGGAAAGGGCGCCGGAGAAGCGGTAGATGCCTAGCGGCAAGGACTTCAGGCCCGTGTTGCTGACGAGAATATTGATGAGGGCGAATTCGTTCCAGAGCGAGGGTATGTTCAGTATCGCCAAGGTCATGGCAATAGGGACGGACATCGGGACAATGATGGTGCGGAAAACCCGCGAGTACCCGGCGCCATCCAGCTGCGCCGCCTCGATGACGGCGTCCGGAATGCTTCTTACGTAGCCTGTGGCCAGGTAAATTCCCACAGGGAGCGCCGATCCGATATAGACGAGCAGGACACCCAGCCGCGTATTGTGGAAAAGCCGGAATTCCCCGCCCTTGAAAAGCCCGAGCGTACGCAGGAAATCGCCGAGGAGGCGGTCGAGCATCGTGACTTCCAGAAACAGGGGAACCATAAGGGACTGAATGGTCAGAAGGATACCGAGTATGAGGCTGCCATAGAGCAGCGGCGTGGCCTTTGATTTTATCTTCGCGAAGGCGAAACCCGTCCGCAGTGAGAAGAAAATGATCCCCGCCGTGGCTCCTACCGTGTAGAAAACCGAGTTGCCGATCAGCCTGCCGAATTCCCCTATCCTCCAAGCGCCGACATAGTTGTCCAGGGTCCAGGCCGATGGCAGCCCGAGCATATTCATCCTGAATTCGTTCGTGGTCTTGAAGGAACTCAGGAAGAGCCATACGAGGGGATAGATCGTTATGAAGCTGAAGAGTCCCATGACCGCGTAAGCGAGAATTCTCCCGATTACCGCGGACGGTCTCGTGCGTTGGTTTCGTCTGTACTGGGATTCCATCGCCCTACTCCTTTCCGCCGAACCGCTTTTCGAGGGCGAACATGATCAGTATCAGGGCGAGACTGAACAGCACGATCATAATGGCGATGGCATTGGCTAGGGGATAATTCGGGGCGCCCATGAATGCCGAGTCGTACATATAGATGGAAAGTACCTGCGTGACGCGGGCGGGACCTCCGCCCGTCATCGCGAGGATGAGGGCGAACCCGCTCAAGGATCCCGAAATGCAGAGAATGGTCGCGTTGAGAATCACGCCGGAAAGACTGGGCACGACGACGAAGCGCATCACCTGCATTTCCGAAGCGCCGTCGATTTCCGCCGCTTCGAGAATCTGAATGTCGATCTTCTGCATATTCGCGTGAAAGAGAATCAGGTAGGTCCCCGTCCACATCCAAAGCGTGACGAAGCAAATGGGAATCATGGCTAAATCGCGCTGGCTGAGGAATTCCGCGCTCCATTTGGGCGCGAGAAGATTGACGAGGTCCTGCTGAACCATGATCAGCTGATCCGGGCTGTAGCTGAGCAGGAAATCCTTGAGCTCGACGCGGGGGCTGGAAAAAATCGCTCCTATCGTCTGCGGACTTATCCCTATGATTTTGTCGACGAGGTTGTCCGTAACGCTGAGGGCGCCGGCTGAGCTGAACAGCTCGCTCAGCTTGGCTGAATACAGGCTTCTGTAGAGACGGTTGGCCAGATCGGCTATTGGACCGTAAGGAGAGAATATGATGCTCCACATTATGCCGATGACGATCGTCGAGATTATGGCCGGTACATAGAGGATGCCCTGCCAGAATGACCCGAATTTGACGATCTTGCGATAGATCAGGTAAGCGAACAGGAAACCGAGCGGCAGTTGTCCCAGTACCGAGATCAAGACGATATAGATGTTGTTCTTGAGGGCGTTCCAGAAGTACGGATCGGCGAAAAGCTTTCTGTACTCCTGGAACCCGGTGATCTTCCAGGGCTCACCCCCGAACATCTTGCCGCCGCCGAAATCGGACAGTGAGAGGATGACGGCGAGCACGATAGGGAAGGCGAATACGAAAAGGAACAGCAGATATGAAGGCAGAACCATGGACCAATACGCTCTGCCTCGTTCCGATTCTTTTCGATGCCTGCCTATCACTGACTGCCCCCTGGATTTGAGCCTGAAACAGAATGTTCTATATGATTGCGGGGTCCGAAACCCGCCGGCAAATAGGGACCATCGCGACGATGGTCCCAAAGCCTTATTTGCGCGAGGCGAGCCAGGCGTCCGTGGCGGCCTGAACGCTCTCCGCGACCTGCATGGGCGTTTTCGTGCCGAGGCCGATCTGCTGGAGTCCCAGGTTGAGCGGGGTGTAGATGCTCGTGTCCATGGCACCGTCGAGCACGTAGCTGGTCTTCCCGATGGAGGCATAGTACTGCGACATTTTCGTGGTGAAGGGCTCGAGCTTGTCGCTCTTTACGTCCTTGCGGGAGGTGATGTACTTGCCCAGTTCGAGATACTGGCGCTGAACGTCCTGCGAATATAGATACTTGAGAAGCCTGACGGCCGCTTTTTCCTTCGCGGAGCCGGCGGGGATGGCCGAGGAAATTCCGTAGCCGCAGCCGAGAATGGCGGAGACGACGCCGGGATTTTTCTCACCGGGGATGGCGGGGAAGTTGAAATATTCGAAATCGGATTCCTGCTTTTTGGGATCGATGAGAGCGATGCCTGAAGCCTTGTCGGTGATGAAGGCGTTCTGGCGCCAATCGCCGTCGATGAAGAACGCGGCTTTTCCCGCGGCGAACAATGCCGGAGCTTCTCCATAGGAAATCTGGATGGTGTCGCGGCCGAGTACGCCGTCCTTGTACATCGTTTCGACGAATTCTAGGGATTTGACGAATTCTTTATCGGTGAACTTGGCTTTTCCGGCCAGCGCCTTATCGATCCATTCGTCCCCGACCATGCGGCCTACGATGGTGGAGTAGAGGCAGGACTGCATGACCCAGTCGTCCTTGTTGGCCATGAGCAGGGGGCGGATCCCCTTGGCCTTGAGCTTGGGCAGCATGGCCTTCATTTCCTGATAGGTCGTGGGAACCTTCAAACCCAGGTCGGCGAGGAGCTTGGTGTTGGTGTACATCACCGTGGAATAGCAGACACTCTGCGGCAGCTCAGCCAGGTATTTGCCCTTTTGGCCGGAGGGATCCACGACTGAAGCCATGAAACTGGAGAGGTACTCCTTTCCGAGAAGCGGCGCCAGATCCTTCACCAGCTTCTGTTCGTGGAGAATGGTGGATCTTCCGGACGGATACATGTACATGACATCGGGGACGGTGCCCGCGGCGACATAGGCGGCCAGTTTCTGGTGGAAGGGCTCGTTGGACAGCTCTTCTTTCACCATCGTGATGTCGGGGTTGTCATCCATGAACTTCTGCCAGATCGCCTGATCCTCAGCATAGCCCGGCGCCGTGGCGTCGATGTAGTTGAGAACGAAAAGATTCGTCTTCTGGGCGAAGGCGCCCATAGAGAAGATGACCGAAAACAAGACAGCGAAACACATCGCTTTTCGCATTCCAAGGCCTCCATCTCGAGATATATTCCCTAAGGGAATATGTAGGATCCCAATGAACGGGAACAATTCAGCTGGTCTCCCGACTGACCGGAAATTTGTTCAGGGAAAAAAGGTTGTGTATAAGCATGCCTGCCGCCCCGAACGCGACCGCCTGCGAGCCGAGCGAGGAGTACTGTATTTTTATCTGCCGCTTGACCGGATACATCCAGTTCTTATCGATCGCTTTTTCGAGGATATGGCAGAAGTCGACGCCGCAGGTTTCTATATCGCCGCCGATGAAAATCCGGCTGAAGTCCAGGGTGTTGACGAGCATCGCCATGTTTCTGGCGAGTTCGGATGCGAAACGTTCGAACACGGAAGGGTCCTTTAAAATATTGCTCAGGTCTTCCTTTGAAAGCGCGACCTGTATGCCGTTGTCTTCCGTGCATAGGACGCTGCGGAATTCTCCCGCGAAGGAATTGCTGCCATAGTGGACTTTTCCGTTCATGACGATTCCGAACCCCACACCGACGCCGCCGTACTCCGCGTGGGGAACGACAGCCTGCTTGAACTCGACGAGGGCGAACAGGATGTTCTTGAGTTCGGTGTTTTTATGGAAGGCCAGTTCTCCCCAGGCGCAGCAATTGGCGTTGTTTTCGATAAAGAAGGGGACATCCAGTTTGCGCGAGATTTCCTCGACGACATTGAAGGGTTCGGATATCCGCAGGGGCACGGAGAAAATGATGGTCCCGTCTTTGGGGTCTATAAGGCCTCCGGCTCCCACCCCGACACCGAGGAGGCGTCCCGGATATTTGCTTAGCCTGTTGCGGAATTCCCAGTATATAAGCTGCACGCTTAAAGCTAGGTTGTCTTTCGTGATGGACTCGTCTTCTTCCTTCATTTCCAGGATGTCGCCGGCCAGATTGACCGCCACCACCGAATAATGTCCGCTCTGTATGGCGATCCCGATGATGTAGCCGTAGTCCTTGTTGATCGTTAGCGGAATGGGCTTCCTGCCGCCGTTCTTGCCGGGCTGTCCTTCGGAACGTTCAATGATGAGCCCCTGCTCGATCATGCTGTTCACTTCGACAGTGACCGTCGATTTATCGAAACCGAGACGGCTCGCTATCTCGGCGCGGCTTATGTTGGGGGACTGCCATAGCGTACGGATGATCCGCGTGGCGTTCTTTATCGTGGCCATATGACTCCTCGCTTGAGCGCGTTTTCATTAATTGAAATATTCAACTAATAACCTTGTTTAGCATGAATACTGCCAGCTGTCAAGGAAATAATCGACATTCCGCGCAATCCACATGGAAGGGGGCCATGGAATGCGGGGCGAAGTTCACTGCATTGCTTGATATTGTTTAAATAGTTATTAAATCATACTATATATGATGGTCTCGATAATCGGTTAACGGTGGTTCCTTCGACGGAGAGAGGCGTTCATGCTTGACAGATGCGAAAAAGGATGCGATCTATTAGTTAGTTCATAAATCAACTAACATAGTCATTTATATGTATGGGAGAGAAAATGGCAGACTGCATGATCATACCGACGTATTGGTCCACACCGGGCATCTCTTCCTGGAAAGTATTCGACCACCCTGTGCCTATTGAGGAGGAAGGAACGCTGGAGCGGACCCTGGACAATCTGGAGAAGCTTGGCTATCCCGATGCCGTCATTCTCTTCCCTTCGCCGGCCAATGCCGCGATCGAAGCAAGGGTGAAAGGGATCGCCGCGGGACGATCGCTGGATATCCGCGTGTTTTCCGAAGCCGACCTCGCGGCGATCCGCGCGATGCTGGAGCGGCGGGGGTTCCCCGTAGAACTGCTGCAGGCCGTCGACCTGAACAGCTACGGAGGCGTACGCAACATGGGACTGCTGTACGCGGCTTTCCATGGATTCGAGAATATCGTGATGATAGACGACGATGAGTGCGTCGATGAGGGATACCGGTCGGCGGCGCTCCGCTATATGGGAGAACGCGTCGACAGTCGCGAAGTCCTGGGCAAGACCGGATGCGTCGTCGACGAGGAAGGCAGGAAGCTCTACGATGGCCAGGCATCCTTCGTTCTGGAAAATTGGCCTAAGGATGAGCTTTTCAACGCGCTTGTCAGGAAATCGCTCGAAACGGAAAACCGCCTGTCGGAATGTAGTGTGGCATTCGGCGGGAACATGGTCCTGAACAGGGGAATGTTCACCCAGGTACCCTTCGATCCCTATGGGACCCGCGGCGAAGACGACGACTATGTCCTGAACGCGCGGTACTGCGGATTTCCGTTTTTCTTCGATCAGGATCTTCTTCTCCTGCATTTGCCGCCGAAACGAAAGGGGGAGTATTGGGCGCGCCAGCGTCAGGATATTTTCCGCTTCAAATATATCCGCGAAAAAGCCCGTCTTTTCGGGTTCGATCCTAAATCCCTGGGCATTTTCCTGGAGTACTTTACACAGGACGATCTGGAGTACAAGGCAGTCTCGTCCAGCATTTCCGGCGCGCTGCAGTTCGTCGACAGCGACCGCGACGAGTTCAGGGAATTCCTCAACAATGCCGTGCTCGCCGAAACGCCTCCGGCGCGGCAATTGCACGCGAGGGCCGAGACCTTTCTGCGCTTCATGGAAGCGTGGCGAAAAATCGTGCCGGGAATCGTTGGCTCGGCCTATTGAACCCGTATTGTGCCGAAGCCCCCGTACTCGCTAGGATGGAATCATGCTAAACGCCCTCCAGAGTGTCTTTTCCGTCATTGCCATGATAGCCCTGGGCTTTTTTCTGGCGAAAAGGAAATGGTTCGAAGGCAATTCCAGCGCCCTCATCTCGCGACTCGTCGTGTCGGTGGCGCTGCCGGCTTACATGATCTCGAATCTCATGACCAGCTACGACAAGGCGAAACTGATTTCCATGCTTCCCGGCCTTCCCATCCCTTTCCTGGCGATGCTGGGAAGTTTTCTCGTAGCGTCCGGTCTGGCTGTCGTCCTCAAGGTGCCGAAAGGGCGGAGAGGCACTTTCGCCTCCATGTTCTCCCTCGCGAATGCGGTGTTCATCGGCCTGCCTGTCAACTTGCTTCTCTTCGGCGACGAAAGCCTTCCTTTCGCTCTCCTCTATTACATAGCGAATACCACGGTGTTCTGGACCCTCGGCACCTACTTAATCGCCAGCGACGGCGCCATACGATCGGGAAGGGCCAAGCCCTCGCCCGTTTCCGCCGCCGGACTTAAGCGGATTCTCTCGCCCCCGCTCCTGGGCTTTATCGCCGCGATTTTTATGATAATCACGGGGATTTCTTTGCCGAAATCGATCATGGATCTCTGCAAGTATCTCGGCAATATGACGACACCTCTGTCGATGCTTTTCGTCGGCATCGTCATCTCCCGGATCGAGCTGAAAAAGATGAGGTTCGGGCTGGATATCGCCTTCGTGCTCGCGGGGCGCTTTCTCGTGACGCCCTTTCTGATATACCTGCTGATGCGCGGGCGCGATCTGCCTCTTCTCATGAAGCAGGTATTCCTGATCACCTCGGCCATGCCCGCCATGACGCAGACGCCCATCCTGGCCGAAGCCTACGGCGCCGACGCTGAATACGCCGGGATTGGCACCTCGCTCACGACGGTTTTGAGCATGATAACGATTCCTATCTATATGGGGTTTGTGGGCGGAATCTTTTAAACTATGCGTTCCGCGCGTCCCTGCATCGCCTAGGTGAGATTCGCGAGGGCTTCCAGCGCCAGCACATAGCTGTGCGCGCCGAAACCCGAAATTGTGCCCACGCAGACCTCGGCGACTACCGATTTATGCCTGAATTCTTCCCCGGCGTGTACGTTGGACATGAATACCTCCACGCAGGGAACGCGCATGGTTCCGATGGCGTCTCTTAGCGAGTAGCTGTAATGGGCGAGGGCTCCCGCGTTCAGGACGACGCCCGCATAGGTTCCGGGCACCTGCTGTATGCGGTCGATGATATCGCCCTCTGAGTTGTACTGCTCGCAGTCGACCTCCATTCCAAGCTCGGCGGCTTTCTTCTTCAGTCTGACATGGATCTCCTCAAGCGAGCTTTCCTTGTATGTCGATGTTTCCCCCGTATCCGGAAGGTTGAGATTCGGTCCTGAAATCACCAGAATTTTTTTCATCAAAGGCGTCTCCTGTCGCGATGCGCCGCGGTCTTCAGCATTCCCGATCCGCTTCATCGAGTGTTTCCATGAGGGCGCGGAGCCCGAGGATATAGCTGTAGGATCCGAAGCCGCATATTTGGCCAAGGCATACCGGCGCTATGAAAGAGACATGGCGAAAGGCCTCGCGCTTGTAGATGTTGGAAATATGCACTTCGACGACTGGCAGCCTTACGGCGCTGATGGCATCGCGCAGCGCTATGGAATAGTGGGTAAAGGCGCCCGCGTTGATGACGATTCCCCTGACCTTTCCAACGCAGGAATGAATGTAATCGACTATAAAACCTTCAACATTCGACTGAAAAAAATCGAGGCTGATATCGTATTTTTCGCCTTCATGCCTGATTTCGTCACATATCTGGTCCAGGTTCTTTTCACCATAAATGCCGACTTCCCTTCTGCCGAGCATATTCAGGTTGGGGCCATTGATGATGGCTATTCTACGCGATCCCATGCTTTTCACCTCGCGACTATAGGCGCTGTTCTATTGTTCTCGAGCTTGGGGATAAGATCAAGCACTTCCAGGCGCTTTTCCGGCGATTCTCCGCTGGCGTGTTGACTCAGTTTTTTGCTGATTGTATAAGTATTCAATCACTTTGCAAACGAAGGAAGATACGCGCTGTCCGCGCGCAGGACTCCTGCGAAATATGGAAGAGAAAAGGGAGTGTATCCAATGGAAAAAGCGGCGCTCGATTGGGGAAAACTGTCGTTCAGCTATATGAACACCGACTTTCGCTATGTATCGCACTGGAAAAACGGAGCATGGGATGAGGGCAAGCTCGTCACCGAGAACACCCTCACTATAGCGGAAGGCTCCACGGCGCTCCACTATGGGCAGCAGTGTTTTGAAGGCCTCAAGGCCTATACGAGAAAAGATGGAAGGACGCAGCTCTTCCGCCCGGACCGAAACGCGGCGCGCATGCAGGCTACCTGCGACAGAATCCTGATGCCCCAGGTTCCCACCGAAAAGTTCATCGACGCCTGCGACCAGGTGGTCAAGGCGAACTGGAAATACGTGCCGCCCTACGGCACCGGAGCCACGCTCTACCTGCGTCCCTTCGTCATCGGCGTGGGCGACAACATCGGCGTGCATCCCGCTCCCGAGTTCATATTCGGCGTCTTCTGCATGCCGGTGGGACCCTATTTCAAGGGCGGCATGAATCCCGTCAACTTCATGGTCTCAACCTGGGACCGCGCGGCGCCCAGGGGCACAGGCGCGGCCAAGGTAGGCGGCAACTACGCCGGCAGCCTCATGCCTCACGAGGAAGCGGCCAAGCTCGGCTATGCCGACTGCATCTATCTCGACCCGGCCACCCACACCAAGATCGAGGAAGTGGGCGCGGCGAACTTCTTCGCCATCACCAAGGCGGGTGCCTTCGTCACGCCGCTTTCGCCCTCGATTCTGCCCAGCATAACGAAGTATTCCCTCCTCGAAGTGGCCAAGACCTATTTCGGCATGAAGACGGAAGAACGCGATGTCTACATCGACAATCTGGATGAATTCGCCGAAGCCGGCGCCTGTGGCACGGCGGCCGTCATCACGCCCATCGGCGGCATTTTCCACAAGGGCAAGCTCCATGTCTTCCATTCCGAAAAGGAAGTGGGACCGGTTACCAAGAAGCTCTACGACACCCTCGTCGGCATCCAGTATGGCGACGTGGAAGCTCCCGAGGGCTGGATCCATATCGTCGACTGACGGCGTCGAGCCGCGTTTTGCCGCGCTCGCCGCGCGCGTAAAGGCGGGCATGAGGCGTCTGGGCGTACCGGGCGCCTCTCTCGGCGTCTGGAGCGCGGGCAGGGAAATGACGGCCTGCTTCGGCCGCACGAGCATCGAAAATCCTCTTCCCGTACACCCCGACACCTATTTCCAGATCGGTTCAATAACGAAGACAATGACCACGGCGGCCCTTCTCCGCCTCGCCGAACTCGGCAAAATTAACATGGACGCGCCGGTCGTTTCCATGCTGCCCGGCTTTTCCATGGCTGATCCCGAGGTGACCGCCCGCCTCACTCCCCGCCACCTCGTAACCCATACGGGCGGCTGGGTGGGCGACTACTTCGACGATTTCGGAAACGGAGACGACGCGCTGGCGAAGATGGTCGCCTCCATCGGAAAATTGCCCCAAGTAACGCCGCTCGGGGCTTTCTGGTCCTACAACAACGCGGGATTCAATATCGCGGGGCGCCTCGTCGAGGTTCTTTCGGGAAAGACTTACGAGAAGGCCCTCGCCGAGCTTATTCTTGAGCCAGCGGGACTCTCCCGCACCAGATTCTATCCGGACGATGTCCTCATCACGTATCGCTTCGTCTCCGGCCACGAAAAAGCGGCCGGCAGAACGATCGTGTCGCGGCCCTGGGCCATAGGCAGGGCTGGCAACTGCGTGGGCGGCGGCGTCTGCGCCGTCGGCGACCTCCTGCGCTGGGCGCGTATCATGATGGCGGGCGGCGAAAGCCCCGAGGGGAAAAGGGTCCTGATGCCCGAATCCGTCGCTGAAATGCTCGAGCCCCGAATACCGGCGGGCTTCGGCAAGTGGATGGCCCTCACCTGGAACGTACGGGATATCGGCGGCATCAGATTCTGCGGACATGGGGGAGCCACGAATGGCCAGCAGGCCGTCCTTCATTTCGCGCCCGGGAAGGATTTCGCGATCGTTCTTCTCACGAATTCCCAGTCGGGCACCGTGCTCACCGACGCCATGCTGGGATGGGCGGCCAAGCTATGGTTCGGCGTCGAGAGCGCGTCTCCCGAGCCTGTCGCCCGGCCAAAAGCCTCAGCCTTGGAGGAATATGTCGGCCGCTACGATCTGCCCATCTCGGCCTTCGATCTCGCGGCGCGAAAGGGCGGGTTCCTGGTCGTGGACCTGCCGAGGGGAGGCTTTCCCCGGCCGGACAGCCCTCCTGGCGATCCGGAACCGCCGATGAGGGCGCGGCTGTGTTCGGGCGACCGCTTTTTGGTCCTCGACGATCCGAAAAAAGGCGCCGTGGGAGAATTCATCCGCGATGATTCGGGGAAAGTCGCCTGGTGCCGTTTCGGAGGCAGGGTGCACGTAAGAAAGCCGGCCGTCCAAGGCCGATGAAGCGAAATAAAAGCGATACCCAAGGAAACGCAAGGACACGCAGCGATGAGAATTCTTCAAATAGAGCATTGGCCGGCTCGTTTTCCATATGACAACGCCCCCTACTTCGCGCGCCGGGGCGACAGCGTGGAGGATCTGCGCATCTACGCGGGGCAACCTTGTCCCGATCCCGCCGTCTTCGGGGCCGTCATCGTCTACGGCGGCTACATGAGCGCCTACGACGACGCCCGCCATCCCTGGATCGCGGACGAACTGCGCTATATCGAAAAATGCATGAAGGCGGGGGTACAAGTCCTGGGCATCTGCCTCGGTTCCCAGCTCCTCGCGAGGCTTCTCGGCGCCCGCGTCTATCGCAGCCCAGCGCCCGAATTCGGCTTCCAGCGCATCAGTCCGACGCCGGAGGGCGCGGCGCATCCCGCGATAGCGGCGCTTCTCGGCGCGCCGCCGCCCTCCGTTTTACCCGCCAAACCCTCAGGCGACTTCCTCGCCCTCGAATGGCATAGCGACGCCTGGGATCTCCCGGCGGGCGCGACGCGGCTCGCCGAGAGCGCCAACTGGCCCAACCAGGCCTTCTCCTACGGCGAGAAGGTTCTGGCGATCCAGTTCCATCTCGAATTCACATACGAACACATGGCCTGGGCTTTCGGCGAGGAGCGCGACGCCCTTCCGCGCGGCCCGGGATGCGAAGACCCCGACGCCGCCCTGGCCGATCCCGCGCGCTTCGACGAACTCAGGCTCAACATGGAAAGGCTGCTAGGCGGATTCCTGTGATTCGCTCAGCCTAAAGCTTTCTGTTTTTGGATCAAGGCCGCCACGCACTCCGTCACGAGTCGGTGATCTTCTTCCTGGGGCAGCCCGGAGACGGCCACCGTTCCCACCATGCCTGTGCCCTTCACGATGATGGGAAAGCAGCCGCCTGCGGCCGCGTATTCAAGGGGAGAGACGAAATATTTTTCCGCGATCGTCTTGCCGAGGCTCTCCAGCAGTTTGGCGACATAGAATGAGCTGTGGCCGACGAGGTTGACGGTGCGGATTTTTCGTTCTATCCACTTGTCGTTGTTGAGCGAGGCGCCTTCCATGCTTGCGTGGAAGAGTTGCCGTTCCCCGCGCCTTATGTCGATCGCGATGGGAAGGGCGCGGGCTCTGGCTTCGGCGACGATCGCAGAGCCAAGTTCCCATGCCGTGTTCTCGTCGAAGGTGGAAAACTGGAGCGCGCGTTCCTGTTCGAGCAATTGGTTCAGGATATCGTCCATTCAGCACCCTGCCTTGGCCGCGAGTTCGGGGAAGACGATCGTCACGACATCGAGGGCGATCTGCAGTTCCTCGTTCGTCGGGATGACGAGGATTGTGGTGGGGGAATAGAGGGTCGAGACGATGCCTTCCCGCGAGCCGTTCGAATCGTTCTTGGCATAATCCATGATGATGCCGATGTTCTCGAGGCGATGGCAGATGCGTTCGCGCATACGCACGCCATGCTGGCCTACGCCACCCGTGAAGACAAGGCCGTCCACCTTGAAGAGCTCAGCCGAATAGGCGCCGATGTACTTCCTCACCTGGTGCGCGTAGACGTCGAGGGCTTCGATCGCGTTCTTGTTGCCCAGGTCGACGGCGCCTTCGATGTCGCGCAGGTCGTTGGATATGCCCGAGAGACCCAGGAGGCCGCTCTTCTTGTTGATCAAGGTCGTTAGGTCCTTGGAGCTGTAGCCGCGCTCTTCAAGGAAACCGAGGATGGCTGGATCGATATCGCCGCATCTCGTGCCCATGACGAGGCCTTCGAGAGGGGTGAAGCCCATCGAGGTCTCGACCGAGCGGCCGTTCTCCACCGCCGTGATCGAGGCGCCGTTGCCCAGATGGCAGGTTATGAGATTGGTGTTTTCGGGGGCGCGCTTCATGAGCTGGCAAGCGCGCGCCGCCACGTAGCGGTGGCTCGTGCCATGAAACCCATAGCGGCGGATTTTATATTTTTCGTAAAGCTCGCGGGGCAGGCCGTAGAGGTAGGCCGCCGGCGGCATGGTCTGGTGGAAAGCGGTGTCGAAGACGGCAACATTGGGCTTGCCGGGAAGCATCTTCATCGCCTCGCGGATGCCGGTGAGGTTGGCGGGATTATGGAGGGGGGCGAGCTCGATGTTCGCCTCGATGGCCTTCAATACCGTCTCGTCTATGACGACGGAGGACGAAAACCTCTCGCCTCCATGCACGACCCTGTGGCCGACGGCGTCGATTTCGTCTATGTCGCCGATAATTCCATATTTGGGATCGATGAGCGCTTTAGCGACTCTGGCCATGGCGAGCCCATGATCGGCCATCGGCTCCTCGACCCTGATCGTCCCTTTAGGGGAACTCTGCGCCAGAAAACTTCCCGCCTCGCCGATGCGTTCCACGAGTCCCTTGCCGAGGCTTTCGCGTGCCGGCATGCGGAACACCTCGTATTTCAGGGACGAGCTGCCGCAGTTGAGGACCAATACGGTCGTGGATTCCTTCAGCGCTTTCATGATGAATGCTCCTTGTTGGGACTCGAGAAGTCCGAATTTTATCTATTGTAATCCCATTTTCACGGTTTGGCCAAGGCAGTCATGGGAAACACCAGCGTCAGGCGCGTGCCCTCCCCGCATTTCGATTCGATCACCCGCTTCCCGCCAAGCGCGAGAGCCCGCTCTTCTATCATATCCAGGCCATCACGGCACAGCCGATCCTTCCCTTCGAGATCGAGGCCAATGCCATCGTCTTCGATGCTGAGGTTGATTCCTTCGGCGCTTGATTCAAGACTGATGATTATATTCGTGGCGTTCGCGTACCTGGCGATGTTGTTGAGCGCTTCCTTCACCGCTCTGACCATGTTGATTTTCTGGAATATGGAAAAGGGATAGGTTCTCATCGCCTGCGAAATCCTTATGGAAACCGGAATATCGCAGCATTGCGAGAAGCTGGCGACTTCCTTCTCGAGGAGGCCGGAAAGGGAGACATTCAGGTATTTGGCTTCGCGCGTTTCATGGACGAAATTGCGCAGATCGCCCTGCGACGTCGTCAACAGTCTCCGCTGCCGCGTCATGGCGGCCGAAGCCGCCTTGAGGTTGTTCTTTTCCATTTCCCGCAGGGCTTCGTCACACTGAATTAGGGCGAAATTGAGCATCTGACCCATGGTGTCATGCATTTCCTGTCCAAGCTTGTCTTTCTCCGCGGCCGCGGCCAATTCCTCACGTTGTTTGAGTATCTGATTGTGGGCATTCCGGAACTCGCCGATATCCGTCACGACCAGCACCAACGCGTCGGAGTCGCGCGAGTCGAGGAGATGGGAAGCAGATAGACTGTAGAAATTCTCGCTTTCGCCATTGACGACGCGCAGCTCGTTCTGGAACGTCAGGAAACTTCCATCGCTGAAAGGTTTGTTGGCGTCCACCGTCGCGAGAAGCTCAGGGTGAAGCTCGCGAAGGTTTTGCCCGATGCAGGTCCCGACATCCAGACTGAATATCCGCTGGGCCGCGTCATTGCAGTCGATCAAAACTCCATCCTTGTCGATGACCAGGATGCCATTAGCAATTCTCTCAAAGACCGTATTCCGCGCGACCGGAAGAATCGTGTAGAGCCTGTATCGGAATATCCCGTGCCAGAAGATCATGGCGGAGAGGGAGAGCACGATCGGCGTGAGATCGAATCGCCGGATCGGACCCAGCCTCAGGACATAGGAAATATTCACCATGAATACAAGTCCGAATCCTATAAGAAAGACGGCTGCCTGTCGGCGGTAGCAGGTGCCTTTTTCGCGGAGCGTTCCGATCAGCACGAGTATTGCGGACAGCATGACCCCATAGGAATAAGCGCAATGTATCCAGAACCACGGTCCGAATTCCTTGGCGATTACGGAGAAGGCGCCTTGCGTATCGAGAGAAAACGAATGCCTCACAAGGCCCAGAAGCGGATCGAACCAAACAAGGATCGATGTCGCGATGGGGATTATCAGGGCAGGCAAGGACCTGCTCCATGTCAGGAACCGATCTTTGTCCGAGAAACGCAGGACCATGGCGAGGCAGGTAAGCGGAACCATGGAAAACGCGGTGTACTGAAGGTTAGCCCAGAAAAGCTTGGTCGAAAGGTCGATGCCGGCAATCTCGAAGGCGTTCGCTCCCGCCCACATGGCGCTCACCATCGTGCAGAGCGTCAATTCCCTGGCGCCATGGGTCCGCCAATGGGCAAACCCATAAAGCGACAGGCCCAGACTCATCAGCGCCGACGCGGCCAGAGGAATCAGGTAAGGAACAAATTGGTATTGAATTTTTTCCGTCATTTTTAAGGGCGCCTGTTCATATATGGTAGCTCCATTGATTCGAGGCCACAAGTGTTTTCCTCAAGACCCCGGCGTCGCCGCGGGCGCTGCCGCGGGCGAGTCGGGAATCATTCGCGGGAGTTCCAAATGCGGCCTCGAGGCAGTATATTCGCAGTGGAGGATAAAAATGGGAATCGTCAATGCTGAATTGCTCTCTCAAGGCGTCGCCCTCCTTCTCAACGAAGCCTTCGCTGGTCCCTCCGGCGGGGGCAGCTGGTTCACCGATGAGGATCCCGATTCCGGGATACTTGGCACGCTGAAAAATCTTTCCGCGGCCGAGGCTTCGGTTCCGCTCACCGCGGGAGACGCCGCCACGGCGGCATCGCACGCCTCGCATCTCCATTACGCCCTCACCCTCGCCAACAGGGCGATGAAGGGAGAGAATCCCTATCGCGACGCTGATTGGAAAGGCAGCTGGGCGGCGACAGCCGTAAGCGAAACGATGTGGAAGGAGTTCCAGGACTCCCTGAGGCTGGAATTCGAAACGCTCAAGACGGCTATATCCGACCCCGTCGTATGGAGTTCGGACAAGAGAGTCTTCGGCATGATCGGTAATATCGCCCACGCGGCCTGGCATCTCGGAGCGCTTCGCCAGGGGCTGGGACTCATCGAGACGCCCGCTCCCAAGGAGAAACGCTGATGCTGACACGAAGGTTGGACGAAGCCAGGGAAGCCTGGAAAACCAAGGACGCCGCCGCGGCCAAAAAGGCCCATATGCCTTCGGGCAGCGCGAATGAACAGCACACGACAGGGCGCGGAAAATACATCAAGAGCGTTATCTACGGCGGCCTGGACGGCACGATCACCACCTTCGCGGCTGTCGCCGGCGTGGCCGGAGCTGCCCTTTCCCCGGGAATCGTGCTCATCATGGGGCTCGCGAACCTGGTGGCCGACGGACTTTCGATGTCGATCGGCGACTACCTCTCTTCCAAGAGCGAAAGCGAATACGAAGCCGCCGAGAGGGAACGCGAAGCCTGGGAAGTGGAAAACTATCCCGAAGGCGAAAAGCGCGAATTGATGGAGATCTATGAGGCGAGGGGAATGTCGGCTCAGGACGCGAGCGCAGTGGTCGAGATCATCGCTAAGGACAAGGAATCCTGGGTGGATACGATGATGGTGGAAGAACTGGGAATCATGCCGAACGATGAATCCCCCATGGGGAACGCGCTCGCCACCTTTCTTTCCTTCGCCATATTCGGCTTCCTGCCGATCGCGGCTTATGTACTCGCTCTTTTCATACCGGCGCTCAAGAGCGCGCAGTTTACCCTTGCGTGCCTGCTCACCGGCGCCACGCTTTTCGGCCTTGGGGCTTTCAAGACGACGATCACCGGCAAAAGCTGGCTCGTGTCGGGACTGGAAATGCTCTTCGTCGGAGGCATCGCCGCGGCAGCTGCCTATGGCATGGGCCTGCTTCTGGGCGGATTAGCCTGAGATCCTTTAATGACGGCGGCGATCGGGTCTGATGTGGCAGAGCACGCCGTCCTCGCCAAGGGTGTAGACAGCTTTTCTCGTCGGTATGAAAAAGTAGGTGAGCCCACCCACCAGTAAATGTATGTAGTAGGCGCCGAAACGCCAGATGAGGATGGCGCTCATCGTCGCGGCGGGTTTTCCCGTCAGGGCGCTCAGGACGAGAAGGTAGGAAGCCTCGATGCTTCCCGCGGCGCCGGGCGTCGGGATGAAGAGCGAAACAAGACCGCAGAGGATGAACGACAGAAGAAATTCCGGAAACGGCTGCGCCGCGCCGGTAAGAATGCAGAGCGGCACATAGAGCGTCATGGCCCAGAGCATCTGTTCCACCATGAAGATGAGAATATCGAGCAGCATCGTGGCCATGTTCTTGCTCCACAATACTTTAAAACCCTCTCCCAGCCCCTGGCTCCAAACGGACATTTTTTCCGCCCAGCAGGAGTCCTTGGTGAGCCTGGCAATAAGTCTGCCAAGCCAGGATTTTTCCAGCTTGAGGGCGATGACACCCAGGAAGTGAGGATTGAGGAAACCCAGGACGAGGACGACCGTCGCCACGAGGGTGATGATCATGCCGGCGCCCAGGAGGTAGGCGCCTTTTCCTATGCCCGACATCATGCCGATGCCCTTATTGAAAAAAAGAATCACGATGAGGAGCTGGACGAAATTGCTCTCGATCAGCCTTGAGAAGACGATATTTGAGGAAACCGTCGAATCCAGCCCCAGCTTGGCGAAGTGGTATACCTGGAAAGGCTGACCGCCCACAGAACCGGGCGTGATGTTGGAAAAAAAGTAACCGATGACATTGTTGTAAAGACCATCCCTGAACGATAGCTTGATGTCGAACTTTCGGAATATCAGTCGATAGCGTAAGGTATCTATCAGATAGATCATGAAAATGAGGAGAAAGGGCGCCACGACGCTCAGGATCGACGCTTCCTTGAATGCCGTGCCGAGCTCCCTGAAATCGACGAGAAGTCCCATGAAGACATTGATCAGGAGTCCCGCGAGAAGCGCGAGGAAAACGCTCTTTATCAGTTTGGGAGAGGAAGCATTGCCATCTTCCTTCTCGACGCACTCATTTTTCATGTTTGAAATATATAATGATCTATGATAGGTTTGGCAAGCAGGACCGAAAATTGGAGGCATTGATGAAGACCAGAAGGCTTATCGCCGTGATTATCGCGCTGTGTTGTCTGGTTGGAGCCCCCCTGTCAGTCGGGGCGGCGGGCATGGAATTCGCGCTCAACGGAGTCAGGTTCAACGGAGCCTTGCTGGGCTTCCTTCCCGTGCCGACGGGCGCCGACATCGAACTGCGGTTCCCCGTCTTGGGAGACAGCCTCCTTTACACCATCAGGCTGGCGGGCGGCTTTGAGGATAGACTCATCCTTCGCGACGACAGCGACGGAAGCCCCATCGCGAAACCGGCCTCCTTTCCCGATCCGTACTGGTTCCACTGGCCGAACGCCGAAGTGGATACGGGCATCCTCTATCGTCTGCTTCCAGGCGACGTCGGCCCCAAGGTCGAGCTCTTCGGCCTGGCGAGAGGACGATGGGAAAGCAACTCGGCCGACCTCTCGACGGCATATTTCCCCGACGCTCAAGGCCTGCTCTCCGTATCATTCCTGGGCGGCATCGGCGTCGACGCGGTGGAGAAAAGCCCCAGCCGCCTCAAGAGCGGGTACGCCGGCGAAATTTCCTTCGAGTACGCGCCCGCGGCCCTCGCCTTTTCCGGGGATACCGACTTCTATAGAGCCACGGCCACCATCGAAGGCTATCTGCCCCTCTTCTCCTCCGGAAAGAGCGATCTGGACGCCGTCTCGATATTTGCCGCGGGCTATCTCACCGGCGACTATGCCGGCGGATCGAATATCCCCCTCTACGTCCTCACGAGCTTCGGCGGCCGCGCCATACGCGACGGTCTGGGCGATTCCATACGCGGATACCGCACCTGGGGCTACGAGGCGACCACCAAGGCCGAGGCCAGCTTCGACCTGCGCTTCATTGGACCCGGACTCTTCGGCCTCGCCGGCCTGAGGCCCATGGCCTATCTGTTCGGGGACGCCGGCTATTTCGACGGACTCTACAAATGCCCCGACGCGGCCACGGGCGGCGACAAAAACGGATTGATATTCTCGGCCGGAGCGGGCGCCGCCATCAACGTATTCGATTTCGCCCAGATAGGAGCGCGCGCCGGCTATAAGTTCCCGGTGGACGATCCCCTCTATGCCCTCTATACCCCGGGCGGGGAGCGTTTCTTCTGGAATATTACCTTCCTCCTGCATTTCTGACAGATCTTTCCTGGGCTGAGCTTTATCGCTAGAAAATTATCGATAAAATTCAGCTTTTTGTATATTGTCAGAAAGGTATATATACTATATTATCTACTTCGACCCTACCTTGTGGTAGGGCGAAGTCTGTAGGAGGGAAATTGAATGAACCGTAAACTCATTGCATTCCTCGCAGTATTTGCTCTCGTGGGATCAGTCGCCTTTGCGCAGACCGCCACCAAATACTTCGTGGCCCATCAGGGCGGTTATGTCGGCGCGGCCACGGTCATGGTCGGAAAATCCGGCGAAGTGCTGTCAGCCTCTCTTGAAGAGTGGCAGGGTCCGGGCGGCTGGGCCGAGAACAATTCGGCGGACGGCAAATCCATCGTCGATGGCGCCGTTGTCCGCGCTCCCGATCCTTTCGCCAATCTCACGAGCAGCGATCCCGAGATCAAGGGCTATATGTTCTATATCTGGAATCAGGTACAGGGCGGTCCTGGCGTATGGTCGCAGTTCACCCCCGGCGCCAAGGGTTTCGCGCGTCCCGCCCGCCAGTATGAACGCGATTTCGAAGGACTCATGTCCAATCCCCTCAGGGCCGCCGCTTATGTGAAAGCCGCTAGGGAAGACAAGCTCGTCAACGTGAAAATCGACGGCACCAAAGTCATCGTCGGCAAGAAGGCTTCCGAAACCGTTCACTACGGCGCCATGAACAAGGCCGACAAGAACGCGACCTACATGCCCCTCACCAAGGATTCCATCGGCTACCGCTATAACTACGCGGCCACCCTCGACTTCTTCAAGGCCAATCCCGCCGCGGACTTCGGCGCCGCCAAGATCCAGAAGGCCAGGATTGCCGTTCTCGAGAACAAGGACGTCGATGCAAACGCCAAGGCCGCCGACTATGTCGCCGCCGAAGACAGCGTGTACGTCGTCGCCGACGCCGTTACCGGCGCCACCTATTCCGATTTCCAGCACTATTCGCTGGAACTCCAGACCGCTTATAAAATGGCGATCGCTGACGCCCTGGTGAATTTCTAATCCAGGGGCGGAGGCTAACAGCCTTCGCCGAATGCGACGCGATGCGAATGAATGGGGCCAGCCAGGAAGCGATTCCTGGCTGGCCCATTTTATAGCTGGATTTTATAGCTGGACAGGACGACAGGATTTTCATGATATACGGGATACAATCCGAAGCAGGGCTCGTGGGTCCTGCATGTGGATCCTGCAGGTCATGTTGTCCTGTCATCGATTCGTAAAAAAAAAGCTGTCCGCCGATGTACGGCAGACAGCCCTTATGCCGGCAGTGGGACTTGAACCCACACGCCCTCGCGAGCAGCAGATTTTGAGTCTACCGTGTATGCCATTTCACCATGCCGGCTCAGGGGAAACTTGTACTATAATAACCAGGCCTAGTCAATATAGACGATATTTCGATCTTACCGCGCGATAATCCCAAAAAGTTGAGCCAGGAAGCAAAGTATTGGCTTGCGGCCCGCCGTTCCAGCGTTTAAAATAATATTTCAGCGTACTACGCGAAAGCCGATCCGGGGGAGAGTGCAGCGGTGAGCCCAGTATTATCGTGGGGATTGGATTTTGTCCGGGGCGTGCAGAATTTTTTCGGTCCTGCCATGTTGGTGCCGATGCGGATGGTCACTATTTTGGGGTCTGAATTTTTCGCGCTTGCCGCGCTTCCTCTCATCTACTGGTGCGTAGACAGGAAAAAAGGCGCCCGGATAGGCATAGCGGTTTTATTTTCCGCTTTCCTCAATCTTTGGTGTAAAATCCTCTTCAGACAGCCCCGCCCCTATGATTTTGATTCGACAGTCGGTCTTCTCCGGGAGAACACCTTCGGCCTGCCCTCCGGACACGCGCAGATGAGCATCACCTTCTGGGGAGCCATGATGCCCCTTCTTCCGCGGATTGTCGGCATCCTTCTCGTCCTGACGCTTCCCCTCGTTGTCGGGCTTTCACGGCTGTATCTCGGCGTCCATTTTCCGACCGATCTTCTAGGCGGCTGGCTGCTCGGGGGAATTGTCCTCGGATTATACTACGGCTTCAGCGCCAGGATCGAAAGCGCGCTCGGCAAGTTGAATCTCCGGCAAAGGCTAGTAGCCGTTTCGGCCGTCTCGCTTCTGATGAATCTGCTCATGCCCTCCGACACGCTTCTCTCGGGGGCTTTCTTCGGAAGCGCCGCCGGCTTCGCCCTGGCCAGCAAGAACCTCCGCTTCAAGGCCGGCGGCGCGCTGACGCAAAAAATCACCCGCTATGTCGTGGGCATTGTCGGACTCGTCGTTCTCTATCTTGGGCCCAAGCTGATTCTGGGCGAATCCCTCGGTACCCAGCAACCGCTGATCCGTTTTCTGCGCTACGGCATCATCGGTTTCTGGGTCGCCTACGGGGGCCCCTGGTGTTTCCTGAAACTGAAGCTGATCGCCTTGGAGCCGAGGCCCCTGGCCGAAAAAGCCTCTGAGGTTCAATCGCTCAACGTATAGGCCGAATTTGAAAGACTGAAAATCTTGTTCGTCCCCGGGCTGAGATATACCTTGTTCTCATCGTCGATGAAAATGGCGTGGATTCCAGGCAGGCTTTTTACGAGGGCCATGCCCTTTTCCAGACCCAGGGCAAAGACCGATGTCGAAAGCGCGTCGGCATCGATGCTCTTTTCGGCGATGATGGATACCGAGACGAGGCCGTTGTTGACGGGAAAGCCTGTCTTGGGGCTCAGAATATGATGGTAATGCTTGCCGTCTTCGATGAAGAAGCGCTCGTAGATGCCCGATGTCACGACGGTCATGGCCGTTCCCGTGACGAGGCCGAGATAGTCGCCTCTTTCCGAGCGGGGGTCCTGGACGCCGACGCGCCAGGCCGAGCCGTCTTTTTTCCTGCCGTAGACGAGGACATTGCCGCCTAAGTCCACGACGGCGGCCTTCACTCTATGTTTAGCCAGGATTCTCGCCACTTCGTCGGCCGAATATCCCTTCGCGATCGCTCCCAAATCCAGCCGCATTCCAGCCGTCGCCAACCTGACCTCGAAGTTCTTCGCGTCGAGTTCGATTTTTCTGTAATCGATGAGTTTCAGGGCTAAGGCGATCTCGCTGTTCGGCGGCACGGCGGCATAGTCGGTGCCAATGTTCCACAGTTTGGAAAGCGGACCTACGGAGATGTCGAACATCCCCTGCGAAAGTTTTGCGTATTCGATGCCTTTGGAGATGACGTAGAAAGTGTCCTCGGACACTTTGATGGCTTCCTTGCCCGCCGCATCGTTGATGGCGGCGATCTCGGTGCCGTCCTTGTTGGCGCTCATTCTGTTTTCAATCTCGGCAAGCCGCTGGAAAATCTCGTCGGTGGTTTTCTTCGAGCCGCCTTCGATGAGCCTTACCGAGCAGACCGTTCCCAGCACGAAATCGGTGCGGGTTATTTCGCTTTGGGCGGCGGGAGCGCAGGCCGAAAAAAGAATGACGGCCATCGCCGCGACAAGGAAACCTTTCATGCTATGTACCTCTTCAATGATGGACTGTCTCAGCGAGACAGTTCCCGGCCTATCGTGGTGCGCGGGCCGTGGCCGGGGAAAACGACGGTCTCGGGGGGGAGCAGTGCGAGCCGCTCGAGGCTTTTTCTCAGGGCGACAGGATCCGAATCCGGTCCGTCGGTCCGTCCGACTCCATCCCTGAAAAGCGTATCTCCCGAAATGAGTTGGCCCGAGTCGCTGTCGTGAAGGCAAATGGAACCGGCGCTGTGCCCAGGCGTATGCAGTACCCGGAAGCCTGTTCCCGGTATCGTGTCGCCCTCGGAAAGCAGGAGAGTCGGCTCGGGCAGTTTCTTCCAGTAGCCATGAAAAAAGCTTGGCGCGCCGATGGTGTCGAAAAGGACGCGATTTGTTTCCTCGCCCCTGTCGCCTAAGTAAACCGCGTCAAGACTGTGGATGGCTATCCCGGGAAGATCCCCGCTCCATGCGTCCATGAGTTCGGGAATCGCCGCCGTGTGGTCCAGATGACCGTGGGTGAGGACAATGAATGAAATCTTGATTTCCTTTTCGGACAGGAACCGTATAATCGCCTCGGGATCGTCGCCGGGATCGACAAGGAAACCGCTTTCCTTCGTCTGTACGGCATAGACATTTTCGCCGATAGGTCCGACGCGGAGGCGCTCGATGCGAGAAATCACTCTTTCTGTTCCTTTTCCTCGGGTTGGTCGCCGCGCTTTTTAGCCGGTTTGATCTCTATCGTCCTGTTCTTGAAGTTCGATCCGTCGCAGGCTCCGATGATTTTTTCCGCGTGGATTTCGGGAACATCGATGAAGGAATAATTGTCGAAGAGATGGACCCTGCCGAGTTCGTCGTTGGTGAGACCTGTCTTTTCGCTGATGAGGGTTCTCAGTTCCTGGGGGCGGAGGCGCTGGCGTTTTCCCATCGATACGAAGAGGGGCACCATGCCTTCGGCGTTTTTCCGGATGATAGGCTTCGCCTTCTCGGCGAGGTCTGCCGGCGTCGCGGGCTTGGGCGCTCGCGGAGGCGTGGATTCCCTCAGTGCTTTGGCGGAAGCGGCGATGGTCTTTGGAGGCTGATTCCTCGTTATTCCCGCGGCTCGCAGGATGAGAAGGGCCGCCGCGTAGGAGCGCATATTGAGAGGGATGCGCTTCCGGAAAATCGACCGTACCTTTGTGAGAATGGCGGGGTCGGGCGGAGACTTGAGTTCTTCGAGGATGCCGTCGAGGAAAGCGTTCAGGGCTTCCTCGGGTATTTTGTTCGGTGCTGATTCAGTTGGCACATGGTTCTCCTTAAACCGTGACGCGAAGTGGATACATTGTGCAGCAAAGATACAATCAGGACAAGCAGATAAGCGGGGATTTCCGGAGATTTAAAGCGCCGCGCCGCCGGAATCGAGCGGTAGCCGGCGGCGGCGCCTATGGAGTAGAATGAACGAGAGCATTGGGATAACGGCCCCGAACCAGGAAATTCCGGCCGATATCAGAAAGGAAGTATTGCATGTCGTTGGAATCTTTTCCGGTTTGCCTCTGTCTCACCGGTAAAACGATCGAGGCCGATCTCGCGGCCCTCGATGCCCATCGCGCGAGCGTCGATCTTGTCGAACTGAGAGCCGACTGTCTCGATCCTTCGGAAAAATTTCTCCTGCGATCATTTCCCGAAAAGGCTGGTCTGCCCTGCATCCTGACGGTGCGAAGGCGTAGCGACGGCGGTTACTTCGAGGAAGGCGAGGGGGTTCGCCTCGTCATGATCGCGAAGGCTCTCTCCTATGCCCGCTCCGACGCGAGCGCCAATTTCGCCTATGTGGATCTCGAGGAAGATTTTCATATGACGGCGATAGAGGAAGCCTGCCGCACCTTCGGCACGAGGATCATCCGTTCGCGGCATTACCTCGACGGCATGCCCGACGATCTCGACGCCGCCTGGGAGCCCCTCGCCGAGGAAGATGACGAAATCCCCAAACTGGCCGTGACGCCGCGTAACGCTTCCGATTTGTACCGGCTTCTTGCCTGGATGATCGGGCTTCCTCCCCGGGAGCGGCTCATCATCGGCATGGGGGAATACGGGCTGGCCACCAGAGTCCTCGCCCAGAGCCTTGGCTCGCTCTTCACCTATACCGGCCTTGGCTTGGCCGACATGCCTTTCGCCGGCCCGGGGGAGACCACGCCTGAAGCCTTCATCGATACCTACCGCGGAAAGGAAACGGGGAAGGATACGACACTCTACGCCCTGCTCGGCGGAAAGAGCATCTTGAATTCGCTTTCGCCAGCTCTCCACAACACCGCTTTCAGGACCATGGGGAAAGACGCTCTGCTATTTCCTCTGCCTTCGGAATCGATAGAGTCCGCGCTCAATAACATGAAGCTTCTTGGCATTAAGGGAGCCGCCATCACCGTCCCTCTCAAGGAAGACGTCCTGCCTTACCTTTCCTTCGAGTCCACCGACGTGCAGCGGATTGGCGCCTGCAATACGCTCATCACGAGCGGCGGGGGATGGGCCGGCTACAATACCGACGCCGATGGCTTCGAGCTCAGCGCTCTCGAGTTTCTGGGCAGGGAGGATTTCAAGGGCATGAAGGTGACTTTGATCGGCGCGGGCGGAGCGGCCAAGTCGGTGGCGCTTTCGCTTCACCGCAGGGGAGCCGCCTGCGTGATCCTCAACCGGACGATTTCGACCGCGAGGGCCCTCGCGAGGAAATACGGTTTTATATGGGGTCCTCTCGACGACAGGTCCATCGATGTCGTGAGCAACTTTTCGGATCTGATCATCCAGGCGACGAGCGTGGGCATGACGGGCGGAATCCCGGGCGATTCCCTCGAGTTCTATGAATTCGACGGTCATGAAATGGTTTTTGACCTCATCTACAGACCAGTGAAGACGGTTTTAGTCACGAGGGCGGAGCAGGCGGGCTGCAGGGTTTCGAACGGCTACAAGATGCTCCGCTACCAGGCCGCCGGTCAGTACAGGCGCTGGATGGGCGAAATGCCGCCCCAGGGTTGTTATTGAAAGAGAATCGAAGAGATTCGGGAGAAAAAATGTCCAAATCAGCTTTTGTGGCGATCGTGGGAAGGCCCTCCTCGGGCAAATCCACCTTGCTGAACGCCCTCTGCGGCGCCAAGGTCTCGATCGTGTCGCCGGTGCCCCAGACGACGATGAACACGGTCCGCGGCATAGTGAACAGGCCGGCTGGCCAGCTTGTTTTCCTCGATACGCCGGGCTTCCATATCTCGGACAAGAAACTCAATCTGCGGCTCAGGGATCTCGTGCTTCGCGCCCTGGGCGACGCCGACATCGTCGTCTACATCATCGACGCGACGCGGGAGCCTGGGCCTGAAGAGGAAGCCATGGTCAAGGCTCTGGCGGGCTCGAAGCTTCCTCTTGTCGCCGTGGTGAACAAGGTGGACGATGCCGAGGCCCTGCCGGAACGCGCCATAGCTTTCGTGGCCGAGCATCTTCCCAAGGTTCCCGTGCTGCGGATCTCCGCGAAGGAAAAGCTGGGGCTCGAGGAACTTCTTGACTTCCTTCTGGACAAGGCTGCTGAGGGGCCGACCTGGTATCCCGAGGAGTACTACACGGACCAGGAACCGGTTTTCCGCATCGCCGAGATCATCAGGGAAAAAGCGATCATGCATACGAGGGAAGAATTGCCCCACGCGCTTTTCGTCGAGTTCACCGATTCGCGTAAGCTGGAGGACGGCGGCCTGGAGGCTTCCTACGATATCGTGGTGGAGCGCGAAAGCCAGAAGGGGATCGTGATCGGCAAGGGAGGATCGCTGATAAAGAAAATCCGCGAGGAAGCCGAGGCCGACCTGGCCGATATTTTCGATTATACGGTCAAGCTCAGGCTCCAGGTACGCGTGGATTCCTCATGGAAACATGACGACAAGAGGCTGGATTCGCTGATTTTCTAGATTGCCGCGGCGGCGCCATTCCGGCGCCGCCGTCACGGCGAAGTCAGAGGCAGAGGACTTTCTTGTACTGCTCCGCCATGCCCTCGAAACCCTTGTCCAGGCATTCCTGCAGGGCTTTTTCGGCGCGCGGGAAAACGGCCGTGTCCAGGATTTCCTTCTCGTCCTTTTTGAAGTCCGAGAGGACGTATCCCGCTACGTCGCTATGGTCGGGCCTGCCGATCCCGAAGCGCAGGCGCGCGAAATCACGGGTGCCCAGGTGCTTTTCCATGGAGCGGAGGCCGTTGTGGCCGCCCAGGCCTCCCGAAAACTTGAAGCCGAAAGTTCCGAAGGCCATCTCCAGGTCGTCGTGGATCGCGAGCACTTCGGACGGTTCCATCCTGTAGAAGCGCATCAGGTCGCCGATGCTTTCGCCCGAATTGTTCATGTAGGTTTCGGGCATGAGGAACCAGACGCGCTCGCCTCCTATCTCCTTGGACGCCACTCTGCCTTTGTACTTGTGTTCCCAGGAAAGGTCGCCCTTCAGCCGGAGGGAGTCGAGGAACTGCCACGCCACGTTGTGCCTGTTGCCTGAGTATTCTTTTCCGTAATTGCCAAGGAAAGCGTATAGTCTGATCATTTCGTGATTCCTCGAATATCGTGTGGGTGTTACTATATCCCATCGGCGCCGCCTGATGAAGGCCCGGCGCTCCCGATCACGAGAGGTAGGCGGAGATGGATGCCATCGATTTCGAAAAACGATACGAGCGCGAGGCTGCGGGCGTAGGCAGCTCGGGCGCCGATGCCGCGGGCGCCATATTCCTGGTCCTGCGCTGCGCGCGCGACTTTACCGCTGATTCACCTATGCAGGTCGTGGCCGATATACCCATAGAAGAACTATGCGAGTCGGGGGATTTTGCCGATGCCCGCTCGAGGCTTGTCCTCGTCAACGGCTGGCAGTCCTGGTCCTTCTCGGGTGAGCTGCGGTGGAACGAGCGTCCGAGGCGGGCAATCCTGAAACCTTCCCTGAATCTTTTTGTCGACCATCCGGCGGAGAAGGCGGTTCAGGCTCTGGCTGGAAATGGCCGCCGCAGCCTTCTTGGTTCATGGAAGCCCGATATGGTCTCGCATTTTTTTGTCGTCCTGCGCGCCGGAAACGCGAGGCTTGCATTGGTTTCGCATAACGCCACCGCCGATGGAAGCCGAGTTCTCCCCCCGGTCACATTTTTCGTCGGATCGAAAAGCCTGAGGATCGCCGTTTTCGCCGAAGGCGGATCATTCCGCGCGGGTGAGGTCGTGGCGCGCATCGCGATCATACCCGCGTCGGGCTATTTCGGCCTCAAAGATAGGTTGGCGAAGCTCTTTGGCGCGGCCGGCCGCTTCGGGGAACTTTCCTTCCTGGGCGGAAACGTCGCGATGCGCGAACCTATCGGCGGATTCGAAACCTGGTACAATCATTACCTCGCCATCGACGAGGGCATCATTCTTCGCGATCTCGATGCCTTGGGCGAGAACGACAATCTCATGAATGTCATGTTCCTTAAAAAGGGGAAACCGGTTGTATTTCAGATCGACGACGGCTGGGAAAAAAGCGTCGGCGACTGGATTCCCGACGCGGCGAAATTCCCGAATGGCGTCGCGCCGCTCGCGGGCCGCATAACGGAGAAAGGTTTCATCCCCGGATTATGGGTGGCGCCATTCCTCGTCATGCCCGAAAGCGCCGCGGCGCGCGAGCATCCCGAGTGGCTGCTGCGGGACTCAAGGGGCAAGCTTGTGCTCGCCGGATGGAATCCTGGCTGGGGCGGCGATGTCTATTGTCTCGATCTCTCGCTTCCCGATGTCGAAGAGTATCTCGTCGGTCTTTTCGACGCCATAGTCAACGAGTGGGGTTTTCGCTACCTCAAGCTCGATTTCCTGTATGCTGGCATGCTGCGCGGCATTCACGCGGGCCTGCCGGGCGGGCATTGGGAACACTATGTCCGCGTATTGAATCGCATAACGTCTATGAAGCGCGCGAAGGATGGCCAGCCGGTCGCGTGGCTCTCCTGCGGGGCTCCCGTGGAGAGCACGGCGCCGCTCATGCCGCTGATGCGCGTCGGCGCCGACACGAGGGAACATTGGGATTGGCCGCTCCTAAAGCTCATCGGCCACCAGGGAAGGCCTTCGGCCAAGGTTAATATCAGCCACACGCTCGCGCGGTCCTTCCTCGACGGAACCCTCCTTCTCAACGATCCCGACGTTATTTTCTGCCGCACCAGAAAAACAACGTTGGTCGATAACGAAAAGTTCCTCATCGGTCTTGCGGGGCGGATGTTCGCGTCGCAGCTTCTCATGTCGGATGATCCTTCGGAGTTCGGCGTGGAGCGCGCCGAAGCCGCGGGCGGTAGCGCTAATGCCACACATGCCGCGGGCGCCGAAGCCGGCGGTCTCTCCGAGCCCGAGTTCACGCGCGAACTGCTCGCCCTTTTCGAAAAGCTGGGGACCAGGGATTTCGGCGTTGAGCGCTATTCGTTGTCGAACCCCGATATCTACCGCTTCTTCTCCAGGGACGGCGATCTGCACGGCCTCATTAATCTGTCCGACAGGACCCAGGTGCTGGAAACCGAGTCGCCGTCGGGAGAATCGACCCCGGCGATCGCGCCCGCCCGTACCATAGTGCTGTTCGGCCTGCCTCGGACTTGAGGCTTCATTACGGCGGCGATGGCATAAATCAGCGGTCAGAAGATTGCCAGAGCCGCGCCGCTGCTTTATACTGGACGCTCAATGGAAAAAATCACCTATGTCATCGGGCACAAAAACCCCGACACGGATTCCGTCGTCTCGGCCTCAGCCTACGCGGCCCTGAAACGCGCCCTCGGTTTCGGCAACACCCTTGCGGCAAGAGCCGGCGCGGTCAATCCCCAGACCGAGTATATTTTTCACCGATTCAATGTTCCCCTCCCGGAATTCATACCCGATCTCGTTCCCAAGGTCGACTACTATCTCGGCGAGGCTCCCGTCTGCGTCGACGAGATGATGCCGCTGTGGGAAGCGCTTTCGATCATGGAAAAGGCCAACCGCCAGGTCCTGCCCATCGTCGACGCCCAGGGCAAGTACCGCGCCATGCTCCATTACAGCGCCTTCGCGCAGAATATCCTCACCAAGATCAATCCCCGCCATAAAGCAGTGATCCCCACATCCTTGTCCCACCTTATAGCGACGATCAAAGCCCAGCCCCTCGTCGTCTTCGACAAGGATACGGTGTTCAACGCCAGAATCGTGGTGGTGGCCTTGAGCACGGAAAAATTCCGGGACTATATCCACGCCGAGCCGGCGGACAACAAGATCGTCCTCGTGGGCGACAGGGAAGACGCGCAGCGCATCGCCGTGGAGGCGGGCGCGAAGGCCATCATCATCACGAACGGCATCCTGCCCTGCAAGGAAGTGAAGGATCTCGCCGAAAAGAAAGGGGTCTCCATCCTCACCTCGCCCTACGACACTTCTTCCACGTCGCTGCTTGTGCTCTATTCGGCGCCGGTCATCACGGTGGCTGACGAGGGGATAGTTCCGCTTGGCCGCCGCGACTGGATAAAGACGGCGAAGCAGGCCATCGCCAAATCCCCGAGCAGGTCGGTGCCGGTCGTGGACGATGAAGGGAAGGTGATCGGGCTGTTCACCGAGGGCGATCTCATCAAGGAAGCCAACATCGAAGTGATCATGGTCGATCACAACGAGTTTTCGCAGGCCGTCGAGGGTATCGACCACTACCGCATCCAGGAAGTGATCGACCATCACCGGCTGGGTTCCTTCTCCACGCCCTATCCGATCACCTTCATCAACAAGGTCGTAGGATCCACGAGCACCATCGTCGCCTCGATGTTCAGGGAAACCCATACGCCGCTGACGAAGCAATTCGCCTCCATCCTTCTCTGCGGCATTCTCTCCGACACCCTGGTCCTGAAATCCACCACGACGACCGATATCGACAGGGACATGGCCGAATACCTTTCCAACATTACCGATCTTTCGATAGAGGCGGTGGGGCTCGACATCATGACCTCGGCTTCGGAAGCGGCGCGTCTGCCGGCCGACAAGATGGTGAGAGTGGACAGGAAGGAGTACGAGTCGTCGGGGAAAAAGCTTTCGGTAAGCCAGATCGAATTGACGAGCACGGCGGAGATCATGGATCGCGGCGCCGAGATTCTCGAGGGGCTCGCTCATCTGCGCGCCGAGACGGGATCCTACCTCGCCGCCCTTATGGCGACGGACATCACCAAGCTGGAGAGCATTCTCTTCCTCGACGCCGAGAGCGATCTCTACAACTACGTGAATTATCCTTCACCCAAGAAGGGAATCTACATGCTGAAGGACGTCCTTTCGAGAAAAAAGCAGCTCATGCCCACGATTTTCGAGATGGTGGAAAAAGCCCAGGAACGCTGAAGCCGCATCGCGGAGCGGGCGCTTCTATTCAGTAGCGCCCGCTCCAGGCCGGCGGCAACCAGCCGCCGCCTTAGCCGATCGCGCCCGAGGCGAGCAGGGGCAGGGCGATGAAGTTGCCTATCATTCCCCCGATGCTGGAGAGAAAGAACACGAGAAGAATGTGGGTGACCCTGTTCTTGTAGAATCCCTTGGCGCTCGTGACATCGTCCGCGAGCCGTTCGAAATCCTGAACCTTGGGCTTTCTCAAGTATGCCTCGACGACGCCGGCGAAGAGCCCGATTCCCACGAGGGGATTGAGCGTGGCTATAGGCGCCATGAGGAAGGACACGGCTATTGTCAGCGGGTGGGCGAGGCAGAGCGCCGAGCCGATGGCGGCGAGGGAGCCGTTCAGCAGCACCCACCTGAGCATCAGGTCAAGGCTAGCCTGTCCGCCGGAGCGAAAAAAACCGACGACAATGAGAGCGAGTATGGCGAGCGGGATTATCCACCCTATGTACTTGGACAGTTTCGAGGGCGGCGGCACCATGTCGATTTCGGATACGTCGGGATTCGCCTCGCCCTTATCCAGCTTCCGCAGCCAGGTCTCAATGCCCGCCATGTGGCCGGCGCCCACGATGGCGACGACGTTCTCTTCCTTTTTCTCGAATATTTTAGCCGCGAGATAGCGGTCGCGCTCGTCGATGAGGACTTCCTTGACCGA
>Ga0074195_1001222_pt1 | contig 37814 bp, 33 predicted proteins | sample EPASupsiteHSE623_FD_64525 | JGI IMG/M metagenome (GOLD analysis project Ga0074195, IMG submission 64525) | Bioremediated contaminated groundwater from EPA Superfund site, New Mexico - Sample HSE6-23 | ecosystem: Environmental > Aquatic > Deep subsurface > Groundwater > Contaminated ...
CCGCAGTCAATATCGGCAAAAGCGAGTCTGCGCACTTCCGCCTGAGTTGCTTCATCCAGTGACCGGAAATCCCTTTTCCTTTTCATCAGCCAAGTATAGCATATTGGTATGTATTTGAGGCGCGGGTTAATAAGCAATTCCGGTTCGGCGGTTTTCAACGCCGAGACGCATCTTGTGGAGGGCATTCTTGTCCGCGGCGATAATGATTTTGTCTGGCAGAACGGATGCAACGTTTCACTCGTGAATCCTCAGGACGGCGGACGTGGAGAGGATGTGACAAAGGTGGCCCTGGTGCTGCCTTTTATGCCGAAGCCGCAATAGCTGCAAGTCTAATGACCGTGCCGGTGGTGTTCGTCGGGGGAATGCGGGTGGTTGTGCGTCAGCGGCGAATGCTCGTGGGGGTGAGAGTGCGGCTCTCCTTGCGGGTCTGAAGGCGAATGGTTGTGCGCATGATGTTCGTCATGGCTGTGCAGGTGGTTGTGGGTGAAGCTTTCGTGAACGTGCTCATGCAAATGATTTTCGCTGAATAGCAGAAAAGCCGCCGCCGCGTTTAACGCAAAAGCCGCCGCGAGGCCGGGTCCCAGCGGTTCGCGCAGAAAAACCACCGACAGCGTTGCCGCTACGAATGGATTCGTGCCGAAAAGAGCCGCGCTGCGCGCCGCGCCCAGCTCGCGCATGGCGCGCACTAGCAGTATGTTGCTGATGCCGTAGGCGACAAGACCGGTTGCCGCCGCGCCGGCGCAAACAGCCGGCGGCGGCAGACGCGCTCCGCAGGCGAGCGCCAGTACGATGTTGAATCCGCCTGCCACGACGCCTTTCCAAATACTTAGCACGGTCGGGTCCCTGCCGGATATTTGCGAGACAAAATTGTTGTCAAACCCCCAAATCAGGCAGGCTGCGATGACAAGCCACAGCCCCGCGTCCATGCTGAAAACCAAACCGCCTTTCCATGAGAGCGCTGCCGCTCCCGCCATGATAAGGAACGCCGCTGCCCATACTTTAATGGAAACATGCTCGCCGAAAACCGCGCGCGCTATCATGGCGGTAAAGACGATTTCCGAGGTGAACAATATGGCCGCGCTGGAGGCATGGGGAGAGAGGGAAATTCCCGTCATTAAAATAATCGGCGCTACTATGCCGCCTGTCAGTATGGAGCCGCACAACCACCGCCAATCCTTGCCGGAAACGGGAGCCTCCCTGCGCTTTTTTCCGAAAAAGAATGAGAATAACGCCAGTCCCAGTCCGCTGCAAAAATAGCACAATCCCGCGAATAATTGCGGCGAGGTTTGCGCAAGAAGATACTTGGAAACCGGCACCCCCGCTGCAAACAGCAGACTGGAAGCCAGTGAATAATAGACGCCTTTACTCATATTGATTATGTTAGAATTTTTCTAGCGAATTTTGGAGGATTCCTCATGCATGAATGGGCTCTCGTGGACGCCGTAGCGTCCGCCGCTGAAACCGCCGCCGAGCAGGAAAAACTCAAAAAAGTTGACGCCGTGGTGGTCGTGCTGGGCGAATTGCAGAATGTGGACCGCGCGGCGGCCAGACGGCTTTTCGCGGAGCTGCGCAAGACGAAAAAAAAGGCGCTGCATCGCGCCCGTCTGGAAATACGCGCCGAAAAAGCCGTTTTCCGCTGCCGCGCCTGCGGCAAGACGTTCGGCCTCAGGGATTTGAACAAGCTTTCGCACAAGGAGTCCGAGGCGGTTCATTTTCTGCCTGAAATGGCGCATGTCTACACGGAATGCCCCGCCTGCGCCAGCCGCGATTTCGAAATAGCGCGGGGCCGCGGGATATACGTCAGGGAAATAAGGGGCGAGAGATGACCGACCCGCGCATATTTTCCATAGGGATGCGGCTTTCCAAAGTCCGCCGCATAATCGCGGTTACCGGCTGGAAAGGCGGCATCGGCAAAAGCTCCATTGCCTGCGCGCTGGCGCTGGCGCTCGCCAAAGCCGGGTTCAAAACGGGGCTGCTGGACGCGGATTTCACCGGCGCCTCCTGCCATATCATTTTGGGAGCGCGGCGGTCTTTTCCGAAGGAAATAGAAGGCCTTGAGCCGCCGCTCGTGGCGGGAATAAAATTCATGTCCGCCTCGTTTTTTTCCGGCGGTCGGGCGGTGGCGCTGCGCGGGGAGGAGATAACGCAGTCGCTGCTGGAGATTTTCTGCGTCACGCAGTGGCGGGAGCTGGATTACCTGATAATAGACCTGCCGCCTGGAATAAGCGACGCCAGCCTCGACATAATCCGGCTGATTCCGCGCGCCGAGATGCTTGTCGTCACCACGCCCTCCGTGCTGGCGGAGGAAACGCTGAGGCGCTCTCTGAAGCTTTTCAGGGCGATGCGCATTCCGGTTGCCGGAACCGTACTGAATATGGCGGACAGAAATGGCCGTGCCGTCAGCGATAAACCGCTGGGCCGCGTGCCGTTCGATTCCGGTTACGAGAAAACGCTGGGCAATCCGCGCGCGCTTGCAGCCTCTAAACTTTTCAATGCGGTTGCGCGGCTGGCTGCAAAGCTGCAAGCCAAAAGCCGTGATTTTTGCCCATAAAATTATTTGGGGACAAGTCTATTGATACCGTATTGCGCAACAGATAGCCCGGACCGGAACGATGGCCGGCGGGAATATTTCGCCGCAAAAATGCTTCACGGCTGCGGCGGCTGTCAGGCGCACTGGTGGTTTTGGCAGGAAGAACTGCCGTAGCAGTCTATGCTTGACGCGCACTTTTCCCCAGACCTGGCAAAACCTTTTCCGGCGTCGCAGTAGCCGTCGCACCGGGAACTGCCGCAACAGTCCGCGGAATAATCGCAGGGCGTTCCCGGCTGGAAACAGCCGGTTCCCGGACTGCAATAGTGCTTGTCGCGGCACACCGAACTGCCGCAACACTCATAGGTGTGAGTGCAATGTGTTCCCGGCGAGACGCATTTAGTGCCGTAAACCGGAAAACCCCCGCTTATTTTTTCCATGCCATTGACGGACGTGGACTGGGCGTTGAATAGTTTCCCTTTCCACTGCGAGAATTCCTTGACAAGCAGGTCCACATCGGACTTGGCGTTGATTTCGCGTTCGGGAGTGTCCAGAAAAAACCTCGCGAGGCGTCCCTCGCCGCTCACCTTGCCGCCTTTCTCTTCCAGGAAAACGGCGAATGCTTTCAAATCTTCCATGACCAGGATTTGCCCGAACCATTCGCCTCCCGGAGCGGTTTGGTACGGCTGCGGGTCCGCGAGGGAGATTGCGGCGGCATTGCCGGGATTGCTTTCCGCCGCTCCGGCAGTGCCTGCCGGAATCAGAAAAACGGATACTGCAAACGTACATTTGAGCAATTTGAGCATAGCGGTATTTCTCCTTGAGTAAACGCCACTTCTTGTCACATTATACCACATACCACAGAGGCCTGAGGCAGTTTCAGGAATGCGCGTCGGGGCTCGTTTCCCAGCCGAAGCGTTTTTTTGCCCAAATGCTCAAATCGTCGAGCAGGGAGTAGGTTACCGGCGTCATCAGCAGCGTAATCAGCAGCGAGAGCGCCTGCCCGCCGACTATCACCCACGCCATCGCGCGGCGCGTGCCGGAGCCGGCGCCGGTGCCGAACGCCGTCGGCAGCATGCTGGCGATAAGCGTCAGCGTGGTCATCAGGATGGGGCGCAGGCGGGTTTTGTTGGCTTCCATGATGGCGTCGTGGCGGCTGAGACCGCGCGCGCGCAGCGTGTTGGTATAATCCACCTGCAAAATGGCGTTTTTCTTGACTATGCCCACCAGCATGAACAATCCCATGATGCTAAACAGCGTCAGGCTTTGGCCCGTCATGAACAGCGTCAGCAGCGCGAACGGTATCGTCAGCGGCAGCGCGATTATGATTGATATGGGATACACGAAGCTCTCGAACTGGCTGGCGAGAATCATGTAGATGAACAAAAACGCCAGCAGGAAGGCCATCAGGAAGTTGGTCAGCATGCGCCCCATTTCGCGCGCCCGGCCTGTGACGACGGCGCGGTATTCCGGAGGAGCCTTGAGCTTTTTGAATTCCTTGTCGCAAAGCTGCAAAGCGTCGCCCAGCGCCATGCCGTCGAGGTTCGCCAGCACGCTTATCTGGCGCTGGCGGGCGTAGCGGTCTATCTGCGTGGGTCCGAAGCCTTCGGCGACGGTGGCCACGCTGTCAAGCCGCAGCACTCCGCTTTTGGCGGCGGGCACGATGAGCGCCCTTATCGCCTCCAGCCGGTTGCGGTAGTTTTCCTCGGCGCGCAGGCGTACCTGATAGAGTTCGTCGCCGTCCTTGTACTTGGTTATGTCCTCTTCGCCGCCCACCATGGTGCGCAGCGAGGTGGCGATGTCTTCCACCTTCACGCCCATGTCGTGGGCGCGGCTGCGGTCTATCTCCACGCGGTATTCCGGCTTGGCAAACGAGAAGCTGAGGTCCACGTCCACGAGGCCTTTGTGCTTGCGCAGCTCATTGGCGATGGCGCCGGCGTATTCCTGCAGCCTGCCCAGTTCCGGGCCGGAAATAATGTACTGCACGTCCCTGTCGCCGCCGCCGAAGCCGCCGACCGGCTGTATGGAAACCCGCAGCGCCGTGTATTTCGACATTATCTGCCGGGTGGACTTCATGAGCTTGCTCATGGGAATGCGGCGGTGCTTGAGGTCGTCGAGCTCCAGTATTATCTGGCCCTCGTTGCCCGCCGCCGTGCCGTTGGTTGACTGCCCTATGGTTTGCAGCACGGATTTTATATGCGGCTGCCGGCGCAGTTCGGTGGTTATCTGGGAGAATATTTCGCGGATTTTGTCCGGCGTTGTGCCTTCGGGGGCCTTTATCACCACCTCGAACTGGGACGTGTCGTCTTGCGGGATGAAATCCTTGCCGATGAATTTAAGCATAGGCAGCATGGACAGTATGAGCACCGCCGACAGCGCCGCCATCGCCTTGCGATGGCTCATTGCCCAGTCCAGCAGGACGAGATAGCGTTTGTTGAGATAATCGTTGACCGCGTCGGTTATTTCCTCCAGGCGGGTTTTGGCGCCGTGCTTGACTTTGAGGAAGATGGAGCACAGCATGGGAGTCAGCGTAAGCGCCACGAAAATGCTGATGGCTATGGCGAACGCTATGGTGAGGCCGTAGCTCTTGATGAAGCGGCCTATGATGCCGCCCATATAGGCCAGCGGCAGGAAGATGACCAGCAGCGACATCGAGGTGGCGATGACCGCGAACCCGATTTCGTCGGCGCCCTCCCTGGCGGCCTGCATCGCCGGCTTGCCCAGTTCGTCCATGTGGCGGTAGATGTTTTCGAGCATGATGATGCCGTCGTCCACCACTATGCCCACGGAGAGGGTGAGGCCCAGCAGCGTCATGTTGTCGAGCGTAAATCCCGCCGCGCGCATGAATATGAAAGTGCCGATAAGGGACGTCGGTATCGCCGTGGCGGAGATGAGCGTGGAGCGCCAGTCCCCCATGAACAGCAGCACCATCAGCCCGGCCATGAGCGCTCCCAGTATGAGATGCTCCTTGACCGTGGCCACGGATTCGTCTATGAAAGTTGACTGGTCGCCTATTATCTTGATGGAAAAATCGGGGGGGAGTATGGTCTTGAGCTCCTTAAGCCGTTCGCGCACCAGACGGGCCACCGCCACCGTGTTGGAGCCGGACTGCTTGGTCACGGAGAGCGCCACCGTCGGCTTTCCGTCGAGGAAAGCCATCGTGCGCGCTTCGGCGCCGGTGTCCTCCGTGCGGCCGATATCCGCAATCTTTATGGCGGTGCCGTTGACCTTGGCGATTACGATATTGTCGAAATCCGCCACGTTGGAAATGCGTCCCAGCGTGCGCAGGACGAACTCTTTCTCCTTTTGCTGCACGCGCCCGCCGGGTATTTCTATGTTCTGCTGGGTGATGGCGTCTTTGACCTGCTTGATGGAAAACCCCAGCGCGGCCAGCTTGAGCGGGTTGATGACTATGTGAATTTCGCGCTCGCTTCCGCCGATTATATTGATGGCGCCGACGCCGTTTATGGTTTCCAGATGCTCCTTGAGCTTCTTTTTGACGGTGTGGGTGAGGTCCACGAGGTCGCGGTTCCCTGAAACGGTGATGTTCATTATGGGAGACGCGCCGAAGTCCAGCTTGCTCACCACGGGCGGGTCCGTTCCCTGCGGCAGGTCGCGCTGGACGGCGTTGACCTTGTCCCGCGTCTCCTGCGCGGCCACGTCCACCGATTTCTCCAGCACGAATTTTATGACCAGGACGGAGAGCCCCTCGTAGCTTGTGGAGTTGAGGTCGTCTATGCCGGAAATGGTGTTTACGGATTCCTCAATGGGCTTCGTCACGGAGGTTTCTATTTCCTCGGGGCTTGCGCCCTTGAGCGAGGTCTGCACCGTCACGATGGGCAGCTCCACGTTGGGAAACAGGTCCACGCCGAGACCCATGTAGGAGAACAGGCCCAGCACTATCAGCGCCATGCTGAGCATGGTGGTGGTGACCGGGCGGTCTATCGCGGTGTTTATTATCTGCATGGCGCGGGGTCAGTTTTTCACTATCTCAAGCTTGCTGGCGTCTTTGAGGCCGTAGAGTCCGAAGATGATTACGCTGTCTTTGTCCCTGAGGCCGGATTTTATCTGCGTGTACTCGACGGTTTTGATGCCGGTCACGACATCGCGCCGCGCGGCGAAGCCGCCGGCGTTTACGAAAACATAGGAGCCGGCGCTGTCCTGCTGTATGCAGGACGCAGGCACGGTGAGCGACGCGTCCGAATGTCCCACAATCAGCTTGACCTGCGTGAACATGCCCGATTTGAGGCGGTTGTCGGCGTTGTCCACCAGCACTTCGATGGGCACGCTGCGCGAGGCCATATCTATGACGGGGCTTATCCTGTACACTTTGCCGGAGAAAAACTTGTCGGGAAACGCCTCCACGGAAACCGTCGCGTTCTGGCCGATGCGGACGCTGCCGAGGTATCTTTCCGGCAGGTCCACTTTCACGCGGACCTGGCGCTGGTTGACCACGAGCGCTATCGGCGTCTGCGGCGTCACATTGGTGCCCACGTCCTGATAGATGCGCCCCACCACGCCGGTGAGCGTGGAAGGGACCGGAGCCGGCTCGAACACCACGCCCGGCTCGTCGCGCTCTATGACCGCCACGGTTTCATCTTTTTTGACAGGGTCGCCCTCTATGAGCACGTTCTTGAGCAGTTTGCCCGACACGCGGGGGAACAAAACGGCTTCGTCGAGCGCCTTGGCCGAGCCGGTGAGCAGTATCTCCTCGTCGAGAGTGCGCACCGCGGGGCGTTCCACTTTGACCATGAACCGGTCTTTTTCCAACTGGTTCAGGGCCGCCATTTCCTTGTTGCGGCAGCCGAGCGCGGCGGCGGCTGCGAGTGCGATAGAAACAAAACGGATTTTTTTCATAAATTATTTCCCGCGTGACCATTCCAGGTCGGCAAGCGAGGCGTACACGTCGCGCATCGCCTGCACCCGCAAAAGCTGCGCCTGATTGAGCGCCAGCGTTGCGTCGTTGAGTTCCAACTGGCTCGACAAGCCGTTCTTGAAGCGTATTTCCACCGAGACCAGCGCTTTCCTGGCCTGGCCGACGGCGCCCTCCTGCGCGGAGAGCCGCTCCCGCGCTTCCTTGAGATTGAGCCAGGCGCGTTTTACGTCTATGCGGATTACGCGCTCGGTGTCCTCAAGGGTTTCGCGGGCCTGGTCCTGCGCTATTTTCGCCTGCCGTATCCGGGAGTTTGTCGCCCCGCCGGAAAACAGGGAGAGCTGCAATTGCAGCCCCGCCGTAGTGCTCCAGGCGCTTTCGCCGCCGGAGGGAAAAGTATTGTTTGTATAGCCGGAATATGTCCGGTTCACGAAAGCGTTGACGTAGGGGTAGAATTCCGAGCGGGCGAGCGTTATCTGTTCGCCGGCGAGCCGGTATTGCAGCCGCGCGTTGATGAGTTCAGGGCGGCGGGCTATGGCTTCCTTGTACAGCGCGTCCAGTGTTTCGTCGCCGTCGGAACCGGGGTCTTCGGCTTTTATAAGCGAAAGGTTCCGGTCAGGGTCCACGCCCAATATCTGCTTGAGGGACAGCAGCCCTGTTTCCAGCAGGTTGCGCGCCTGCGTGACAGCCGGTTTGGCGTTTGACACCTCGACTTCCTGGCGCAGCTCCTCCAAATCGCTGGAGAGGCCCTGCCTGAACCGGGCGGTTATCTGCTCCAGATGCTGCTGCGCGAGGCGCAGATTCTCATCCTGTATCAGTGCGGTGGCCGACGACAGGATGATATCGTAGCACAGCGTGCGCACGCTCTTTGCGAGCCCCATCCGCGCCTGCCGGACGCTTTGCTCGGCGGAGTCCGAAAACAATTCGGCCATTCTTATGCCCGTGCGCACCTTGCCTCCGGCCCACACCACCTGCGTGAGCCCTATATTAAGGTTGTAGATGTTGTCGGGATAGACGTAAGGAGTGAGTGTTTTCGGCATTTGCTCCGCTTCGCGGGTGTAGGTGGCCGCTGCCCCTATCGCCGGATAGACGCCGCCCCAGTATTCGCGCACTTTTTCCGCCGTGGCGTCGCGCGCCTTCTCCACGTTATAGAGCGAGGGATTGTTTTTCAGCGCGGCGGCGACGGCGCCCTCCACCGTAAGGTCTTCGGCATGAAGCGGCGCCGCGGCAATAATAGCGAGCGCGGCAACCGGGAAAATGGCTTGTAGTCTGTTCAGCATGATTTGCGGCTCTTGCCGCGCGTTTTCGCGCCGGCGATTATCATGGCGGCCAGTCGGGCGGGCAGGCCGGCGTCCTGTTTGCGCAATTCATCGCAGCAGGCCATGCGCATGAAAGAACCCTGCACCGCGTCAATCATATACAGCACATCCCGCGAGCTGCCAGGCGGTATTTCCCCGGCCGTTTCCGCTTTGTCGAGCACGCAGCCCAGTATTCTGACCATGCGCTCCCGCATGACTATTATCATGCGGGCGAATTTACTGCAAGCCCGCGGATTCGACATTTCGCGGTGCACGAGCCTGGCGAAATCCGGTTTGCGGCGCATCAACCGGAACGTGCCCTCGAAGAGCCGCGTGACCGCCGCCAGCGCCGGCAGATTGCCGGTTTCCAGTTCCGTGGTGAAAACATCGGCCCCTTTCAGCGTCCGCGCGAACATCTGGCAGCAGAGGTCGTCTTTGTCCTTGAAATAATAGTACAGAACCGGTTTTGTGACGCGCACATGTCCGGCTATTTCGCGCATGAAGACCGCGTCCATGCCTTTTTCCGACATGAGAGACATGGCGGCGTCCAGAATGCGTTCGCGCATGCCGTGACGCGCCGCCGCGGCTGTCTTTGCTTTTTTCGATAACTTGCCCGCTTTCGCCATTTTCTTACCTACCGGTAAGTATACCAGAAGTCCGCCGGACTGTCAAACCGCCCGACGGAACCGCGGCCTGACTCAATATCATTGCAAAGCGTCCGCGGCGTCACTATAATCTAAAAAGAGGAACGACTGATGAGCGGCTCAAAAACAGGGTTTTCCGGCGAAATAAAGTGGATACTGGGACTGCTTTTGTTCACGGCCTGCTTCTACCTTTTCCTGGAACGCCTGGCGCCTTATTATTTTCTGGAAGACGATAACCGCGACTATGCACTGCCGCTGCTGGCGTTTTTCTACCGCAGCCTGACGCAGGGCGGGCCGGCATTTTTCAATTTCCACCAATATCTCGGCAATCCCTGCATAGGCGCCAGCCCGGCGCTTTACCCTCTCATCTATCCAGCGGTTTTTCTCAGCGAACTTTTTTCCGGCGGCGCGCTGTGGAGCGTGGACATACTCGCCGTTTTGCACGGCATGCTGGCCGCTTCGGGGATGTATCTGTTCGCGCGGGAGGCCGGGCTTGGACAAAAGGCTGCGTTCTGGGCGGGCGCGGTGTGGGCGATAAACAGTTTCGCGCTGTTTGTGAGCGCGTCGTGGTGGGTGATTCTTCCGGCTTTCGGCTGGACGGCCTGGCTGCATTTTCTGCTGCTGCGGCTATGGTCCGACCCCGGCGGAAAAAACATGCTGCTGACGGCGCTGGCGCGCGCGGTGTTTTTTTACGGCGGATACCCGCAGTATTTCGTGTACGAGCTCATTTTTGAAGTTTTTTTCATATCGGCGCTTTTTTACGGCGGATACAAGCGCGAAAACTTCCCGCGCTGTTTGCGGGCATACGCTTTCAGCATCGCCGTCGCGGCGGCCTGCGCCCTGCCGCTCGCGCTGCCGACGCTTGACCATATGGCGCATTCGCTCGACAGGGGAACCCCCCTGGCCTACGGGCAGTTCGCCGCGCTCAAATACCGCATAGACATGTGGCTGTGGGGAGTCATTTATCCGTTCGTGAACACGCGGCAGTTCGACGCCTGGGGTTCCGGCTTCATCTATGACCGCATGCACAACGCCAGCTTCACCTCGTGGGTGATGCCGTATGTGGGCCACATCGGCTATGTTACGCTGGCCGCGCTGCTGGCGCTGTATATCGGATTCAGGGAACAGGTGAAAAAAGAGAGAATGGCAATGGCGTTATTGCTCTGCGCGGCGGCGGCGCTGGCGTGGGGTGCGGGCGCGTTCGGACGCATTCTGTATGCGCTGCCTTTGCTCAACCGGTTTCGCTGGCCTTTCAAAATGGGATTGCTGTTCGATTTTTACATTTTCGCTTTCGCGGCGTGGGGCGTGGAGCTGTGGCTGCGAAAAATCGGAAACCCGCGCCGCGCCGCGCTGGCGCTGGCGGCGCTGGCCGCTCTCTCCGCCGCCGATATGGGGCTGCTCTACGCGCAGAAATATCAGCGCGGCTTCGCCATACATGAAATCGCTAATCCAATCGCGGAGCCGCTGGCGGGCGCGCTGTCGGGCGGCAGGATTTTTTCGCTCGGCTACGCGCAGGGCAAGGATTACGACCCGTCGGGCCTGTTTTTCAATTACGCCACGCTGTGGGGGCTCTATCATGTCGGCGGTTACGATGCGTTCCTGTCAAAGGCCAATTATACGGCGGCGTTGTCCCTTTCTTATGATTGCGCCTACACGGGCGAAATAAAACCCAGCCTGCTGCGGTATCTGAGGATTTGGGGAGTCAGTTGGTATGTCGTCAAAAAAAGCGCGGCGGCAAAATACGGCGCGGCGCTCGAGACTTACGGGATAATTCCGAAATTCGACGAGCCGCGCCGCGTCGTGTTTTATGACGCGCAGGCCAGGCCGCTTGTTTATGAGGAGGCGTCGGGAAAAAGCGTTTCATTCAAAGTTGCGCCGAACCGGCTTGATATCCGCGCCGAGCTTGCGCGGGGGGGGATGGTGGTCGCCAACTTTCTGTATAATCCGTTTTTCGTCGCTTCAGTGGACGGCGCGCCGGCGGCTGTTGCGGAAACTAAATATAAGCAGATGGCAGTGCGCGTGCCCGCCGGCAAACATTCGGTGCAGTTGATTTACCGCAACCCATACCTGTACCGCGGGATTTACTGGGGCGCAGCGGCGCTGGCGCTGCTCGCCGTCTTATGGTTCCTGCCGTTCCGCTTTAGGCGTTAGCTGCAGGTGTGCCCGCCGGGGTTTTTCCGATAGGCCATGACCCAGCGTTTTGCCAGAATCAGCCCGAGCGGGCTTATGCAGGCAAAGCAGCCGTATATCAGCCAGAGTGTCGAGCTGTCGTGATAGCCGTGTTCGGGGACGAATTTTTGCAGCATCCAGCCCGAATAAAGCCCCGTGGTCGCTTTGGCCAGAAACCACGGTATCCCGGCCAGGCCCATATACGCGCCGACCTTGCCGGCGGGGGCCAGGTCGGCCACATACTCCAGAAAACGCGAAGACCACACCGCTTCACCCAGCGAGAAAACCGCCACATAAACCAGCAGCGTCGTGAGATCGGGCCCCGGCACCAGTATGAACGTGGTGACCGCAGAGATGGCGGTGCCGATTATCATCATCGTGATGATGTTGACTTTGCGCGTCAGCGCGGCTATGAGCGGGACGAATATCACTATTATCAGCGGGTTGATGCCGTTTATCCATTCGAACCGGGCGTGCACGGATTCGGGAAAGCAGCGGAACACGTAATCCGGCATGGTGAGGAACTGGTGCGCGAACAGCGTGCGCACCGGCAGCAGTATGAAGATGAAAAACATGAAGCGCGCGTCCATTATCGGCAGGTCGAGTATTTTTTCTTTCAGGCTCATTTGCGGCGCGCCGGACGGCGCGGGCTGCGCCTGGCATTCCGCCAGTTCCACTTTGCGGGTGAAAAACGTCAGATGCGCCAGCAGCATGAGCGCGGTTATGAAGACGCACATCCAGAACACGCCGTCTATTCCCCAAATCTGGCGCACGTATGGCGAAGTGAAGTTTTCCGCCACTATGCCGAGATTCATTATGGCGTAAAGCACGCCGTAGCCGATGGTGGCGGTGCGCGCGTCCGTGTATTCCTTTATGCCGGCATAGAGCGCCGGCTGGAGCACGCCCGTGCCCGCCGCCATGAGAAACAGCCCGAACCAGGCCGCCGCCGAGGGCGGCAGCGGGCCGCCGCCTAAAACCGGCGACAGAACAAGCAGCAGCCGTCCTATGCCGATGACGCCCAGCGACCAGGTAAGCGCGCGGCGCACGCCCAGCTTGTCCGAGATGAAGCCGCCGCCGAACATGAACAGCGTCACCAGACCGGTATAAAGCGATACGGAGATGCCGGTAATCTGGTCGCTCATTCCCAGCCGCGAGCCGAGGAACCGGGTCAGCAGCGTCAGTATGCCGAAATAAGCGATGCCGTCGCCGAAATTGACCATGTTGACCAGCCAGAATCCCCGCGACGCCCCAAAAAGCATCTTGAAAGATTCGGCTATTCCCATTTCCGGCTTCTGTTCGGTTTCCATCGGTCTCCCCTGGGATGTAAAATGCGGCTTTCGAGTCAGTATATTAAATAACGAGGAGGCAATTCTTTCGTTTACGAAAAACCAAAGCCCCCGCCGGTTAAGGCAGGAGCTCTGGTTTTTGTAAGAAAGTCACCGCTGAGTGGTTGTCAGCGCGATTTCTTGAAGGGTGAATTTTAAAGTTTAACGACCTTGGTGGCCTTGGGGCCTTTTTCACTCTGGGTCACTTCAAATTCCACTTCCTGTCCTTCCGCGAGCGTTTTGAAACCTTCGCCCTGGATATCCTGATGGTGCACGAAAAGATCCTTTCCGCCATCAGACGGGGTGATGAAACCATATCCTTTCTGGTCGTTGAACCACTTCACTTTACCGTTAGCCATTGTGTTTACGTTTCCTTTTGTCTTCATTTTAACTTCAGCGACGGCACTTTACCGCGCTGGATATATGGTAGCTTATTTCGCCGCGCCTGGCAAGCGTTTTTTCGCGCGTGGATTTTATTCGGCGGACGCGGCGGCGCTTTCAACCGCGGTCTCGGCGTCGCCGGCTATTTTTTCCCTGGCTTTTTCCCCGTGCGGGAAGAACACCGGGCCCGGCATCGGAAACAACTCGCGCCCCGATACGGGGTTGAGCATTTCCGCCAGAGAAACCCACAGCGCCAGCAGTCCCAGCGCGACCACCAGTATGCCCGATGCCGGCGTGAGAAGCGCGCTGTGCAGCGCCGGATACTGCGCCGCCGGAAAAACTTCCTTGGCTATCCTGACGACGAATATCAAGTCCACATCCAGCAGCAGATAGAACATTATTTTGCCGAACAGCCCAAAGCCGTATGTGAGCGCGCCCAGCATGAGCAGGAAGGCCACGTCCGCCGAAAGCGCGATGGTGCCGTCCATTTTGCCGCCCGCCGCGAGCGCCGAAAAGCTCCAGTAATTGAGCACCCAGGTGAACGAGAACAGGGTGAGCACCGTGCCGCCGAAAATATTTTTATTGGCCAGGTTGAGCATTCCCGATATAAACTGGCACGCCCCGCCGAACAGCAGGCAGAATATCGCGGCGGTTTTGAGCCCGTCGGGCGTCATCGGACAGCCGAACGCCACGGGCGTCAGCGCCGCGCAGCCCACGGCAAGCCCCAGCAATCCAAGCGGCGTCGGATTGGCGAACACTTGCGTCGAATCGGATTTGGAACTCATTAACTGCCTCCCAAAACAAAAATGCCCGCTCGCGGGTTTCCTTCCATATAATACATTATTCGGGCGCCGGTCTGCATTCGCGCCGTCGGAGAAATGCTATTTACCTGAATCTTTCAGTTGCTTGCGAGAACCGAGACGTAAAAGGGCGAAATGGATTCGGCTCAAAAAAATGCGAGCAGGCTCGTTGCCTGTGAGCAGTTTTTTGAGTCGGAGCCATGAAGCCATTTTATGTCGAATTCCGCAATCAACTGAAAGATTCAGGTTTAGGGAGGTAGCCGCGCACCTTGCGTATCACGTCATCTATCCCGGGATAATACGGGTAGATTTCCTTCGCTTGCTCAAGATGCCGCAACGCCGCTTTATAATCGGCGCGGTTGAGGCTGATTTGCGCCAGCGCCAGGTGCGACTGGTAAAAGCGCGGCTCCAGCCGGAGCGCGCTCTCATATTCCGCCTCCGCCAAATCGGGGCGTCCGGTTTTCAAATACAACTGGCCCAGATTGTGACGGGATTGGGGATACGTGTCCGACACTTCGATGGCTTTTTTGTACGCCTTCATGGCCGCATCCGTATTACCCTTGTCGTCGAGCGCGATGGCCAGGTTGTTCCAGTGTTTTGCGGACCCCGGATTCATTTTCAATATGTAGCCTGAATATGTTTCCTGGTCTCGCCAGTAAGTGTTGCGCCTGACAGTAAGCGCGGAGAAAACCAGCAGATATGCCGCCGCCAGCCAAAACAGCGTCTTTCTCCGTTTGACCCGTTGCGCGGCGTCACCCAGCGCGAGGCACAGGCCGAGGAGCGGCGCATAGAACCAGTGGTCCCAGAATATGCCGTTTATCCTGGAAACGAGATTGCTAACCGGCAGGAACGCCGCCAGAAACCAGCCCAGTCCCGCCGCCGGCAGCGGGTTATTTTTTTTAAGCGCGGAATATGAATACCACGCGCCGGCGGCAAGCGCCGCGCAGGGCAGCAGCACCTCCGGCGACGCAAAACCGCAAAAAACCGGAAACGCGCGTTCCGGCTGAAGGTCGTACGGCAAAAATATAATCCGCACTCCTTTGCCCAGCACGGCGGCAAGCGTAAGTAGCCGGCAGTAAAGGCTGTCCGTGTAGACATTCGCGGAATTGTAGAAATTGAGCGTGTTGCTGAAATTCAGCCAGGTCAGCCGCAGCAGCGTGTAAACTCCCGCCAGCGCGAATGATGGCAGGTGGATTTTCATCAAGACGCGCCACTCCACCGGCGCCGCCCGTCCGGTTTTGGAAAGCGCCAGATGCAGTATCACCGCCAGCAGCGGCAGCACGATAGCGCTTTCTTTGCACAACAGCGCGCATGCGAACAGTGAAAGATAGCCGGCCTGCCAGCGCGTTTCCGATGGAACCGAATCGCTTTTTTTCAGCAGCCGTCCGGCAAGCGGCAACAGCGCCGCCAGCAGGAAAAAAAAGTGCATGGGCTCGGGCGTGCTTGTCGGGCAGGCTATCTGCTCGACCGAGAGGGGGTGGACAGTCCATAACAGCGCGAGCATTACCGGTATGGCGGCTCCGGCGGCGGGAAGGCATATGGAAAGCAGAACGGCGGAGAGCGCGCCGCACAAGCCGTGGAACGCGATGTTGAGCAGATGATAAGGCCACGCGACCCGCCCGAAAACATGGGTTATGGCCGCGTACAGCAAAGTCGGCAGCGGGCGGTAGAAATTCGATACTTCGCCGGAGCCGGCCCACAGGTTTTGGGTAAATATCTGGGGCAGATAACGCCAATCGTCGAGAAAACGGTTGCGCAGGACTATGTGCTCGTCGTCTCCGTAGAGAAAACCGTTATGGAGGGTGTTGAGGTAGACGATAAAGGCCGCGATGAGGGGCAGCCACATCCACAAGGAAAGTTTTGTCGGGGACGCAGGTTCCGCAGCGGGGGGCTGTCCGGTTTTAGCCTTGCTCTTTTTTCCCATTCTGGAGGATTACCTGGCCAGCCACCTGCCGCCCTCGGGGGGGCGTATCGCGCGCTCGCGCCACATGCACCAGCCCAGCACCTTGCGCACCGGCTCGCGCGTGTTGGCGAATTCTATCGCGTGTACCAGGCTTGACGAGCTTCCCTCTCCCGATACCATGCGGTCCGGCGCGGAGACGTGGTAGGTTTTGGAATCCAGCAGTTTGTCGCCGCCGATATTGATATCTTTTATGCGGCTGCCCGCCGGCGCGGAGGGGGAATACGTTATTTTGGCTCCGCCGATGAAAACCCGCCGGTCTGGCGCGGAAAGCGTCTCTTCCAGCGCCTGGCGCAGGTCGGCGCCGCGGATTTTGAGGAACATCACGCGGTCGTCCGGCGGATAGATTTCGTAAAGTTTGCGTTCCGCCACGGGGCCTTCCTCAATTTCCCCATCCACCAGATTTACCGGCATCATCCCGACGTCGGCTTTTCCCCAGCGCCGCAGGCAGTCCGCGGTCCAGTTGGCAAGCTGGGAATCGGGCCAGCCGGAATTGGGTATCGCGGCGGCGGCGCGGCCCACCGTGCGGGAAAGCGGTTTCGCCACGCGGGCGCGCACCTCTTCGGCCACGCGGGCCAGGCGCGGGTCCTGGCCGTAGCGGTTTTTTTCCAGCGGCACGAGTTTGTAGCGGAAACGCAGTATTTTACCGGAGTAGGAACTGATATCAAGCTCCATCCGTCCGGCGTAAAGCAGGCGCGAGCCCGCCTGCACTATATAGGTGTTTGCCGCCTGGAGCGGGCGGTCGAGCTCCATTCCGTTCCTGCCGCTTATTATCAGGCCTATCTCCGGCACCGCCGCGGCCAGCGCGCGGTCATCGTCGCCGTCGGGAGCGCCTTCTTTGATGCCGATGTGCGTCAAGGCGATTATGAACTTGACATCCTTTTTAAGCAGCTCGGCGGTTTCGCGTTTCGCCTCCTCGACGGGATTTTTAATCCTGAGCGAGAGCCCCTTTTCCCTGGGCAGGCTGTGCCCGAGCGAGGCGCTGACCAGCCCGATTATGCCTATCTTGACGCCGCCCGCCTCCACGACGGCGCTGGCGCGGCAGAAATCGGGGCGCGTTCCTTTTTTTGCGTCGTAAATATTGGCGCAGAGAACCGGAAACTTCGCCTTTGAAACCGCTTCTCCGAACTGCCGGATGCCGAAAGCGAATTCGCCCGCCCCCGGCACCGCCGCGGTGTAACCGGCGGCGTTCATCAGCTCCACGGCGCCCTCGCCTTTCGTCAGCATTCCTTCCGGCGAGCCGTAGGACCAGTCCCCGCCCATGAGCACGAGCTTTGGTTTCGTCTCGCTGCGCAGCAGGTTTGCCAGAACGGCGAATCCGCCGCCCTCCTTGCCGCCGAAAACCGGCGACGGGCGCGCCCAGAAATAGCCTTTGACGTTGTTGGTGCTGTAGACGACCACGGTGTGCGTGCGCGCGCAGCCGGCCGCGATTGCCGCCGCCGCGATTGCCGCCGCCGCAAGATAATATTTTGCCGACATTAACGCTTTTTTATCCTGCCGGTCTGCGGGGCGCTGAGCGTGCCGGCGGTCCTGGCGGCGGAAATCAGCACGTCGCGGACCGTCGCCAGCGTGTCGCGGATGTTTCGGCCTTGTGAAAGTGTTTTGCCGCCAGAACCGCCCAGCGCGAGATAATTGTTTGTGGCGACGGTGTACCAGCCCGCCGGGTCCACCGGCTTGCCGCCGATTTTCACGGTTATCTGCCCGATGCCGCCGTTTGGCGCCATGTCATATTCTATTTCCAGTCCTGATTCCTGCATGGCGCTGGAATGGCCGCGGATATTTTCCCGCATCACTTCCTCCAGCTGCGCGCCCGTGAGCTCCTCTACGACCAGCGTGTTCTCGAAAGGCATAACCTCGTACATAGCGCGCAAGGTGACGGCGCCTTTGCGCAAATCCGCGCGTGCGCCGTGGGTGTTCTGAAAAGCGACCTGCGTTTTCGCATGGCTGCGCAGGATATCGCAGACCAAATCGCCCAGCGGCGAATCCACGTCGGAGTTGTTTCCGTCCGCATGGCGCAGGATGTCGGTTTGCGCGCGTGCGATAGTCTCGCTCATCTCTGCGTTCACTTGCGCCCTAGCGGGCTCCAGCGCGGCGAGAACGGCGGGGTCTTCTCCGGTCTGGTCTGTCCACAAGTCCACCAGCCTGGCGGACGCGCCGGTCAATTTGCCGGTTTTGTCGTCGAACTTCAGCTCTATCCTGCCGGCGGCGGCGAGGCCGTAGCCGCTTTCGGCGATGAGCGTGCCGGTTTCCCTGTCGAGATAGCCGTTGGTTATGGCGGTGTGCAGATGCCCGCCGAGTATCGCCGCAACTCCGCCATTGGCGGCGCGCGCCAGCGCGAGGGTGCCCTTGTCGTAATCCCGCGGCGACGGGGTCCAGTTTGCGGCGTCGAAACTCCTGCCGGCCTGGTCCCGCGAGAGGCCGTCATGCGCCAGCACGATGACGGCGTTGACGCCCATACTCTTCACCTCCGGCAGCACGGCGGACAAGGCTTGCGCCTCGTCCGTGAAAACAAAATCCCGTACATAAGCCGGCATGGCGGTCCGTGACGTGTCCTCGTTGGACAGACCTATTACGCCCAGCTTTATCCCGTCCGCGTCAATCACCGTGTACGGCTTCGCGTAGGAAACCTGCGAGTTGTCCGCCTTGTTCTTTATATTCGCGCCCAGCACGGCGAACGCCGCGGAGGAGGTGAGCGTTCTGAGATTGTCGGCGCCGCTGTCATATTCATGGTTTCCGACGGCGGAGGCTTTATAGCCCAGCAGGTTCATCATAAGCACGGAGGTCATGCCTTTGGAGAAGCTGCCCTCCGGCGTGCCGGTGTACCAGTCGCCGGAATCGAGGAAAATCACGGGGCTCTTTTCTTTTTTAGCCTGCGCCGAAAGCGCGGCGAAGCCGCCGACGGCGCGGGTGGAGTTTTCCTTGTCCCATTTCGCGGGGCGGGAAAAATACTCGCCATGCACGTCGCTGGTGTGGTAAATCACTATGGTTTTTGCGAAGGCGGGCGCGGCGTATAAAAGCGCGAAGGCCGATAAAACTGCGGTCGTTGCTTTCTTCATTGAGCTCCCCTGACACGGTAACGCATTACATCGCGCTTCAATTTTACAAACTCAAAGCCTGCCGCCACAACGCCAAAATGGCGCAGCGGAAAGTCAGTCCCGAATCCGGGACCGTTCCGCCGGAGCGCAGCGAGTCCAAATCAGTTCTCAGTCGCGCACTATCCAGCGCGCCCTCGTCTCGCAGCGCGGCGCCGTCGAGCGCGGCGTAAACCTCGCGCGGGCCGGTTTTAAGCCATTCTTCCCACGGCGCCCAGAAACCGTGTTTTTTGCGCCAGACTATATTATGCGGCAGATACTTTTCCGCCAGCCGGCGCAGCAGCCATTTGCTTTTGAAGCGGCGCAGCTTCCATTCCGGTTTGAGGCGGCAGGCGAACGATGCAATTTCCGGCGTCAGCATAGGCACGCGCGCCTCGATTGAAGCCGCCATGGTGGCTTTGTCCACTTTCATCAGCAGGCAGTCCGCCATCACCGTCCTGAAATCGGCGGCGAGGCAGGTGTTGAAGCCTTTGCCATTTTCCACATAGACGCGCCAAAAATTGCCGGTTTTCGCGGCTTGTGCCGCGAATTGCGGCGTCAACGCGGAAAGCGCGGTTTGCGCGGGAGAATGGCGAGAGGCGTCGAGCCAGTCGTCCTGCGATTTGAACGGCACGGCTTTGTAATACTTATCCGAGGAAAAAAATTTAACCAGCGCAGCCGCCGCGCCGGAGGCGGGACCGAGCCGCCCCATGATATAGGAAAGGTACGCCGCTTTATAACGCCCGTAGCCGCCGAAAAGCTCGTCCGCCCCCTCGCCGGAAAGCGCGACTTTCACCTCTTTTGCGGCATGGCGGGAAAGTAGGTAAGTCGGCAAAATGGCGGAATCGCCAAGCGGTTCATCCAGCGCGCACAGCAGCGCGGGGATATCGGACAGCACCTTCGCGTCCAGAATCAGTTCATAATGTTCGGTGCCGAGATATTTCGCCGCCTCGCGCGAAAACGGCGATTCGTCCAGCCCCGCCCTGCCGCCCGAAAATCCGATTGAAAACGTTTTGACCTTGCCGGGGTAATGGCGGCACATCAGCGCGGTTACAAGGCTGGAATCAACTCCGCCGCTCAGAAACGAGCCGACGGGCACGTCGCTGAGCAAATGGCCTTTTACGCTTTCATTTAGCAAAAGGTCCAGCCGCTCCAGAGCCTCGTTTTCGTCGGTTATTTCGCTGCAATCGGAAACGGGGAGCGTGTAATATTTTTCGATATCCGGCAATGCGCCGCGCTCCAAATCTATGACAAGGCGGCCTCCTGCGGGCAGCTTGTATATTCCCGCCAGGACGGTTTTCGGTGCGTGGACGAAATTATATTCCAGATAATCGCGCAATCCGGCGGGGTCGAAGGAAACGGGCAATCCGGCTTTCAAAAGCGAGCGCAGCTCGGACGAAAAATAAAGTTTGCCGTTATGCACCGCGTAGTAAAGCGGTTTTATGCCGATGTGGTCGCGCGCCAGCGTCAGCCTGCGGTTTTTGAAATCCCAGACGGCGAACGCGAACATGCCGCGCAACTTTTTTACGCAGTCCGCACCTTCGCGCAGGTAAAGCCGGAGTATGGATTCGGTGTCGGTGCGCGTGCGGTATTTTTCGCCGGAAGCTTCCAGTTCCGCGCGCAGTTGGGGATGATTGTAAATCTCGCCGTTAAAAACGATGGCGGCGGAGCCGTCGTCGGACAGCATGGGCTGCCCGCCATGCTCCAGGTCCAGAATGGAAAGCCGCCTGAAACCCAGCGCGCCGCCTTCGCGGACTAACTCGCCCTCCGAATCGGGGCCGCGATGAACCAGCGCCGCGCGCATGGCGCGCATGGCCGCAGGGTCGGCGGAAAGGTTTTTATCCAGCGGGATTATGCCGCAAAAGCCGCACATGTCTTATTATGGCAAAAAAAACCGGCGCTGTTTCATGGCGCCGGTTTTTGAGGCGAATCAATTACGCCGCGACGGGCGCGGAATGCTTTGCGATGAAGCGCTTTATGCGCGTCGCCGCTTCGCGGATGCGGTCTTCGCTTGTCACCATGGCGATGCGCACGTAGCCCTCGCCGTGCGGGCCGAAACCGGTGCCGGGGGAGACCGCCACGCCTTCTTCCAGAATCAGCTTGTCCACGAATTCCAGCGAGGTCATCTTGCGGCAGGCCTTCGGCAACTTCGTCCAGACGTACATGCTGGCGCGCGGCGTGGGCACCTTCCAACCGGCGGCGGTGAAGGATTCGACGATGGCGTCGCGCCGGCGCTGGTAGGTGGCGCAGATTTCCTTTACGCAGTCCTGCGGGCCGGAAAGCGCCGCGGCGGCGGCTTCCTGTATAAAGCCCGGCACGCCGTAATCGTGGAATGATTTGAACTTAGCCAGATGTTTGATGACTTCCGCGTTGCCGACGACGAATCCTATGCGCCAGCCGGCCATGTTGAACGACTTGGAGAGAGAGTGATACTCCACTCCGCACTCCTTCGCGCCGGGCACCTGCATGAAAGAGGGCGGCTGGTAGCCGTCGAACGCGATTTCGGAGTAGGCGAAATCATGCAGCACTATCATCTCGCGGTTCTTGGCGAAGGCGATGGCGTCCTCAAACAACTTCGTATTATCAAGCGTCGCGCCGGTGGGGTTGTTGGGATAGTTGAGTATGAGGATTTTCGTCTTGTCCGCGATGCGCGGCGGGATTTTGCTCAGGTCCGGCACGAATTTGTTGCGTTCGCCGAGCGGCAGCATTTTCAGTTTCGCGCCCGCGAGGCTGACGGTGAAGTAATGCACCGGATACGACGGATTGGTGGCGACTATGTAATCTTTTTTCGTCGCGAAAGCGTAGTAGAGATGCGCCAGGCCCTCTTTCGAGCCGATAAGCGGCAGCACTTCGGTGTCAGGATTGAGGTCCACGTTGAAGCGGGCTTTGTACCAGCCGGCTATCGCCTTGCGCAGTCGGTCGGTTCCCTTGGTGGAGGGGTAGCGGTGAGTCCAGGTCTCGCTGCTCGCGGCGCGGCAGAGCTCTTCCACTATGTGCTTTGGCGTCGGCTGGTCCGGGTTGCCCATCGCCATGTCTATGAGGTCGAGGCCTTTGGCCCTGGCCTGCGCCTTTACTTCGTCAACATGCACGAAAACGTACGGCGGCAGAGCGGTGAGATTCTGGGATGGCTTTGGAATTGTCATTTTCAGTCTCCGGTATTTGATGATAACTGCGGATAAATATTTCCTTATGATTATACAACAAAGCGAAAGGCGGGGCGCTGACCGCGCCCCGCCTTTCTCGCAAACTGATCGCCGCGAATCAGCGCTTGGAGAACTGGAAGCGCCTTCTCGCTTTGGGCTGGCCGGGCTTTTTGCGTTCGACCATGCGCGAATCGCGGGTTAGATACCCGGCGCGCTTGGTCACTTTCCTGGCCTCGTCGCCAAGCGCCGCCACCGCGCGCGCTATGGCGTGGCGCACGGCTCCGGCCTGGCTGGCTATGCCGCCGCCGTTGACCTTCACGGCGTAGTCGTACGTTTTCGCCGCCTCGAACGCGACGATGGGCGCGTTGGAGGTGAGCTGGTAGCGCTCGCAGCCGCGGAAAAATTCTGCCAGCGGTTTGCTGTTGACCGTAACAGCGCCCGCGCCGTTAGGGGTCATCTTGACCTGCGCCACTGAGGTTTTGCGGCGTCCGGTCGCTTTGCTTTTGTCGGTTTTGCTCATAGTCCTGTGAACCTGCCTTTTACGCTTTGGCTGCCGCCGCCGCGGGGGTTTTTGCCTTGGCGGCGGGGAACGTGTGTTCCGCGCCGGCGAAAATTTTAAGCCTGCGCATCCTGCGCGCGCGGAGCTTATTGTCGTCAAGCATTCTTCTGACGGCCAGCTCCACTATTTTCCGGGGGTCGTTGGCCAGTTGGCGCTTGAAGGGGATTATCTTCGCGCCGTTGACGTAGCCGGTATGGTGGAAATATTCCTTCTGCTCCGCCTTGTTGCCGGTGACGACCAGTTTCGCCGCGTTGGTGACCACGACGAAATCGCCGCAGTCCAGCGAGGCCATGTAGGTCCTTTTGTGTTTGCCGGCCAGCAGGGTGGCGATTTTGGTGGCGAGCCTGCCCAGCGGCAGGGACGAAGCGTCCAGATAATGCCACTTGCGGGTCGCTTCAATTTCCGTCTTCGACGGTAACCATGTTTTCTGCAGTTGCATAAGACTCCACTTGCTGATGTTTTGCGAAAGTTTATATTGTCAGTCTATCAATTTTCCCCCGTGCAAAGCAAATGCGGCGCGGGCTGCAATAAACAGGGGCCTGTTTGCGTTGCACTAACAAGGGCGGACACCGCCCCGCAGATTGTCCCGACGGACGGCCCTCATACCCGGTGAGCGCCGTCCGTCACCCTTTACAAGGCGATTTTATCAGCAGGTGCGTTCCGCCTTCGGAATCGGCGCGGGTTTCGGCTTCCACGCCGTAGACCGCGCGCAGATTCGCCGGCGCGAGCGTTTCCCGCGCCGTGCCCAGCGCGGCGGGCCTGCCGTCTTTGAGCAGCAACAGCCGCCCGCAGTAGCGCGCGACAAGCCCGATATCGTGCGACACCACGACCACCGCCGTGCCGCGCGAAGCGGCGAAATCCTTGAGCAATTCGAATGTCTGCAACTGGCATCTTATATCGAGGTGCGTTGTAGGTTCGTCGAGCAGGAGTATTTTAGGGCGCTGGCATAACGCCTGCGCGATGAAAACCTTGCGCCGCTCTCCGCTGGAAAGCGCGTTGACCGGCTTGTCCGCCGCATGTTCCAGTCCCAGCAGCCTTAAAACCCCGTCCGCCCCGTCGTAGTCCTCTTGCGAATAGTTCTCCCACCAGTCCAGCCCGGGCGAGCGGCCCATCACCGCGATTTCCCGCGCGGTAAAATCATACGGCACGCTCATCTCGGCGGGGAGGAACGCCAGCAGCGCGGCTTTGCGGCGGGGGGAAATGGTCGCCATGCCGGTTCCGTCCGCGAGGATTTTGCCGGATTGTGGCGCGATGGCGCCGCTGAGCAATTTCAACAGAGTGGTCTTGCCGCAGCCGTTGGGACCCGCGATGCCGAAAAATTCCCCTGCGGAAATTTCAAACGAAACATCCGCCAGCGCAAAGCCGCCGTTATAGCTGTAACCCAAATTCTCCGCTTTCAATACCGGTCCCATGTCAGCCTTTGTACTCCGTTTTGCTTTTTCTCAGCAGCCAGAGGAAAAACGGCGCGCCGCAGACGGAGGTCAGCACGCCAACCGGAATTTCCGCCGGCGCGGCTATGGTGCGCGCGGCGGCGTCCATCAGCGTCAGAAACGCCGCGCCCAGCAAAACCGCGCCGGCGCTCAGCCGCCCATGCGCCGGTCCCAGCAGCAGCCGCGCCACGTGCGGCACTATCAGCCCCACAAATCCCACCGTGCCCGCCACGCCGACAGCCGCGGCGCAAAGGAAAGCCCCGGCGGCGAAGGCGAGCAGTTTCAACGCCTCCGTATTCACGCCCAGCGTGCGCGCTTTCTCCTCGCCCAGGCTCAGAATATCGAGCTGGCGCGAAAGCGCGAACGAAATCCCCATGCCCAGCGCGAACAAAATACCCGCGCCGATTAATACCGCGCGGGACGCCTCGGTTATGCTGCCCATCATGAATATCAGGATGGAAAACGCCGTGTCGCGTTTCAACGCGAAAAGCAGCAGAATCAGCGCGCCGCAGAACGCGCTTACTATCACGCCCGAAAGCAGCAGGTTCACCGCCGGAGTCCGGTTGTCCGTCCGCGCCAGCAGGTAGGACGCCGCCGTGGCGGCGAACGCGCCGCAAGCCGCCAAAACATAAAACAACGGCGAGCCGTAGTCTGCGCCGGACAGCAGCGCCAGCGCCGCGCCCAGCGCCGCGCCGGATGAGGTGCCCAGTATATAGGGGTCCGCAAGCGGGTTGCGCAAAACGCCCTGCATAAGCGCGCCCGCTCCGGCGAGGCTTGCGCCTGCCAGCAGTCCCGCCAGCACGCGCGGCAGCCGGATTTTGAGCAGGATGGCCGCGTCGGGATGCGCCACCGGGCCGACAAACACCGCCGCCGCGCCGACGGCGAGCGCGGCGAGGAAAAACAACCCGATTTTTTCAGCGGCGGTTTTTTTGCTCATGCAGCGCTTGTCCCAACGCCTCAATGGCGAGGTGTATTCTCGGCGAAGGGCGGGTCAGCAGGTTTTTGTCCAGCGAAGAGATGACGCGCCCGTTTCTAACCGCGGCAATCCGGTTTGCGCCGGGGAGTGCCGCAAAATTTGTTTTTGCCGCTGAGAGCGTGATTATAACGTCGGGATTGCGCTGGACTATGGTTTCCCACGAAACCTGCGCGTAAGGCCTCGCCAAATCGCGGAAGATGTTTTCCCCGCCGGCGTTTTTCAGCGTTTCGTTGAGGAAAGAGCGGCCTCCGGCGGTCCAGTGCGGCGCGTCCAGCTCTATGTAGACGCGAGGGCGCGGTTTTGCGGCGGAATATTTTGCGGTGGCGGCGGCGACTTTTGCGGTCAGGCTTTTCACAAGATTAGCGGCTTCTTTCGACTTGCCGGTAGCCGCGCCTATGCGGCGGATATTCTCGTAAATTCCGGCGATGCCGTCGGCATCGGGTATTTCCAGCACGTTGATACCCGCGCGGCGCAGCCTGCCCGACGCGGGAACAGATTTCCAATTGCCGGTGAAAACGATATCCGGCTTGAGCGAAAGTATTTTTTCGATACTGGGATTGTAATAATCCCCCGCTTTTTCCAGCGCGGCGGTTTTTCGGGGGGGATAATCGCAAAAATTCGACACCGCGATAACGCCGGTTACGCCCAGCGCGAAAAGTATTTCCGTATGCGAAGGCAGAAGCGAGATTATCCTGCGCGGCGGCTGCGCGGCGGTTTTTGCCGCGGCTTGCGCCGCCGGAACAGGCCGGACGCAAAATGCAATCAGCGCAAGCAGAAATGTTATGTGTTTCATAAAAAATCCCGTCCAGGCGGGGACGGGAAAGAATGCGGCGCAGTCCCTTCCCGCGAAGGATTCGCCTGCGTTTGGCAAGCGGCGGATAGTAGACCGGACTTGTCGCCTGTTTGTCGCGAAGGCGCATCACCGTTGCGGGGCAGTTGCCGAATCAAACGGCATTCCTCTATCCGTCTTTGTTGAATGGTAGCTTATGCCTGCTGTGTTGTCAAAATTCCGTTTCAATCCGCGCGACCGATTGTGTGAACCCTTCCGGCAGAGGGGCGGCGATTTTTATCGGGGCGCCGGGTTTTAACTCGAACACGATTTCACGGGAGTGGAGCAGCAGTCTCGGATAGCGGGACTGCTGGGTGCGGTCGCCGTAGCGCAAATCTCCGGCTATGGGGTGGCCTATGGCGTAGAGGTGGGCGCGGATTTGGTGGCGGCGTCCGGTTATTGTGCGGATATCAAGCAGGGTGTGGAATTTAAGGCGTTCCAGCAATTCATAGCGAGTGAGCGAGGGCTTGCCATGCTCCATATCCACGCCGGTGCGGCCTGAGCCGAACTGGCGCAGCGGCAGGTTTATCTCGCCGCTGTCCGATTCCAGGATGCCGTGGACGAGCGCGCGGTAGGTTTTGGAAACTGCGCGCCGCTCGAAAAGCGCGTTTATTGCGCGGTGCGCCTGCGCGGTCTTGGCGAACAGCAATGCGCCGCTGACGCCCTTGTCCAGACGGTGAACCATGAACATTTTTTGGCCCAACTGCGCTTCCAGCAGCGAAAGCGCGCAGGGAACGGCAAGGTCCCGCTCCGGTATGGAGGAAATCCCCGCCGGCTTGTTGATTGCGGCGAAATCCGCATCCTCGTAAATTATATCCGTCATTTTTTGCCTGCGGGGAATAAAACGGAGGCCAGCACCGAAACCGCGAGGCCGCAGGCCACTACCGCAAGCGAGACAGTCGTCGGGATGTGATAGAAGCCCGACACCAGCATTTTGACGCCCACAAAAAACAGTATCACCGAGATGCCGTATTTCAGGTACGCGAACATCCCCAGCATTCCCGCCAGCAGGAAATAAAGCGAGCGCAGCCCCAGTATCGCAAAAACATTCGAGGTGTAGACGATGAACGGGTCCCGCGAAATGGCCAGCACGGCGGGGATGGAGTCTATTGCGAAAACAACGTCCGAGGCCTCGACCACGACCAGCGTCGCAAAAAGCGGCGTGGCAAACCAGACGCCGGCCTCGTAAACAAAGAAACGGTCCGCCGAGAGAGTGTCCGTGAACGGCAGGTATTTTTTGAGGAGCCGCAGCGCGGGATTGTCGCCGGGGGCGGTTTCTTCGCCGGATTTTACCAGCATTTTCCAGGCGGTGTAAAGCAGCGCCGCGCCGAAAACGTAAATCATCCAGCGGAACCGCGAGATGAGCGCCACGCCCGCCAATATCATCAGCAGCCGCATCACCACCGCGCCGAGTATGCCCCAGTTGAGTATGCGCGGCTGATGCTGCGGCGCGGTGCGGAACCAGACGAAGATGAGCGCGAAAACGAACAGATTGTCCACCGAAAGCGAATATTCGATTATATACGCGGTGAGAAATTCCAGTGCTTTCGTCTCGCCCAGCTTCCACCAGATACCGGCGCAGAACAGCAGCGCCAGCGCCACCCATACCGCCACCCACGCGCCCGCCCGCCGCATAGAGATGATGTGCGAATGGCGGTTGAGCAGGCCGAGGTCAACATAAAGGATGGTGGCCATCACCACGCCGAAAATGGTCCACAACAACAATGGGCTGGTCATTGAGATTATTCTAACTTATCAGGTTGTGCTCGCGCCATTTGCCGGAGCGGAAGCGGAAATAGAAAATAACCGTTAGTACGAAAACGTAGAAAGTCAGCCACAGCCAGACCAGTTGCATATCCGAATGCAGCCTGTGGATGAGCAGCCAGGTTCCCGGCACGAACAGCCCCCATGCGCAGAGCATGGAGGCGGTCATGTGGAACCGCGTGTCCCCTCCGCCGCGTAGGGCGTCGCCTAAAACTATGGAGAGCGCGTCGAAAAAAATGAAAAACGCCAGTATGCGCACGAGCGGCGCCGCGACACGCGAAACCTCGGCGAAGCGCGGGTCCGCCGGCGAACTGAACAGGTTTATCCAAAAGTGCGGCAGCCAGAAAAACAGCGCGCCGAGCACGGCTGCGTAGCCCAGCGTCAGCCGCGCCGCGCTGTAGACGACTTTGGTGGCGGTGTCTTTGTTCCTGCCGCCGAGGTATTGGCCCACCAGCGTGCTGGTTGCTATGCCGAGGCCGAGCACGGGCATGAAAATCAGCATTTCCAGCGCCAGTATTATGTTGTTTGCGGCAAGCGTCGCGGTGCCCGCGTCGCCGACGATGAAGATGAAAATCGTGAACGAGGCGATGTCCAGAAAAAATCCCAATCCGTTGGGTGCGCCGTATTTGAGCAGCCGGTTAAACACCCTGGAACAGAAACCGTAAAGCCTGGCGGTGCGGTATTTGCGGCGGTTTTCCGGGGAAAGTATGAGGGCGAGATATGTCGCCGCTATGGTCAGGTTGCCCAGCACCAGCGCCCATGCCGCGCCTTTTATGCCCAGCGCGGGCACTTTCCAAAAGCCGAAAATCAGTAGCCACGCCAGCAGCACGTTCACCGCGTTGCCAGCGATGTTGACCAGCATGGTGACTTTCGTGCGTCCGCGTCCCGTGTAGAACGCCGAAAGCGCGGCGGAAAGCGGCATCAGCCAGCCGAACAGGATGAGTATGGAGAAATATTGCCGCTCCAGCGTTTTCACGGCCTCCGCGTGTCCGGACAGGCCGATAAGCCATAATCCCAGCGGCAATGTGGCCGCTATCGCCGCGCCGGAAAACAGCGCCAGCCAGACGCCCTGCCACAGCGCGGAACTCAGATGAGCCAGACGCCGCGCGCCGTGGTATTGCGCCACGAAGACGGTGGTGTATGAAGCCAGTCCGAAAAAAAAAGCGCCGAAGGCGAAGCTCAGTATTCCCGCCGGCACGCAAGCGGCCAGCGCGTCCGGCCCGTACCGGGCGAGGAATATCCGGTTCACGAACTGCATTATGGTGGCCGACCCGGTGGACAATACAAGGGGATAGGTGAGCCGCCAAAGCTCGCCCGTTCCGCCGGGATTTACAGTTCGCGCAGTTGCCATTAGTAATTTCTTTTCTACCATTTTCCGACGAGCGCGGCAATCAATCACCGCCGGACGCGCGGGAAAATTGATATATTTGCCTAATGTCCGCAAAATGCCTGCCGCCTCTTTTTCTTGCCGCGCTGTGCGCCGCCGGCTTGTGCGGCTGCGCGCGCAAACAGGCGGCGGAGTCGGGCGCGAAAAAAATCGGGCTGGTTTTCGATGTCGGCGGGCGGGGGGACAAGTCTTTCAACGATTCCGCCTATAACGGCATGGAGCGCGCGCGCAAGGAACTTGGCATAGAATATTCCTATATAGAGCCCGGCGAGGGGGCGGACAAGGAGTCCGCGCTGCGCCAGCTCGCGTCGGGCAGGGAAGGGCTCATTTTTGGCACCGGTTTTTTGTTCACCGACGATATCAACACCGTTTCCGCCGATTTTCCGGACAAGATGTTCGCCTGCGTGGACTACTCGATAAACCCCGCAAATCCCATTCCGCCCAATGTTGTCGCGCTCAAGTTCCGCGAACAGGAAGGCAGTTTTTTGGTCGGCGCACTCGCCGGACTCACCACTAAAACCGACGTGGTCGGTTTCGTGGGCGGCATGGATATTCCGCTCATCCACAAATTCGAACTGGGCTACACCGCCGGAGTGAAAGCGGTCAATCCGAAGTGCAGGGTAATCATCGGCTACGCCGGTGTCACGGGCGAGGCGTTTAAAAATCCCGCGAAGGGTAAGGCCATCGCGCTTTCGCAGATAGACCAGGGCGCGGATATCATTTTCCACGCCTCCGGCTCTACGGGGCTTGGCGTGTTCGAGGCCGCGCGGGAGCGCAGCATAAAAGCCATCGGCGTGGACTCCGACCAGTATTCCGAGGCGCCCGGCTACATACTCACCTCCATGATTAAAAAAGTGGACGTGGGCGTGTATGAAACCGTCAAAGCCTGGCTTGCCGGAACGCTCAGGGGCGGGATGACCGAGCTTGGATTGGAAAAAGACGGCGTGGGCTACGTCTACGACGAACATAACAAGGATTTAATATCTCCCGCAACCATTGAGAAAGTGGAAGCCTTAAAACAAAAAATCATCAGGGGCGAGATAAAAGTGCCCTCCGTGAAGGAAAATAAATGACGGACCGAAGCACGGTTTTCGCCGTGGAATTGCGGGATATTTCCATCCGGTTCGGAAAAGTTCCGGCAAACGACCATGCTTCCCTGCAAGTCGAAAAGGGCGAAATCCACGCGCTTGTCGGCGAAAACGGCGCGGGCAAATCCACGCTGATGAAAATCCTCTACGGGCTTTACCGCCCGGATTCGGGGATGATGAAAGTAAATGGGGCGGAGGCGCATTTTTCCGGCCCGCGCGACGCTATCGCCAGCGGCATAGGCATGGTGCATCAACACTTCATGCTGGTTCCGCCGCTTACCGTGGCCGAGAACGTGGTGCTTGGACAGGAACCCGTTACAGGCTGCTGCACCCTTGATTCGGGCAAGGCGCGCGAACTCGTCGCGCAAATTTCCTGCCAATACGGACTTGAACTCGACCCGGCCGCGAAAGTGGAGACGCTTTCGGTGGGGGAACAGCAGCGGCTTGAAATTTTGAAGGTGCTTTTCCGCGGCGCGGAGATTCTTATTCTCGACGAGCCCACCGCCGTGCTCACCCCGCAGGAAACAACCTCGTTTTTCGCGATTCTGCGCAAGCTCAAGGCGCAGGGCAAAACCGTCATCATCATCACGCACAAATTGCGGGAAGTGATGGCGGTTTCAGATACCGTGACCGTGATGCGGCGCGGCAAAACCGTCGGCACGGTCAGGACCGCCGCCACAAACGAGGCGGGCCTCGCGCAGATGATGGTGGGCCGTCCCGTCGTGTTCCAGGTGGAACGCAGGCTTAAAACCGAGCGGGAGATTGCGGCGAGCCCCGTCGTGCTTTCGCTGGAAGGAATTTGCGCCAAATCCGACCGCTGGCTGGACGCGCTGTGCGGCATCTCGTTTGAAATACGCGCGGGCGAGATTTTCGGCGTCGCCGGAGTCGAGGGCAACGGGCAAAGCGAGCTCATCGAAATCATAACCGGATTGCGCAAGCCGCAGTCCGGCAGGCTCACGCTTGCCGGCCGGTTAGTGGATTTTGAGGAAAATTCGCCCGCGCGAATGTCGAAGCTCGGCGTGGGGCATGTGCCGGAAGACCGCCACCGGCGGGGCCTCGTGCTTGACTATTCCGTGCGGGACAATATGGTGCTGGGCCGCCAGCGCGAACAGCAATTTTGCTCCGCACTTTCGCGCAACACGGAGGCGGTGGCCGCTTTCGGCGACAGGATGATAGAGGATTTCGACATCTATCCCGCCGACGGCGAGCTTGCGGCGCGCGCGCTTTCCGGCGGCAACCAGCAGAAGATAGTTGTGGCGCGCGAGCTGTCGCGCAAGCCGAAACTGCTTGTCGCCTCGCAGCCCACGCGCGGCGTTGACGTAGGCGCGATAGAATTCATCCACAGGAAAATAATCGAGGCCAGGGACGCTGGCGCGGCGGTGCTGCTGCTGTCGGCGGAGCTGTCGGAGATAATGTCGCTGTCGGATATGATAGGCGTGATTTACCACGGCGCGCTGGCGGGCGTTTTCCCCGCCGGAAGCGTGAACGAGGATAAAATAGGATTGCTTATGGCCGGAGGAAAACTGCCGTGAGCGTGCGCGCCAAAACGGCTTTCCTCCAGCTTGCGGCGTCAGCCGCCGCTGTCGCGCTGGCGTTTTTGACGGGCGCGCTGATAATGCTGCTTGTGGGCGTAAATCCGCTGGCGGTATACTCGGCGCTTTTTGAAGGAGTCCTCCTCAATCCCTACGGGCTGGCGCAGATCATATTCAAGTCCACGCCGCTTATGCTGACGGGGCTTTCGGTGGCGTTCGCGTTCCGCGCGGGGCTTTTCAACATCGGCGCGGAGGGACAGATGATAATGGGCGGCTTCTGCTGCGCGCTGGCGGGTTTTTCACTGAAAGGGCTGCCGTGGCTGATTCACGCCCCGCTGTGCATAATCGCCGCCATGGCGGGGGGGATGCTCTGGGCCGCGCTGCCGGGATACCTTAAAGCCAAACGCGGCGCGCATGAGGTCATCACCACCATAATGATGAACTTCATCGCCGCCGCGCTGACCAATTATTTCGTGATGGCGCGTTTTCACGAGCCGGAGACCGTGCATACGGCGTCCATAATGCCGTCCGCTTTTCTGCCGCGGCTGGCGGCGCTGTCTTCATTTTTCAAGGGTTCGCCCGCCAACGCGGCGTTTTTTATCGGGCTGGCGGCCTGCGCGCTGGCCGGCTGGCTGCTCTGGAAAACCGCGCTCGGCTACGAAATCCGCGCCGTGGGCCTCAGCCCGGACGCCGCCGCCACCTCCGGCATCAGCGTGGCGCGCGGGACGATGACGGCCTTTCTGATCGCGGGCGCGCTGGCGGGACTGGCCTCTGTAAATTTCGTCATGGGCTACAAGCATTATTTCGAGGAGGATTTCACCGGCGGCGCCGGCTTCATGGGCATAGCGGTGGCGCTGGTGGGGCAGAACAATCCCGCGGGAGTGATAGCGGCGGCGCTGCTGTTTGGCGCGCTCTCGCACGGCACGCTGGTTATCAACGCGCTGGTGCCGAAAGACATTGTTCTCATACTCCAGGCACTGCTTATAATTTTCGTCATCACTTTCGACGGTATCGCCCGCAGATACGCCGCCGCCAATTTCGGGGAAAAAGCATGAGCCTGGACGGGATTTTTTCGCTGGCGCTGTTGTCGCAGACTGTGCGCATATCGGTCCCGTACGTGCTGGCCGCGCTGGGCGCGACGATATCGGAAACCGGCGGGGTGGTCAACATCGCGCTGGAAGGGCTTATCCTGACCGGCGCGTTCTGCGCGGTGCTGGGCTCGCATTACAGCGGCAATCCGTGGGTCGGCGTCATGGCGGCTATGGCGGGGGGGATATTTGTCTCGCTCATACACGCCGTTGTGTGCATACGCTTCAGGGCCAACCAGATAATTTCGGGGCTGGCGATAAATATTCTCGCCGCCGGCGCGACGAAATTTTTCCTCAAGCTGATTTTTCATTCCTCGTCCAATTCGTCGCGCGTGGCGGGGCTGCCGCACTGGTCTTTTTTTGGGTTGGACCGGGTGCCGGTAATCGGCGCGATAGTTTCGGACCCGCTCATTCTCGCCGCAGCGCTGCTCGTTTTCGCGTCCTATTGCCTGATATATAAGACGCCTTTCGGGCTGCGCCTGCGCGCGGTGGGGGAGCATCCGGAATGCGCCGAAACGCTGGGCGTGAACGTATATTTCATGCGCTGCGCGGGAGTCATGCTTTGCGGCGTGCTGGCCGCGCTGGCGGGCGCGTGGCTGGCGTTTGACCAGCACCAGTTCAGCGCGGACATGAGCGGCGGGCGCGGCTACATAGCGCTGACCGCGATGATTTTCGGCAAATGGAATCCGCTGGGCGCCGCTCTGGCGGCGGTTCTTTTCGGGCTGGCCGAGGCGTTTCAGATACAGTTGCAGACCGTCGGCGTGAGCGTGCCGACGCAGTTCATACAGATGATACCTTACGTCCTTACCGTCGTGCTGCTGGCGGGAGTAATCGGCAAATCCAGAGCGCCCGCCGCCGACGGCAAACCTTACCCCGTGGAGGAGTGACGCCGCCGCGGCGGCGTCATATTCAATCATGATTGAAATGTTTATTCTCAAAACCGTACACTTGTTTGCCGGAATGGTTGACATATTTCTGCACCTTGACCGCTATTTAAACGGCTGGGCCGGGGATTTGGGCCCGTGGCTGTATGTGGTGCTGTTTTTCGTTATTTTTTGCGAGACGGGGCTTGTGGTGACGCCGTTCCTGCCCGGTGATTCGCTGTTGTTCGCCATCGGCGCGCTGGCGGGGAGGGAGGGCTCGCCCATCAACCTGCCTCTCATCATGCTGCTGCTATCAGCTGCCGCCGTGCTGGGCGACGCCGCCAATTATTCCATAGGCCGCTGGCTGGGGCCAAAGGTTTTCAGCAGGGAGGATTCGTTCTGGCTCAACAAGCGGCATTTATTGCAGGCGCATCAGTTCTACGAAAAATACGGCGGCAAAACCATCATTTTGGCCCGGTTTATTCCGATAATCCGCACTTTCGCGCCGTTCGTGGCGGGAATAGGCACCATGAGCTATCCTAAATTCGCGCTTTATAACATCACCGGCGGAGTCGCATGGGTCTGCGCGTTTTTATGGACGGGGCACAGATTCGCGAACCTGCCGGTGGTCAAACAGCATTTCCATTACGTGATAATGGCGATAATAATAATTTCGGTGCTCCCCGCTGTGTTTGAATATCTCAAAGCCCGAAAGAACGCCAAAGTCGCCGCGCAGACCGTCAGTTAGACGGCAGTTTTACCGGCAGCCTGCCTTTGGGTTGTATCGCTCCCGCAATTATTTCAGCCGCCGCCTCGGCGGAGAATCTTGTCGCGCCGTAAAGCGCGAGAACGGTTTTCGCTTCCGGGTACGACGGTATGTCATACGGGCTCATCAGCGACAGCAGCACAGTCCGCTTTGACGAACTCAGCAGTTTTTTTATCAGCGCGACCTGCGAGCGCACCGGCTTTGCCGCCCACTGGAAACTGCCTGCAATCGTAATATCAGCGTTTTTCGCGCATTCGAGCGCGCGGGCCTCGTCGGCCGCCGCGGGCTCGGCGCGGGAGTTGTACAGCGTCACCTTCCAGCCTTTTTTCATGAGCGGGCCGGAAAACGCGGTCATCCCGCCGGAAAACCTCGGCGGCGTGAAAAACACCGCGCATATCGTCCGCGAAGCCGCGGGAGCGAGCGGCACCAGGCCTTCTGCGTTGCGCACAAGGGTTACTCCGTCGCGCGCGATGGAGCGGGACACGTCCCGGTAGGTCTGCGAAACCTCCAGCCCGCCGCTCCGTCGCGCCGGTTTGGCGTATTTCTTTTTCAGTGCGGATACGAGGCGGCAGCTTTCCTCTATGCGCGCCGCCGGCAACTCGCCGGACTCGACGGCGCTTCTTATGGCGGCTATCGTCTCGCCGGGGTCGCCGGAGCCTATCAGCAAAAGATTAACGCCCGCTTTCAGCGCCCGCACCGCGGCCCTGCCGATGCCGATTTCGCCGGAGGCGGCTTTCATTTCAAGGCTGTCTGAAACCACAACGCCTTTGTAGCCCATCTCGCCGCGCAAAAGTCCGTTCACCACGGCGGTGGAAAAAGTGGCGATATTGCCCGCGTCCAGCGCGGGGTAAACCGCGTGCGCCGTCATTATGACGGGGACGCCTTCGGATATCGCGCGCGCGAAAGGCCGCTCGTGCAGTTCCATATCCTCGCGGGAGAGCGTTATCCGGGGGATTTCCAGGTGGGAATCCAGCTTGGCCGCGCCGTGGCCCGGGAAATGCTTCGCCACCGCGGCTATGCCGGCGGCCTGAAATCCGTGCGCCACGGCGGCGCCAAGCCGCGCCGCCTCGTAGGGATTGTCGCCGAAGGCGCGCACTCCTATTATCGGATTGGAGGGCTCGGTGTTTATGTCGAGCACGGGAGCGAAGTCCAGGTTGAGCCCGGCTTTTTTGAGCTCCAGCCCGGACAGATAAGCCAGCATGGCGCAGTCTTTTTCGGAGCCCGCCGCGCCAATCATCATGTTGGTCGGCAAATCGGGAAGACCGAGGGTTTCCGGCGAGAATACCGGGCCGCCCTCGTAATCCGCGGCGGCGAGCAGGGGCAGGCGCAGCGGGCTTTTTGCCGCCGCGCGCTGCAGCGGGGCGATGGCCGCTGCGGTTTTTTTCAAATCGAAGCCGCCCCACTGGACGAGCAGTCCGCCTATTGCGCCTCTGGTTATGGCGGGGATGAATCTGGCGGCGTTCGAGACATCGCACGCCGGAATAAGCAACTGGCCTATTTTAAGTTCAAGCGGCGATAGCGGCGGCAGGGCGGCGTCATCGGCGGCGCCGTCAGGAGTTTGCGCGCAGGCCGCCGCGCAAAAAAACAGCGCCAGCGCTGCGGCGGAGAGAACTTTCATTGTGAAAGTATAGCCAACTGCGGGCGTATTGGCAAAGCGCTTTGCTCCCCCAATAAAAAACCCGCGCCCTGTGCGGGCGCGGGTTTTTCAAGTTCAGGCAGGGCCTATTCTTTCGCAAGCACCCACTGTATAAACGCCGGCCATTTGCTGTCTTTTGCAAAGGCGATGTCGTTGTAGTTGCTCTTGAAGGAATACTCGGGGATGTACACGGCCAACCCGTATGAATCGCTGTAATCCGAAGTTACCTTGTTGTCCGGAATAAGCGTGCCCTTCATGTGGCCCATGAGCGCCGCGGCGGAGTCTTTGACCGCCTTGTTGGAACTTGCAGCGGCGATGTTCAACGCGAAGTGGTAGAGGTCCTTGTTGTCGGAATAGGTGTACTTCTGCGTTTTCCTCAGCGCGTCTTTGACGGCAGTCCTGTTGTTTTCCTTCATGATGGCCGAGGCGAAGTCGTTGAGGAGAGTTACGAATTTGGGCAGCGCGGCGGTGTCCACGTAGGAGAGTGTCGCTTTGCTGGAGTAATGCTCGACATATGTGTCCACAAGGGTCGTCGCCAGGGACGCGGCCGACAGGTCGCCGGATTTGAGGAATTTGTTGAGCCAGGCGTCGTAAGTCCAGCCGTCGCCGCCTTCGGTTTCCTCCGAACCCACGATATAGTCAGTGCGGTCTTTTATCTGCCAGACCACTTCCGCCATCTGCATAAGGCAGGCGTCGGAGCCGTAGACATCCACATGGCCGAGCGCGCCCATCAACTGCCCTAATTGCGGGGTGTTGATGTGGTGGTTGGTTTCGTCGTCGTAGGAAATGCCCTTGAAAAGGCCGTCGCCATCGCGGGATTTGACCCAGCCGGCGCCGTGGTTCCAGAGGACGTACATGTAGTGCTTGGCGGGGAACTTGCTCATCGCCCACTGGCCGAATTCGACGGCGTGGTTGTAGTCGCCCATGTCGCACCTGTCAATCACCTGAAGGGCGGCGGAGGCGCTGCCCAGGTCGGTGTCTTTCTGGACGAGGAAGCGGCGGCAGCCGGTCCAGTCGCCGTTGCTGGTGTCGTAGCCTTTTATGCGGCCCATTTCAACGACGATATTCACTTTGTCGTTGGCGGCGACGTTTTTCATCTGGTTGAAATTGAGCATGCCGAATTGCTCCAGATTGTTCTTGCCGTTGATGAAGACCATGATGGTCCATTCTTTGGGCGCGCCTTCAATGCCGTCTTTCGCGTCTTTAGCGACTGCGGCTTTGGCGGGAGCGGGCACGGCGGCAGGAACCTCTATCGAGGAAACTGCGGGGGAACCGGCGATGTCTTTCACGCTCAGGCCGGACTTTTCAAAGTCTGCCTTTACTTCGGCCATCGCGCCGGCGGAAACGAACGCGAGCGACATGGCTGCCATGATGAGTTTTTTCAACATGTTATGCTGTATCCTCCGTGTTTGCTGCGGCTGCCCCGGGTGCGCAGGTTTTGCGCTCCGCTGCGTCCCGGGGTGCCATAAGACCTATCCGTAGGATACCATATGGCCCATGCGGCACATGGGTCTTTAGGCCCTATCTTCATTGCCCTTTAGACCTATATGCAAAGGGACCAAAGGACCTATATTAGACTTGCCCCCAAATAATTTTATGGGCAAAAATCACGGCTTTTGGCTTGCAGCTTCGCGGGCTTCGGCTTACACACCCCGCCGGAGTGTGCTCCCCGGGCACCCCCCTCTACAGCCATCCCAGTGGGGGA
>Ga0074195_1001225_pt1 | contig 37726 bp, 29 predicted proteins | sample EPASupsiteHSE623_FD_64525 | JGI IMG/M metagenome (GOLD analysis project Ga0074195, IMG submission 64525) | Bioremediated contaminated groundwater from EPA Superfund site, New Mexico - Sample HSE6-23 | ecosystem: Environmental > Aquatic > Deep subsurface > Groundwater > Contaminated ...
TTCCTTGCGAAGTGACCGGTCGAGACGAGCTGTGCTCGGCTCGAGGACGGGGTCTGGGGCAGAGCCCCAGTTCCGAGGTAACCCGCAAGGAAAGGACGATGAACGCCGTTAATTCATGGGTATTGGCTTTTGATCGCTCACCTCCCGCCCGGGGTGCCGCGGCCCGAAAGATCGAACCCCCGGCAGCCTTGCGGAGTCGCACGCCGACAGGCTCCTACAGATAGGCCTTCAGAAAGTGGCGCGTCCGCTCATCCTTGGGCGCGGAAAAAATGACATCCGGGGGGCCGCTCTCAATGATCTCGCCACCGTGGAAGACCACGATCCGGTCCGCCACCTGTCGCGCGAACCTCATCTCATGGGTCACCACGATCTGGGTCATGCCCTCGTCGTCGAGCGCTCGCATCACTCCCAGAACCTCGTCGACCAAGGCCGGGTCCAACGCGGAGGTGGGCTCGTCGTAGAGCATGACGGCCGGCTGCATCGCCAGGCTGCGCGCGATCGCGACCCGCTGCTGCTGGCCGCCCGAGAGCTGGACGGGGTGGAGGTCGGCTTTCTCCTTGAGCCCCACCTTTTCGAGCAGCTCGAGCGCCAGGACTCGGGCCTGGTCGGTCGGCATCCCTTTGACCACCTGAGGGGCCTTCATCACGTTTTCGACCACGGTCAGGTGGGGGAAGAGGTTGAAAGATTGGAAGACCATCCCAGCGCAAAGCCGGAGCTCGTGGATGCGCGCCTGGACGTCGCTGCCGCGCTCCCTGTCGGACCGGTGCAGATCGAGGGAGATGCCAGCCACCTCGATCCGCCCCTCGTCGAACGTCTCCAGGCCGTTCAGGCAGCGCAGGAACGTGGTCTTGCCGCAGCCGGAGGGCCCGACGATGACCGTGAGCTCGGCCTGCTCGACCCGGAGCGAGACGTTCTTGAGGATCGCGTTCGGACCGAATGACTTGTAGAGCCCCTCGACCGACACGGCGGGAGTCTGATCTACGGACGTGGGTGGGGAGATGGCTTGGTCAGGCATGGCGGTAGGCCGTGGCAAGCCTCTGTTCGAGGATGCGCGCGAGCCGGACGAATGGGAGACCCATGATGAAGTAGATGGCGGCCGTGATGACTCCGTAGACGATGTAGTCGTTGTAAGTGGCAGCGAGCTGGCCGTAGACTTTGGTCAGCTCCACCATCGTAATGACCGACACGAGCGAGGAGTCCTTGAAGAGGGCCAGAAAATCGTTCGTCACCGGCGGCAGCGCGATCCGGATCGCCTGGGGCAATATGATGTGTCGGATCGCCTGAGCAGGGCTCATCCCCAGGGCCAAAGCGGCCTCCATCTGGCCTTTGGGGATCGAGAGGATCCCGGCGCGGTAGTTTTCCGATTCGGAGGCCGCGTAGTTCAAACCAAGGCCAAGCCATGCCGCCACGAGCGGCGAGAGCTGGATGCCGACGTTCGGCAGGCCAAAGTAGATCAGATAGAGCTGGATGAGGAGAGGAGTACCACGGACCACCTCGACGTACACCAGGGCGAGCACGGAGAGAACGCGCGGGCCGTAGAGCCTCAACAACGCCAGCACCATCCCGACCACGACGGCGAGCATCATCGAGGCGGTCGAGATGCCCAGTGTGATCAGTGCGCCGTGCAACAGCATCGGCATCGAGCTCAGGTAGTCGGCCACCCGGTCGCCAAACGAACGGAACTGGCTGGTCTGGCGGAGAAACTCCTCGTAGGCCGGAGCCGGAGCTCCCCCGGGACGGAGATCGCCGAAGTACCGCGACGTCTGTTCGTTCCATAGCCCCCACCGTTCGTAGATCAGGCGCAGGGTCCCTCGCCTGGCAAGGTCGTCGAGAGCCGCATTCACGGCCTTGACCAGACCGAGCTCACCCTTCTTGCAGGCGATACCGTACCGGATCTCACTCACCGGATCCCCGGTGAACTTGAGCTGCGGATTGGGCTTCCCGTAGTAGAGGGCTATGGGGTAGTCCTGCAGGACCGCGTCGCAGCGACCGTTGGTGAGGTCCATGTAGGGCGTGTGCTGGCCGGGGAATGAGAGGACCTGCACCTCGTTCATCCCGCGCAGAAGTCTCTCGGCCAGGGATCCCTCGAGCGTGCCGACCTTCTTCCCTCGTAGGCCTTGGATGCCCGGGATGTCCGGATCGTCCCTCCGCACGGAGATTTGCAGTGCCGACAGGTAGTAGGGCCGCGAGAATTCGACGGTTTTCTCCAGGTCCGGGGTGATTTCGATCCCGTTGATGGCCAGATCATAGTTGACGGTGTTCAGGCCGGGCAGGAGAGACTTGTAGTCGTTCTGCACCATCCTGGCCTCCGCACCGAGAACCGAGGCCAGAGCCGCCGCGATCTCCACCTCGAAGCCGATGAGTCGGGTTTTGTCGCGGGGGTCGAGGCAGACGTACGGGGCACCGCCCTCGGCGTCGGAGCCCCACCGCATGATTTTGCTGCGCCGGATCTGTTGGAGCTGGTCCGCGTGGGCTGGCGGCGAGGCCGCTCCGAGGATCGCGAGGACGAAGAGAACCAGGAAGACAAGAGCCCGGCCCCGCCTCCGCCTGGCCGATTCAGGAGGGCTCGAGGTCGGTCTCGGGTGCATCGTCGGAGCCTCCGCCGGTCAGTCGGGTCGTCCCGGGCTGGGCTCCAGGAGCCCGCGAGTCGATCATTGAACCGGTTACGTATAGAGGCCCAGTCGACGCGATGTCAAGAGGTGCATGCACCCCTCGATCCGCAGGATCGAGGCATGCACCCCACGACTTGACGACGATCGTGCGATCACCTATTGTAGGGACCGACTCGTCCCGACGCGGATCAACGATCATGTGGCACACCCTCAAACGTCTTGCTCTTGGACTGGTTCTGATCGTAGCCGCTTCCGCACTCCTGCTCGTCTCCGACCTCGACCACCGAACCGCGGGACGCAAGAGACTCCCGCGGGTTGCCCTCTTTCAGATGACCTCGCGGCCGCTTCTGGACACGACGATCCTGGGGATCCGTCAAGGCCTCGCCGGCCGTGGTTTCGAGGACGGAAGGACGGCCGAATTCCGCACCTATAATGCCAACGGCGACCTTCCCACCGCCAACTGCATCGCGAAGGCCATTGTCGATGAGGCTGTCGATCTGGTCGCAACCGCGAGTACCCCAGCTCTCCAGGTGATGGCGGCGGCCAATCGAGAAGGGACGGTCCGACACGTCTTTGCCGCCGTCACCGATCCCTTCGAGTCCGGCGTGGGCCTTTCGAGGATCAATCCTTTAGCTCATCCCCGTCACCTGGTGGGGATCGGAACGTTCCAGCCTGTCGAAGAGGTGTTCCGGATCGCGAAGAGGCTCTGTCCGGACCTCAAGACCGTCGGCGAAGTCTGGTGCCAGGGAGAGACCTGCTCGCGCGCCTGCACCGTTCTGGCGCGCAAGGTCGCGGCCGATCTCGGGATCCGCCTGATCGAGGCCAATGTCGACGACTCCGCCTCTGTGCTCGAGGCCGCTCGTTCGCTCGTCGCTCGCAACGTTCAGGCTCTCTGGGTCGGAGGCGACAATGTCGTTGAAATGTCCGTGTCGTCGATGGTCAAGGCGGCGCGAGAGGGGCATATCCCGGTTTTTACCAACGAGCCGTTCCATGCACAGGAGGGAGCACTGCTTTCCCTCGGAGGCGATTACCACGAGATCGGAAGGCTCGCGGGAGACTTGGCAGGCCAGCTTCTCAACGGGCTCGATCCCATGACGGTCAGGATCGAGAACAAGGTTCCGCCTCGGCTCGCTTTCAATCTGGCCGCCCTGGTGGGACTCCGCGACCGATGGCAGATCCCGCCCGACCTCCTCGCCCGGTCCGAGATCGTTGCGGACGGCGCCAAGAAGGGTCCGTCAGGTCCCGGGCCCGCCTCGTCTCCCTCTCCGCGTGGCTCCAAGGCGGCTGTGCGTCTTTTGAAGAAGCCCCGGATGGTGTTTTTCAACTTTGTCGATTCCGGTTTCACGACCGAGACCAATACGGGCTTCGTCGAGGAGCTGTCAGCCCACGGGCTCGTCGGAGGTCGAGACTACGAACTCAAGTTCGTCTCCGCCCAGGGCGAGATGGGGATGCTCCAGAGCATGATCGACTCGGTCCGGAGCGATCCGCCTGATCTCCTGCTGCTCACCTCCACTCCGACTCTCCAGGCCGTAGCTCGAAGGATTACGACTCTCCCCGTGGTCTTCGGAGCCGTGGCTAATCCTGTTACTGCTGGCGCCGGCAAGTCCAACACCGATCACATGCCGAACATCTCTGGCATCGCCACGTTCGCCGACCTTCCGGCAATGCTCCCCGTGCTTAAGGAGTGTCTGCCGCGCGTCCGTCGGGTCGGGACTCTGTTTGTTCCTTCGGAGATCAACTCCGTCACCTACAAACGAGACTTCGACCGTTTCGCCGCGGAACAGGGGATCGAACTCAAGGCCGTTCCGGTTTCCACCAGCTCCGAGGTTGCGGACGCTGCCCTGCAGCTCGCGGGTAGCGACATCGACGCCATCTGTCAGATTTTGGACAATCTCACGGACAACGCCTTTCCGGCCATCGTGCAGGCGGCGCGTAAACAGAGAAAACCCCTCTTTTGCTTCGTCTCGACCCAGGTCAAGACCGGGGGGGCCGCGGTAGCGGTTGCGCGAGATTTCGAGCAGACCGGAAGAGACATGGCCGAGGTGGCGATCCGTGTGCTGCAGGGAGAGTCGCCGGCCGGGATCCCATTTCGTCCGGTCAGCAAGACCCGGATTGTCGTCAGCCCAAAGAACGCGTCCCTGTGCGGTTTGACGATTCCACGCTCACTGTTGGAACGTGCTGACGAGGTGGTCGGACAGTGATGCAGATCGACACTGTTAATGGTGAAGCGGGCGTCGACGTGAATGTTCGAGGGCGCATGGACTCCCACGATTCCACCCTCGTGGAGACCGAACTCGACGAGATCATCCGCCGCGGAGACCATCGAGTCCGTCTCTTTCTTGGTGGCGTCGACTTCATGAGTTCCGCCGGCCTCCGGGTTCTCATCAAATACCACAGGGAGTTCAAGAGACTAGGCGGCTTTTTGTCGATCGTGGAGAGTTCGAAATCGGTCCGGTCGGTCCTCGAATTGAGCGGTCTTGCAAGCGCTTTCGCCCCGAGCCGGGATTCCGTGGTGGCAAGCGTTTCCAGTACCGAGTCGGCCGCCTCGGCCGCATCGGAGAAGCGCGAGTACGAGAAACTGACTTGCACGATCTATACTCAATCGTCGGCCGCCTCGTTTTCCTGTCGGATGGTCGGCGACCCAACGAAGCTCGAGGACTCGCAGTTCGTCGAGGCTGACGCTTTTCGGCTCAAGGTCACCAAGGATGTTCTCGCGGTCGGACTCGGGGCTTTCGGGGACCGTTTTTCCGAATGCAGAACTCGATTCGGAGAGTTTTTGGCCACGGGTGGCACGGCGATCTATCTTCCCGGGGATGGAACCAAGACTCCGGACTATCTCCTCCCCCGAGGGGCGATGGTCCCTGAAGTTCAGATCCTGTACGGGTTGATTCTCACTGGGGGGTTCTCCGGACAGATCCGGTTCGAGGCCAAACCAAGCGGGGAGAAGGTCCCCCTTTCGGAAATCCTTCGGTCGTTGTCGGACTTGAGCCTATCCGGTTCAGTGGGTTTTGTGATGCTGGCGGACACTGCCGGAGTCGTTGGAGGCGCGGTCCGGCGTGCACCCACGTGGGAGACGAAGGGTCCGAGGTTCGATTTTCCGTCCGTGCGCGAGTGGTTTTCCCTGACACCCGAACGTGTTCACGACCGGCAGACGGCTCTCGTCTGCGGCCTGGTCAGCGTTGATCCTGATCCGCCCCTTGTTCCGTTTCTTCGTCCTATCGACCGGGGCGCCAAGCTTCTAGGCCATTGTCACTGTGCTATATTCAGTTACAAGGCTCTGCCTCAGGGACCTCTGCCTTTCGACGAGACGATCCTCTCTCTGTGTGATGGTCAGAGACTGATCGACGTCCTCCATCTGCTCAGTGACCACCGCGAGATCTTCGGCATGGGTGAGAGCCTCTTCGATCGCGGAATTCTTTGGTTCGGTCCCGTCCAGAAGTCCGGGGCTGGAGGTTGACGGCTCCATTTCCTCCAGGGAAGGTATCCCGATGAATCTGCTGATCGGATCGTTCACCATAGGGTTGATCCTGTCCCTTCTGGGTATGGGGGTTTACATATCGTTTCGAATCTTCTCCATCGCCGACATCACCGCGGACGGAAGCATCACTCTGGGAGCGGCCGTCTCTGCCGTCCTCCTGACCCAGGGGGTGAATCCGATCGGCGCAACGATGGCGGGTTTCGCGGCCGGAGCCCTGGCCGGGACGGTCACCGGCCTGTTGCACACCCGGTTCAACATCCACAGCCTTCTGTCGGGAATTCTCGTCATGACCGCGCTCTACTCCGTCAACCTCCACGTGATGGGGCGAAGCAATGTGCCTCTCCTGTCCGAGACGACGATCGTCTCTTACGCTGACCAAGTCGGACAGAAGATCTTCGGCCGAGCCTCGACTTTGAACGTGATGGGGTGGGAGGTTCTCTCTCGCGACGCCGCCATGTTGGAGCTGTCCTTTGCGATTGTCATCGTTGTGGGGTTCCTGCTTTATCTCTTCTTCCGTACGAATCTGGGAACGGCCATGCGGGCGACCGGAGACAACTCCCAGATGATACGTGCTCTGGGCGTCGATACGGGCAACATGATCGTCCTGGGGATGGCTCTCTCCAACGGTCTTGTCGCCCTCTCCGGCGCGATTCTGGCTCAGTACCAGGGGTTTGCTGATGTCCAGATGGGTATCGGCATGGTCGTCTGGGGTCTCGCCAGCGTGATCATCGGGGAGTCGCTGGTCCAGAGTCGGCGTCTGGGGCTGTCGATCTGTGGTGCCATTCTGGGATCGGTTCTCTTCCGCCTTTTGGTAGCCATCGCCCTCCGCTGGGGGTTGAATCCGAACGACCTCAAGCTCGTCACGGCCTTGTTCGTCCTGGCTGCCTTGATCCTTCCGGACCTTCTCCGAAAGGTCGGTAAGCCTCGGGAGGGTGAGGCCCATGCTTAGGATCGAGAACCTCCACAAGACGTTCCACCCTGGGACTCCACAGGAGGTCCACGCATTAAGAGGCGTGGGGTTGACGATCGATCCCGGCTCGTGTGTCGTCGTCATCGGGACCAACGGCTCGGGCAAATCGACGCTCTTAAACGCCGTCGCCGGGACGTTTTTGCCGGACGCCGGAGTGATCTCGCTCGCGGGTCAGGACATCTCCCGCTGGCCTGAGCACCGCCGGGCGTGCTTCATCGGAAGGGTCTTCCAGAACCCCTTCAGCGGAACCGCGCCGCATATGACGATCGCGGAGAACCTAGCTCTCGCGGCGCTTCGTGGGAGACCCCGCGGGCTGGGCTGGTCGCTCGGCCGGAAGAGCGTTCAGGAGAACTCCTCCCGTGTCAGGGATCTGGGGATGGGACTCGAAAGTCGGCTCGACAACGACATCGGTACCCTCTCCGGTGGTCAGAGACAGGCGCTCACCCTGTTGATGGCCGCGTGGGTGAAACCGCAGCTTTTGCTCTTGGACGAGCATACCGCGGCGCTCGACCCAAAGACCGCTGATCAGGTCATCCGGCTGACCCGAGAGATCATCCGGCGCGATTGTCTTACAACGCTGATGGTCACACACTCCATGCAGCAGGCTGTGAACCTCGGAGACCGGCTCATCATGATGCACCACGGCCGGGTCATCGCCGACTTCTCCGGATTGGAAAAACGGCGACTTTCGGTCGAGGCCCTCCTGAGTCGATTCGAAGACGTGCGCCGAGAAGAACAGCTCGATGCCAGCGGGGCGGAGTTGCTCAGAGCGAGTTATGTTTAGAACCTTGTTGACAAGACAATGCACTCTTCTGATTTGACGCCTGATGAGGTTGAGGTTCTCCGGAGCCGAATTGACAGCCACGAAGACTGGCTGATGCTCCGGGTGCTCGACTATGCCAGGCGGCAGCAGTACACCCGATACACGTCGACACTGGAGGAGGCCTGGCGGATCTCGGTCCGGGGTCTTTCTCGATCGATCCTGGTCGCTCTCGCGGAGTCGCCTTCCCTTCCCGATTTCGGCCCTGAGGACGAGTTCTTGACCGACAGGATCGGAGCGTTCGCGAGAGAAGAGGCTCGACGCCATCGCGAACGGGGCGTTGACCTGAAGATGTTCCTCGGTCTGATGAAGTACTATCGCCAGGCCTACGTCGACCTTTTGACCGAAGCCGACTGGGACCGGACCGTCGAGCAACGAACCGGCCTGTTCGTGAATCGGGTGTTCGATCGCATCGAGATCGGATTCTGCGCGGAGTGGGCCAACCTCTCCTGCGATGAGACCGTTCGTCAGCTACAGGCCACGAACCGTTTCATGACGAACGAGAAGAACCGATACTTGACCATCTTCGAGAGCCTCCCGGTCCCGGTTTTTTTGCTGACGCTCGAACAGAAAATCTCAGGGCTCAATCTCGCGGCGGCGGAACTCATTCGGGGCAATGCGTCTCCCGGACAGGAGTACTACGAGAGCGGACTCTCTCCCGCCGAACTGCCATCCTGGATCAGAACAGAGCTGGCGAGTTTTTTGGAGGGCAACGAAGAAAGGAGAACTGTCGAAAAGGAGGTTCCGGCTCAGAGCAAAGGCGAGTACCGCGAACTGAGCTTCTCCAAGATTCTGGATGTGAGTGGAAAGTACGAAGGGACACTCCTCATCGTCAAGAACATCACCGACCGCAAGCGGGTCGAGGCTGCCGCGATGAAGAGCTCCCGGATTGAGGTGACCTCGAGGCTTGCTGGTGGAATCGCCCACGATTTCAATAATCTGATGCAGGCGGTGCTGGGCAATGCCGAGCTTCTGGCCGACGACCTGCGAAACGATGCACAGTCCCAAGAGCTGCTCCACGGAATCATCAAGTCGGCCGAGCGCGGTGGTTCGTTGGCTCAACAGATGCTGGCCTATGCCCAGGGCGGCCGCTACCAGGCCCGGAGCATCGGTCTCAATCAAGTCGTCGAGGAAAACGTTCGTCTTCAGATCCGTTGTTGTCCTCCGGACATTCGGATCCTTCGTGACCTGTCTTGCGACCTCAAGAACGTGATCGCGGACAAGTCGCAGATGATGCAGGTCGTGATGAACCTCTGTCTCAATGCAGTCGAGGCGATTACTGGAACCGGAGAGGTTACGATTTCCACGAAAAACGTCAGAGTGGGCGAGAACGATCCGGAATTCCCCGATCTGAGGCCGGGAGAGTACGTCCGCTTGAGCGTACGTGATACCGGCTGCGGCATGTCCTCCGAAGTCCAGGAACGGATGTTCGAGCCTTTCTTTACGACGAAGTTCCAGGGACGAGGCCTGGGCTTGTCGGCGGTTTACGGCATCATTACGAATCACGGTGGCCACATCACGGTAAGAAGCCAGATCGGACAGGGATCGATGTTCTCGATCTTCCTGGAGGCGGTCTCCGGCGAGAAGATGGCAGCGGCCCCTGAGAAGGTGTTGCTGACTGGAAAGGAGACGATCCTCGCAATCGATGATGATTCAGTGGTTCTCGCGGTCATTCAGCGAGGTCTGCGAAGGCTTGGGTATCACGTCCTGACGGCTACGAACGGGCGTGAGGCCGTCGATCTGGTCCACGAGTGGACAGAAGGCATCGACCTGGCGATCCTGGACATGGAAATGCCGGTGATGAACGGCCGGCAAGCCTTCCCGGAGCTGATGTCTGCCCGTCCGGACATGAAGTTGATCATCTGCAGCGGCTACGATTTCAGCGAGGCCGTGGAGGAGCTCCTCAGGGCGGGCGCAAGTCTCTATCTGCGGAAACCGGTGTCGATCGACGTTCTGGCGGCGGAGATTCGGAAGATCCTCGATTCCGGAGACTCAGGGGACAAGAAGGCTACTTTCAGCTCTTCTTTTCCCTGAGTTCGTCCCGAATTTCTCCGAGCGTCTGGAGGATCTTCGCCTGGGTCTCGTCTCTCTGGCGCATCCTCCGGCGGCAGCGCCTCCGACACCTCTCAAGGAGATAGATGCCCGCTCCCATGACGACGAACGGGACCAGGGGCCTGAACAGATGGTGCATCCCGATCATGACAACCTCCCAACCGGAAACCCTCGGCCCACGATTATTCAGCACGAGGGGAGGACTGCCTCACAGTAGCACGACCCGACCGAGCCTTGCACCTCGGCCAATTTGCCACCTGCCCGACATGAACCCCCGGCCATCGACCACCCGGACGCCCGACACGTTACTGTTGCTTCGGTTCCTTCGCGTTCTCGGGGGAGGACACCAGCCTGGACACTGTCCGGAGCGCCTCCAGGAGCTCTTCATCAGCGCTCTTCCCCGGAGACCGAAACGCGCTCCTCACCACCGTAGTACACTCGATACGATGAATCGAGGGCCGAGCCGGTCGGATCCATGTCTTCCGCGTAGCGGATTGTGCGCGCGGCGGGCAACGATCTCAGTCCCTCCACGTCGAGCTCGTGGGCAGCCAGACCGCCCACGATGCTCACCGGGGTCGGCGAGAATCGGACCTTGCCGCACAGAGCGACGAGATACGCTTCCACGATCTCCACGCCCGGGGAAATCACGATGTCTCCGCTTCCACTCACCAGGGTCAAGGGCTCCTTCGCCGCTCCCCTGAGGATGTTACCGGTGATGTGGATCGGACCTCGATTGACCAGGATCCCGCCGGCCTCCACCCGGTCGATCAAACCTAGAACCAGAGGCTCCTGCTGATCCACGACTGTGACCCCTGGAACCTTAAGAGCCGATCCGACCCGTATTTTGCGGCCCACCGCTTCGGGATTGACGCGCACGACCGCCTTCGTGCAGAGTGCCTCGTAGAAGGCCCTCATACCTCCATCGAGCGTCCCCCGAAACAGGCGAGGGGCGTCGAGGTCACCACTCCAGAGTCTCCTCTTCGCGTCCTGCGAGAGGCCATCCAGGTTCGGTATCGATCCGAGCCATGGCAGGAGGACCGAGGTGAATGCTCGCTTGGGAACCGCACGGCGAGACCGGTGGAGAATCCCGGACGTTCCGTAGTATCCCCCGCCGTTGGAATCCAGCACCACGTTCAGCGATTGGGTGAACATAGTCGTGGAGATCCGCGGCCCATACTCTTCGTACTGTTCAGGAGTGCCAAAAGTCGAAAGCAGGGCCTCTCGAACCGTGGGAATGTGATCTCTCAATAGGAGAAGAGGGAAGATGAACCTGCCGGGAGTCATGCACGTCGCGTCTGTCGCGCCGAACGTGCATTGAATCACGGCCTTTCTCATCGTCACGCGTTCGACCGGACCGAACACGAGGGTTGGAGAGGTTGCGGCCGGGGTCCCGAAGAGACGCAGGGCCGAGGCGTCGCCGGGCCCCATTTCCAGCTTGGCCCTGCGGCCGTCCATCCCCTGTACCAGATACTGCCGTCCTGGAGAGAGCCCGATCAGCTCGTACTCTTCGGCAAAGCCGTGGTGGAGGTGGTAGAGGCCATCGCCGGGGCTTCCAAGTGTCGCGCTGCATCGAGAGGCGCGTGAGAATGCCTCCTGAAATCTCCTTTCGAACAGCTCCTCATCGCTTTTGGATCCGTTGACCATGGCACGGGTGTAGTAGCCTGGAAGAAGGTGCGATTCTCCTTCCCCCGAGAACCCGTGAGCCAGCCGCAGTTTCCACGGTTTGGCCCCCGGATTCCCCAGATAGACCCATCCCTGGCGATCGAGAAACATCGAGTCCTTGAAGGCTGAAGTGAGTTCCGAGCGGTTCAGTCCATTGGATCCTGCCTCGACCGCTCGACCGGCGAGTCCGGATCGCACGACCAGAGGGATCGGCCCGGGGGCCGTGTGCCCGTCTCCAGTCTCCGTGTCACGCTTGACTTTGACGAAGTTGATGTCCTGAGGCGATTGTTGCTCGACGAAGAGCGAAAAGCGCCCCAGAAGCGGAGGCAGGATGCTGATCTTTTTGAAGCCACGTTCTATCGAGATGGAGCGTGTCACGCAGATCCCGATGGAGTTCGTCACCGAGGCCCACGCGTTCAACTGGATCCGGCCTCGAACCTCGCGGGGGTCTGACGGGAGCCCTGCCAGAGATCCGGCCCAGAGAGGCTCGAGTTCCGCAACCTGCACGGACACCTCCAGGCGTGGGTCAAGAGACGCGTGCAGGCGGAGCTGCGCCTCGACGTGCGGCGAAAGGCTCTCCGGCCGGTTCGTGGAGAGAAAGCAGATCGACCTGGACATTGGCTGCGCGCGGGAGAGCGCCTGGAAGAGCGACTGAAAGCCGCTTTGCATCGGGTCGCCCTGGATGCTCCCGGGTCCTCCGTGTGTTTGGAGAGAGTGCATCACCCGCTTTGCTCCGGAATCGGCGAGATCGTAGGCGATCTGGGCAAGGAAAAACCAATCGCTCGACCGTCTCGCCTGTCGGGCCAACTGGAAGAGTGCGATCCCCATGACAGCCAGGATCATGAGAAGGAAGATCAGGCCAGGCAGCCCAAATCCTCGTTTCCAGAGGCTCTGGCCTGCTTTCGGACGGATTTGAGTGAGCGAGCCGTCGGCATACCAAGGGGGACTCTGGCTCACTTTCATGCGTGTCACTTGGCTTCGCCGTCTACTGGGGCAAGAACCAGATCCCCATGATCCATCCCGATGGAGAAACGACGTGGTACCATCCCTCTTCGAGCGGCGGGATCAGGTTGACGGTGGCGCCGTAGGGCATATGGCCGATTCTGGGCCCCCATGGGTATGAACGCAGCTGCTGGCCGGATGACGCGAGAACCACGCCACGCGTGGCATTCGGATCCATCTGGCTGAACGACCCGTTGGCGAGCGCTTGGCCAGTGGCGAAAGAGTAAACGAGCACGGCATTCGCGGTCTTTTCCTCGAAGCCCAGGGCAGGGTTATCTGCCAGGTAGCACTTCCAGGCCCCCGCGATGATGACCGGATCGGTCGTGAGGTAGTGGCCGCGCATCCTGTTGATGAACGCCTGGGATGGCGGGGGTGTGTTTGGATCGAGGATCCCATCGAGGTTGGTCTGCGGTCGTATCGGATCGGGTATGCCCGCCGCATCGATGCGGGATCCGGAAGGGTCGAAGAGGGGAACGGTGACGGTGCCCGCCCCGGCATTCGTTCCGCTCGCCGGAGGGGCGAGCCCCAGATCGGAGGCTGGCGCGCCAAAGCCGGTGTCCAGCCGCAGGTTCAAGGAATACGACTGGGAGTCATCCACGTAGCACGGTCCCAAATTGCCGATCTTCACCCTGTATCGGTCGGCGAGCGCCTCGCGGCCGTACGAGAAGAAGCAGATCCCGGCCAAACCAAGAATGAGAGTTCGGCTCAGGCGACAGACCGTCCACGGGACACTCATCGGTGAACCCCCAGGACCCGCTTCCCCAATCGTCACAGGTCACTGAATATGCAATCCGGATGCCGTTCCGTAGTGGGACACCGGGCTCCTCACAATCCGGTCTTGCGATAGCATCCCGGACAATCGCAGGGGTGACGTGATGGGGAGGCTATTTTGAGTATACCGTGGTTCTCATCAGCAGTGAAGCCGGGACCCCTCCGTGAATCCGTATCGACCGGATGTCCTTCCCGTGCGTCGCAGAGGTGCGACTCTCGTGACAGGGTAAGGCCGTCGCACTTTTGCGACAGCCGGATGCGGGGGCGCGGATGATGCCGGGCGGTCGATCTTGTCGGCATACATCTCATCCTCAATCCAGGGTTCCGATCGCCTTTTGTGATACAATCGACGGGGTCCGTCCTCGTCGGTCCGGCCGAATGGAAGGGAGATCCATGGCCATCGCCAACAAGATCCTCCGCGTGCAACTCCGAAATGGAGCTTTGATCAACTTCGACCCCGGGAAGATCCGGCATGCCATGCTGTCGGCAGCCGGTTCGATCGGCGGATTCGGCAGTCACTGGCAGGAAGGGGTGAACGACCTCTTCCTTGACCGCCAGAACGAGGACCAGATCGCGACGATTCTCTCCGATATGGTCGTGGTGACCCTCAACTCCGACCCCCGGTATCACATCCCCAACTTTCCCCTCCACATCGAGGACATCCAGAACACGATCATCCACGTTCTGAGGAGCTACGGTTTTGTCGATGTCGCCGATGTGTACGAGGTCTTCCGTTGGGGTAAACACTGGATGCGGCAGGGTGCTATCACGCCGGAGCAGTTTGTCGGCAACGGCCAACCAGAAGCCAAGGCCAGCGAGATTCTGCGTCGCAACGCGAAGTGGGGTTGCGACACCGTGGCCGGCCTCAACGAGATCGTGTCCAATGGCCGCATGTCGAGGATCGTTCAGGACAGTCTGGCTCTTTACGAAGGAGAATTGGACGCCGCTCTGGGCGCATTCGATCGTCGGATCGCCCGGGGTGACCGGATTCGCATCGTCACCGTGGCCGGACCGTCCTCGTCCGGCAAGACCACCACGACCGTCAAGGTGCATCAGCGACTCGTGACGCGCGGCATCAACGTCGTGATGATGAACCTCGATGACTACTTCTGGCCAGCCCACCAGCACCCCGTGGATTGGATGGCCGATCGGGACTACGAGACTCCCCACGCCCTCGACTACAATTTGATCAATCAGCATCTGAGAGATCTTCTCGCTGGTCGGAAGATCGAGATGCCGTCCTACGACTTCAAGATCGGCGACCGTGTTCCGGGCAGGAACCTCGAGCTTCCGCCAGACTCCGTTCTTTTGCTGGACTGTCTCCACGGTCTGTATCCGCCTCTGACTCACGGCATACCGGAAGAAGCGAAGTTCAGGATCTACATCGAAAACATGAATATGTTGCGGGAAGGGTTGGGGACTACGATGGGGGCTGTCCGGTTCACCGATATCCGGATGCTTCGACGGATGGTGCGCGACCATCGACACCGTAACCACAGCCCGTTGCTCACTCTCATTCACTGGGACAAGGTGCGACGGAGCGAACTCGCGAACATCATTCCTCTGTGGGGGCGCGCCGACGCTCTCGTCAACGGTGGGCTCCCGTTCGACCTCCCCGTCCTGAAGCCGTTCGTCGATCCGCTTTTTCCCAGTCCCAAGGATCTCGCGCGTTTTCCCGGACACCTGGATGCGCACCTGCGGCTCGAGAGAGTGCGAAGACTTCTGGATTCGATCGCCTCCCTGCCGCAGCACGAAATAGACGCGATCCCCGGCGATGCAACCATCCGCGAGTTCATCGGCGGAAGTACCCTGAAGATCCCTCACAACGACTAGGAGCTTTTTAACGACTAGGAGCCTTTCGATGTCGGTCGTGTACTTCGTTCCCGTTTCGCAAGGAGAGGCCGTTACAGGTGTTCAGGAAAAGGTCTCGTCACTCTATGACGCGGTCGGTTTCTCTACCCTCATCGCCAAGGATGATCTGGTCGCCATCAAGACCCACTTCGGCGAGGCCGGGAACAGGCATTTCATCGATCCGCAGTACCAGGTTCCTCTGGTCACCAAGACGCTGAAACTCGGCGGAAAGCCGTTCTGGACCGACACGAACACTCTCTATGTCGGAAACCGGGCCAATGCCGTCGATCACATGCTCCTGGCGCATCGGCACGGATTCACTGTCGAGGCAACCGGGGCTCCGGTCGTCATCGCCGATGGGATCGTCGGTCGGGATGAGGTCATGGTCGCGATCGAGGGTCGCCATTCGAAGACTGTCGGGATCGCTCCCGGGGTTGCCGGTGCGAACGCCCTTCTGGTGATGGCCCATCCGACCGGTCACCTGGCCTGCGGGTACGGCGGAATCATCAAGACTCTGGGAATGGGTCTTTCCAGCAGAAAGGGGAAGCTCTACCAGCACTCGGTCGTGAAACCTCGAGTGAAGTCGAGCCTCTGTCGCGGTGACGGAACCTGTGTGAAGTGGTGCCCTCGCAAGGCGATCTCGATGGTTGATCACAGGGCTGTGATCGACCAGAACCTTTGCATCGGGTGCGGTGAGTGCATCGCCGTGTGCCGGCCCGGGGCCGTGACGTTCCAGTGGCGGATCGAGTCGAAGCTTCTTCAGGAGCGGATGGCCGAGCAGGCATTCGGCGTGTATCAGAACAAACGAGGCAAGATCGGCTTCATTTCGTACATCCTGAACGTCACCCGCGATTGTGATTGTCTTCCTTCGCAGGACGGAGACGTCGTCGTCTCCTCTGTGGGTGTTGTGGCCTCGCTCGATCCCGTGGCGATCGAGCATGCGACGATCCGGCTGATCGAGGAAAATCTGAAGAGCTCGCTTAAGGATCGAGCCTACGACATCGACTTTTTGCCACAGCTTGCCTACGCGGAAGAGCTCGGCATGGGATCGTCCCAGTATGATCTCATCCCGATTCAGCACTGACGAAAGACCGAGTGCCCAGATCCTTCAGGGTCTCATCGTGGACTCTTCGGCGTCCTGATCGGCCCCAGCAACGAGAATCTGGATCGCGGCGTTGGCCGCGGTCAATCCGAAGATGCCGGTGAGGGTCGGCAGGCTGCCGAGGGCATGCCTCTTTCTCCCTCGGTCGAACGGTTCTGCTTCCTCATCATCTTCTGGCAAGGATTCCTGAATGGCGGATCGATCGACCGGCTCCGTGGAATGGACGCACGTGAAATCGGTTGGAACCCCTCGGCTTCTGAGCCTTCTGCGGACGAGCCGGGCCAGAGGACATCGCTGGGTTTCCCCCAGAGGACCCACGCGGACGAAGGAGGGATCGGTTCGAAGCGCTGCGCCCATGCAGGAGACCAGTGGAATGCCTCGCAGGACAGCAGCGGTGATGAGCTCGATCTTCGGGGTCAGGGAGTCTATGGCATCGACGACCACGTCCGGAGAGCCGGAGAGGACTCGATCGATCGTCTCCAGGTGGACGAAGAGATTGAGAGCTTCGACTTGGCAATCGGGGTTGATATCCCGGATCCGCTCCCGGGCGACCTCTACCTTGGGGCGTCCCAGCGTCGAGTCGAGGGCAAAAAGCTGGCGGTTGATGTTGCTGGGCCGAACCACATCGAAGTCGACCACCCGGAGGCGACGGATTCCGGCCCGGGCGAGCCCTTCCACGGCGTAGCTCCCGGCGGCGCCGAGTCCGATCACGACCGCATGTGACCGAGCGAGCCACTCGACCTTCCGGCGACCGAGCAGCCGTTCGATACGCGAAAACCGTCCATCGGACATGACCACGACATCATGCTACGGGGAGGGGAAAAAGGTCAATGGGGTGAGCACGACCCTGATCCCCCTCCTCTTGTCTCGACAATGGTCCAGTGAACCGGGTCCTGGTGGCATCGTGGCTTTCCAGAGACACAGATCGTTACGTCAACGTGGTCATGGTTTTTTGGGCGCGCTCAGGATATTCTCTGTGCACGGGTTCGGGTTCCCGGGGCAAAGTCGAGGCGTCGATGCATCCGAAGCTCATCGTTCACGCGAAGTGGCTGGGCCCTGTCTTGGTCGTTGCGCTTTTGATCGTCTTGCTGATCGCGGCACGCCGGAGGAAATCGGGGCGCAAGGCGGCCGACCGGTCTCCGTATGATGAGGCCCTGGAAACCGTTACCCTCCTCGTGGGTGCTCGCAGCCGGGACCGCATCGCCGAGGCGTTTCTTTCTCTCCTTGGGCGATCCCTGGGACTCAGGAAGCTCGCTTTCCTGATTCCGGACAAGACCCACCCGAACCTCGTTGTCCTGACCAGCGTTGGACTGTCCCATGAGGCCGAGGACCTGTGCGTGCCGTTGGACGGTGGCAGCGCGGTGTCAGAGGCCGCTCGCACGCTGAAGCCTGCGGCGACGAGAACCGGAGCCGTGTCGAGCTCCTTGTCGTTTTCTCTGGCCTGTCCTCTCGCCGTCGGCGGACAGCTCCTCGGAGTCGTGGCCGCAGCCGACGAGGGAGCGGATCGTCTTCTCAAAACACGCGGAGAACTGCTCAGAGATCTCTCGTCTCTCGCCGAGATGTCCCTGGCCAAGGTGGAGCGGTTCGAGCGCACCAAGAAGTCCGAAGACCTCGAGCGGCAGCAGAAGGAGCAACGACACCGGATGCTGTCGACCTACCTTTCGCCGGTGATCGCCAAGGCGCTGGTCGACTACCCGGAACTCCTGCAGCTCGAAGGAGCTCAGACTGAAGCGTCGGTCCTGTTCGCGGACATCTGTGACTTCACGACCATCTGCGAGTCCGGAGACGCACGGGCCATCGTGGCCGACCTGAACGAGTACTTGGGTGTGATGTCGGAAATCATCACACGGCACCGGGGAGTCTTGGACAAATTCGTGGGCGATCAGATCATGGCCTACTGGATTCCAGCTCTGTCCCAAGCCGACCACACGATCCTCGCGGCTCGGGCTGCGATCGAGATGCGTGATGCCCAGAAGCGGCTTCACGACGAATGGACCAGCAAGGGGCGACGCCCCATCAAGGCCGGGATCGCGGTGAACGCCGGCGTGGCCGTCTACGGACACATCGGTTCCGAAGAGAGGAAGGACCTAACGATCATTGGCGACACTGTCAACGCCTGCGCCCGTCTGGAGAAGCTGACGCGGACGTATGGCGTCGACGTCATCCTCGGGGGCGGCGCCTACGACAAAGTCAGGGATCGGGTCATCGTGAATTTTCTGGGAGAACAGAAAGTGAAAGGGAAAGAAGAGCAGGTGATGGTCTATCACCTGCAAGGACTCGTGTAGGCAGACCCGAAAAGCGGGATCGTGACACGGAGGATGTCTCAAAATGCCAAAACTGATCGATTTCGTCCTGTGCGAAGATGCCCGACTCGAGGTCGGCGGCCTGATGACGTTGGTGGGATACTTGCCCGGCGCGGTCAGGGTCCCGGGGCCGGGCAACCTGAGGGTCGTATGCGTCTTGGTGCTGGAGGAGATGGTCGGGGTGGAGCGTCTTCTCATGCAGGTCGAAACGTTCCTTGGTGAGCAGTCTCTGTACAAGTCGGGCGTAGTGGAGTGCAGGAGGCAGCCCAATGTCGAGGGGCATACGATCGTGCACGCGATCGCCCCGTTTCCCGCCCCCGCACCGGGCCGGTATCTGGTCCGGGTCATGATCGAGATCGCGGGCCAGACCACGATCCACGAAAAGAGGGTCGGTATCGACATGCCGGCGCCAGCCGGACCGCAGCCAACCGTACACTGATGGTGCGCGGGTCATCCCGGAGAATCGACCGTTTAGGAGGTCCAAGTCCGTGTGGTACGAGACTCTCTTCAAATGGACTCAGTCCGGAGAACCGTGTGCCTTGCTGACCGTCGTCGAGGCGGTCGGTTCCACTCCGCGAGGGGTCGGTTCGAAGATGGTCGTCAACAGCGTGGGCACGATCGACGGGTCGATCGGCGGAGGCGTGGTCGAACACGTCAGCCTCCAGGAAGCGCAGAAGGCCATCCGTGAGAACCTCCCGATCTCTCTGCGATTCTCCCTGACGGGGGACGCCTGGCAGGTCACGCAGGAAAAGACCGTCTCGGCCCTGTGCGGCGGGTCGGTATCGGTCCTCATCGAGCCTGTTCTTCCCTGTCCGGAGATCGTGGTTTTCGGAGGGGGGCATATCGCCGACAAGCTGGCCAGACTGTGCGACGTCTTGGGTATTCCCTACCGGATCTATGACGACCGATCGGAGTTTTCCTCCCCGGAGCGCTTTCCAAACGCCCGCTCGTGCATCTGTGCCGGATACGGAGAGATCGCCGAGAAGATAGCCCTCACGAGCACGAGTTACTGCGTCATCATGACGCACGGACACGCCCACGACGAGGTCTGTCTGGAGGCGTTGGCCAGGAACCGGAGCGTTCCCTATATCGGAATGATCGGTAGCACCAACAAAGTGGGCACTCTGGTCCAAAACGTTCGTTCGAGGGGCGTCAAGATCGATACCAGATTCTACAGTCCCGTGGGGTTGAAGCTCGGTGGGAAGCTCCCGGAGGAGATCGCCCTGTCGATCTTGGCGGAGATCAAGCTGTTGATGCAGGGGGGCACTCCGAATCACTGCCGGCTGGACTTCTCGAAACAGTAGCCTCGACACAAAAAGATCCTCGAGAAGATCTCGAGGATCTCTTCATCGCCGAAGTCGAGCGGATGTCTCCGACCGTCTGCTACAGCTTCCAGCCCACTCCGATCCCGATGATCAGAGGATCGACTCTGATGTTCGTGATCTTGGCGCCGGACTCCATGATGTCCGACTTGCTCCACATCTTCTTGACGTCGACGTTGAGGTACGCCCGATCATTCAACTTCTTGTCGAACCCACCCGAGATGACCGCGCCGAAACGGCCTTCATCCATCGAAAGCCCGGGCGCCATGGTCAGACTCACGTCGGTGAACCAGGTGTGGTTGAGCCCCAAGGCAACGTACGGGTTGAGCTCCTTGTCGGGGCGGAAGTAGTGCTTGCAGACGAGGGCGACGGGGAACTGGTCGAAGTGTCCTGCGATGAGACCCGTCGACGACACCGTGACCTTGTGTCTGGAAGGACAGAGGATGGAAAGCTCGAGCGACAGCCGCCTGTTGAGGAAATAGGCGAATCCGACCTCGGGAAGCACGTTGTTGTCGAGCTTGAGATCATTGGGCGCCAGTGCGTAGGGGATAGCGTAGTCGGATTTCTCTTCCGGGAAGACCCCTGCCAGCCGCAGGTACGCCCTCCAGTTGTCATCCCCCGCCGCAGCCGAGGTCGTGGAGAGCATCGCAGCCACCAAAAACAGCCCGAGCATCCGTCCTGACATATGGTCCTCCCGCGCACGTTCGTTTGCCTGTCCGACCCGAGAAGGTACCCAACAAACGACTTCAATGCAAGACCATTAATTCGCGGACCGTTCAATCAGCAAGACGGTATTGAGGCTAATGGACTCTCTGGCCCGGCACCGCGCCCGAGTCCGGCGAGAGAAGGAAGATTTCCTTTGCTCCCGGGCCGGCGGCGAGGATCATCCCCTCGCTCAGGCCGAACTTCATTTTTCGCGGTGCAAGATTGGCGCATACGATGACGAGGCGGTTGACCAGGGCCGACGGCTCGTACACTCCCTTGATTCCGGCGAAGACCGTTCGTTGCTCGTGTCCTCCCAGGCTGATGGTCAGCTTGAGCAGCTTGGCGGCCTCCTTGACGTCTTCGGCGGCCAGGATGCGGGCCACGCGTAGGTCGATCTTGGAAAACTCGTCGAAGCTGATGGTCTGGGCCAGAGGTTCCGCGGCGAGAGCCTCCGGACCGTCCTGGACCGACGCCGGAGCCACGGGCTCTGTCGAGGGCGCCTCAGCGCTCGCCTCTATCATAGAGCGGACCTGAGCCGCTTCGACCCGTTTCATCATGTGTCGGAACGGGCTGACGGGTGTGCCGACGAGCGGCTGGCCGGATTCTTCCCATCGCTCGATCGGCCGATTGAGGAGCTCTCCGGCCTGCTGGGCCAGCTTCGGCAGGATGGGAGCAAGGTATAGCGAGATTTGCCGGAACAGGTTCAGTGCGATCGAGCACACGTCCTGGAGCTGGCCTGCTTTGGCCGGATCCTTCTTCAGGCTCCAGGGCGCGGCCTCGTCGAGGTATCGGTTAGCGCGGTCGGCCAGAGCCATCACGGTCCGCGTCACGGCCGCGAAATCGCAGGATTCGTATGCCCCGGCCAGCTCCTCACCGCGAGCGGCAGCTTCGGCGAAGAGTCCCTGGTCCTCCGGGTAGCGTGACGACAACCCCATCGATTCGACCAGCCGGGCAGTGCGGCTCGCAAGGTTGACGACTTTTCCGACGAGATCGGCGTTCACGCGACTCGCGAACTCCTCGAGGCTGAGATCGAGATCGTCGAGCCGCGGAGTGAGCTTGGATGCGTAGTAGTAACGCAGGTACGAGGGGTCGAGGTGGGCGAGGTAGGTGGACGCGTTCACGAACGTCCCCTTGCTCTTGGACATCTTCTCCCCGTTGACCGTGAGAAAACCGTGGATGTGGACCTTTGTGGGGAGAGAATACTCGGCGGTCTTGAGCATCGACGGCCAGAACAGCGTGTGGAAGTAGGTGATGTCTTTCCCAATAAAATGGTGGATTTCCGTATCGGAGCTTTTCCACCAGCTATCCACGGTCTCGTTGTTTTGCGCGCACCATTCCGTGGTCGAAGCGATGTATCCGATGGGCGCGTCAAACCACACGTACCAGCAGTTGCCCGGGCTGTCGGGGATCTCAAAGCCGAAGTACGGCAAGGGACGCGAGATGTCCCAGTCTCGCAGAGGTTCCGAAAGAAAGTTGTTCTTCAGGAAGTTCGCGACCTCGGGCTGGAGGTGCTGGCCGCACTGCGTCCACTCATTCAGGAACGCGTGCAGGTTCTCGATCCTGACGAACAGGTGGCGAGCGGTACGAAGCTCCGGTTTGGTACCGCTTAAAGTGCTGATCGGATCGATGAGATCGACCGGGCTGTAGGTGGAACCGCATTTGTCGCAATTGTCCCCGTACTGGTCGCCGGACTGGCACTTGGGGCAGGTCCCCTTGACGAAACGGTCCGCCAGGAACGTACCGGCCTGCACATCGAAGAGCTGGGTCACGTCCTGCTCGATGACCAGGCCCGCCTTCCGGAACGCGCTCCAAAAAATCCGGCACAGGTCACGGTTCTCGGCGCTGTTGGTGCTGCCGTAGTTGTCGAACCGGATGTCAAAACCGCCGAAATCGGCCAGGTGGGCCTTTCGCATCTCGGCGATCAGCTCTTCCTCGGACCGTCCTTCCTGGCGGGCCCGGATCATGATCGCGGTGCCGTGGGTGTCGTCGGCGCACATGTACACGCAACGGTGGCCGCGGAGCTTCTGGAATCGCACCCAGATGTCGGTCTGTATGTACTCGACGAGGTGTCCGATGTGGATGTGTCCGTTCGCGTAAGGCAGCGCGGACGTGACGAGGATTCTCCGTGTCGACATGGCGTGCACCTGCTATTTATGCGCCCGAAGACGAGCGTGGAAAGGCATGGGAAAACGTATCCCCGGAGCGAGACGGCTATGCTAATCTAACCGGATGGCAAACGCCAAGTATTACGCGGCCGTGGACACCAGTTCTGTGAGCAACCGGTAGTCGTTGGTGGCGTTGAATCTCTCCAGGGTGGCGATCACGCGGGCACGGTCCTGCAGCTCCGAACGGAACTCGCCGCCGGGCGCAGCAAGCCCTTCGTCATCGAGGCCCACGTACGTCCAGAGCCCTACGCTCTCGGTCTTGAGGAGCACCTCGACCACACCGGACAGATCGGGCGGCCGGTACCCCTTTACACGGAAATCGTTCTCCAGGCGGCTTCCCCTGGCCACGTACGTGGGGTTCAGATGCACGGAGATCTCGACCTTGTGCTTCTCCGACATCCCCCCGAGGTATTCGATCGTGCGGACCGCTTCCTCGACCCCTTCTTGCTCTGTCAACGTGACGTCGGGCTTGAGCATGACGTAACATTTGAGCCGGCATCGGTTCGCCGACAGAAGGGCGAGGAGCGATTCGAACATTGCCTCTGTGAGACCTTTCCTCAGAACCTGATTCCGGATCTTTTCGCTGAAGGTCTCGAACCCCAGCGAAATCTCCAGCGCTGCTCGGTCGGGAAGGATCTGCCGGAGGACCTTCAGCTCCCAGTCTTCGACATACTCAGCCCGGGTCTCCAGAGAGACCACGGCCAGGTTCGGAAGGTCACTCGCCTTGAGGAGAAAATAAAGGAGCGACTTGGTGGGAAGTGTCTCCTGGTCCAGAGTGGAGCCGTTGTTGAAGAGCGAGACGCGAACCACCGCGTCGAGCTCCTCGGCAGATAACTGCCCCAGGGCGAAATCCACTTGCGTGTTGATCTCCCGGTAGGGAACCTGGAGATCTCCCGCTGTGACCGAAGGCAGGGAACAGAAACTGCACGCCCTGTACCGGCATCCGCGGGTGTAGAGACACACGACCAGCTCGGGGCCGAACGGCGTCTTTCGATACCAGTGAAAGAGGGGGCGATCCAGTGGGTGGTCAGTCGGCATGGGTTTTCTTCCACGATCATTGACCGACAACGCCCGTACGTCCCGCTCCCGGTCCTGTTTCTACAGAGTCGAAATCTCCGATGGACTCCATCCGGGCGGCCACCGCCCTTTCCAGCTCCCCGCTCGTGATCCTGGGAACGACATTTTTCCCGGGGCAGGTGGTCGGAGCGAGCTGTTTGTGCATTGTGATCTCGGCAGGCTTTACTCGGTATTTTTTGCAGAGGTAGGCCAGGGTGTTGACGAAGGCGTTCCACTGCTCGTCCGTCAACTCCTCCTTCTCAAAATCGCCGATGAGGCAGACCAGGGCGCGATCTTTGAGGTCGTAGGTCGTTGCGCTGTCGCCACGATAGTTGACGTCGCGCCCCTGCCAGAGCCTTCCCCAGCGGTCGACCAGGAAGTGGTAGGCAAGATCGCTCCAACCCTTATCTCTCTGGTGAAACTCCTGATTCCCTTTGAGAGCAGGGGCGATCCCTTCTCTCTTGACCGGGGATTTGCCTCCCAAGTGGTGAACTGTGATGCGGCGCGGAGTCTGCGGGATCATCCCAGGCCGCGCGGGTGAGGCTTTCCACTCCGATCGGGGCAACATGCCCGGGGGAAATAGCGCGGATCTGTCTGCGGCCGACGAAACGCCGACCAGACCCAACAGGAGCGCGGCCAGGCACACCAGGATGGATCTCTGTTCGCTTGGGATGAAAGGCACGGCAATCGACCTCCTCGGAATCAGTCCTTAGTGCATGTCACTTAATCAAATTCGATGCCAGAGCTCTCTGGGCATCTCCAGAGTTCTTGGATGCGGCCCTTGGCCACGGATGGCCGGAGGAACCGGAGGGCGTCGACTCGGTCGAGACGAGGCCTGTGTTACAGTTCGGATACGAGGACCCTGGCGAAACCGTCGCCCTGAGGCGACGTCTTGAACGTCTCTCCACGCTGGGAGCTTGTCGAAGTAAGACTCCGTCAGTCTCCACTTCTAGCACAACTGCCTGGCAATTTGCGGAGCACCGTGCAAATACCATCGGCTTTACTTGCTCTCCCGGGAGTTCGACGGCCCCTCCGGAGTGGCTGACTGGCGTAGCTGCTGCAGGCCTGTCTTGAGCTCCCTGTACTCCCGCAGTTTGAGCGACGCCTTGGTCTGGTTTCCTGCCGCAACGCAGCTCAGATATTGCGCGTGGGCTCGGTTCATTCGCTCTGTGAGAGCGGCAATATCGGATCGGCCCGTTTGTCTCGGATTGCCTGATGAGTGGTCTCCTGAGATCCCGCCGTCTTGCGTCGGGCCCGAAGGCTGCTGGACGACCCCGGCGGCTTGAGCCTGGTCTTGGCCGCTCTCAGTCAGCCGGTTCCAGATCGGCACGACAGTTGATCCGCTCGCCCCGATCAGCGTGCCAATCTGCTGTTTGAGTGTATCGTTCTCCGAGGCTGCGATTCTCTTTAGGTCGTTTTGGAGCTGGTCATAAATCGGTCGCAGCTTCGCACTCGTGCGCTCCATGACCGATCGGTTCTGAGCCAGCTCTCGCTCGATCTCGGCCGCCCGTTGGTCCGAGCGGGCTTTCCGCTGTTGGAGATCGCCCGCCGTCGAGACTGACATCGCGCGGAGTGAGGACAGACCGGACTTGAGCTGGGTCTGTCGTGCAAAGGCCCTTCGGTATACCTGTTCGAGCCCATCTCGACTCGCCAGACGATCTCGGATCTGATTCGCATACTCGTCATACGCGGGAGTGCCGGGCTCAAGATCCGATCCTTGGGCCTCAATGAAAGAGAACGGCCCCAGGAGCAACGAGGCGATGAGGATCCACCCGGGCGAAAAGAAAACAGAAAGCCGCATGCGACAGCTCCTCATGACCACGCCCGCGAAGGAATGCGCAGAGGGGCCATCGGTTCCACATTTATGGACATTCTCAAGCGAGCCGCAGAGATGAGAATTTGTCACCATTCACCCGACATGTCCCCGAGACTCCGGTACAGGGAAATGGTCCTGGGAAATGCGAAAGCGAATTCACGCCCTACTACGAGCCTCTCACACCTCTTGTTGCAGATGGTATAGTGTGCCGGATAGATCATGACGACGTCTCTCTCCGATAACCGGATCGTCTCGGTGATCCTCCCGGTCTTCAACGAGGAGGGCAATCTCATCGAACTCCATCGGCGGCTCTCGGAATCGCTGGCGGGGCTCGATTCCACTTACGAAATCGTCTTCATTGACGATGGCTCGACCGATTCGAGCCCCACCATCCTGGCGAAGATCGCTGGCGAGGATCCCCGAGTGCGAGTGGTCCAGCTCACGACCAATTTCGGCCAGACCGCGGCCATGGCCGCCGGCATCGATCACGCGCGCGGGACCGTCCTGGTGACGCTCGACTCTGATCTCCAGAACGACCCGGCCGACATTTCTATGCTCCTTTCGAAGCTGGATGAGGGCTACGACGTGGTTTCGGGTTGGCGTCGGGACCGACACGACAACGCCTTTCTGAGGGTCATCCCCTCTCGAATCGCCAACCGCCTCATCAGTTGGGCCTCAGGACTGGCGCTCCACGACTACGGCTGTACGCTCAAGGCGTACCGGCGACATCTTTTCCAGTCGCTCAAACTGTATGGCGAAATGCACCGTTTCTTGCCCGCCTACGCATACATGCGCGGCGCTCGAGTGGCCGAGCTCGTCGTCCGTCACCATCCTCGAATCCACGGACAATCCAAGTACGGGTTGAACCGCACGATCAAGGTTCTCCTCGATCTGATCACTCTGGTCTTCCTCAAGGGTTATGGGACCAAGCCGATTTACGTTTTTGGCGGAAGCGGCGCGGTCTGTCTGGTCGTCGGCCTCCTCACCGGTCTGTTCGTGATTTTCCGAAGGCTCTTCCTCAATGGAGACTGGATGAGCCCACTTCTGTTCATCTCCATCTTCATGACCGGCCTTGCGGTCCAGTTCATCCTCATGGGGCTCGTGGCCGAGATGATCGTACGGACGTACCACGAATCTCAGGATCGAAAGATCTATGAGGTCCGTCAGGACCCGGGAGGCAAAGGGGCGGCCTAGCCGTGTGCGGCATCGCGGGCGTGGCAGGTGAGGGAGCAAAAGCAGAGGTCGGTCTGGTCGACCGGATGCTCCAGGCTATCTTTCATCGAGGACCAGACGAGGGAGGATCCGGGGTTTTCCACGGAGCGGTCCTCGGCAACCGACGCCTTTCGATCATCGACCTCTCGAGCGGCCGGCAACCGATCTCCAACGAGACCGGACAGATCCACGTTGTTTTCAATGGTGAGATCTACGACTACCAGCGACACATGGACGATCTCCAGAAACGTGGCCACTGTTTTTCCACGCGTTCTGACACGGAGATCTTGGTCCATCGCTTCGAGGAGAAGGGGGTCGATCTCCTCGATGGCCTCAACGGTATGTGGGCCATCGCGCTGTACGATGAACGCGATCGGACGCTCTACCTGGCCCGAGACCGCTTTGGGAAGAAACCTCTCTATTGGACGCTCCGGGGTGGGCAGCTCCGGTTCGCGTCGGAACTGAAGGCGCTGCTGGTCGATCGGTCGCTTCCCCGAAGGATCGATCTCGTGGCGCTCCAACACTACCTCACGTTCGAGTGCGTGCCCAGTCCGGAAAGCATCTTCGAAGGTGTCCGCAAATTGCCTCCCGGTTCGATGCTCGTGTTCCGCGACGGCGAGGTCAACGTCCGCCGGTATTGGGACGTGGAGTTCCTGCCCCGTCCGGGAGAGGGTATTCCTTCCTTTCCCGAGGCGACGGAGATCCTCCAAGGTCACCTCCAACGTGCGGTGTCGACTCGCCTTGTGGCCGACGTTCCCGTGGGCGTGTTTCTCTCCGGGGGGATCGACTCGTCGACCGTGGCCTACCATGCTTCGCGGGCCCATCCGGGCGTGAAGACCTTCTCGATCGGTTTTTCCGAGAAGAGCTTCGACGAATCGAACCACGCCAGACAAGTGGCCAGTCTCATTGGGACCCATCACCAGGAGAGGATCCTATCGGCTCGTGACTCCCTGGACCTTCTGCCGAAGATCGTGGAGACCCTCGACGAACCGTTCGGCGACGCTTCGATTTTTCCCACCTACCTGCTGTCGGCCTTTGCTCGGGAGCAGGTGACCGTGGCGCTCGGCGGCGATGGCGGGGACGAGGTTTTTCTTGGGTATCCGACCTATCTGGCCCACAGGCTTGCCGATTACTACCGCCGGATCCCTTCCGTTTTCAGGCGGCTCGTCGGTCTGGCCGTGGACCGGCTTCCGGTCTCGATGGAGAACGTCAGCCTCGACTTCAAGCTCCGCAGGTTCGTGGGCGGAGTCGACCGGGATCCTCTCGTCCGTAACGCCGTCTGGCTCGGATCGTTCACGCCCGAGGCCAAGCTGCGGGTCCTATCGCCTGCCGCCCGAGACGTCTTGGGCGCCGGTGATGGAATGGATATGCTGCAACGGATGGTCGAGGGTGTACCGGTCAAGGAGCCCCTCGAGAGAGTCCTTTACATGGACATGAAGACGTACATGTCCGACGACATTCTTGTGAAGGTCGACCGGGCCTCGATGGCGTGCTCATTGGAGGTCCGGGCCCCTTTCATGGACTACGAGTTGGTCGATTTCGTCCTCCGGCTTCCTCTTTCGTACCGCCTGGCAGGGTTGCGGTCAAAGGCGCTCCTCAAAAGGGCGATGGCCGGGCGTCTGCCCGACGAGATCATCCACCGCTCGAAGAAGGGGTTCGGCATGCCGGTGGCCTACTGGATCCGGAAGGAGCTCAATGAGCTCGTCCGAGACTCATTCCAGCCGGACAAGCTGCGACGGGAGGGGTTTTTCGATCCCCACGAAGTCCAGCGTCTTCTCGAGGCGCACATGGCTCAGAAAGAGGACAACCGGAAGGTTCTCTGGACCCTCCTGATGTTCGAACTCTGGCTGGAGAAATACGGTGAGACGGCCTCGTCGGACTGTGCCTGCGCGGGGACGGCCTTCTCGAGGCCCCTGACACGGGCGGAGCCTTCCTTGTGACCAGCACGAAAGCCCTCACGGACGGGGATTGCCCAATGGCCAGCACGGTCGAACCCCCCACCGTCGGGGATTGCCCAAAAACCGGGTCGATCGAGACCCCCACGGATGGGACCGCGCTCCGGGAAGCCGGCGAGGAGGGCTCCAACGCCCCGGTGGCCGGACTCGTTGTGATCGTCCTGGGGCTCGTTTTCGGACTTGTCCTCTTCGGATTTTCGTATCTGCGCTATCGGACGTTCAAGGCCCACATCCACGACCTGGGCTTGATCAGCCAGACGCTGTGGTCGACGCTTCAGGGATATCCCTTCCGCAACTCGATCAACCCCGAGATCGGCTACTCGGCGAACTACCTGGGAAACCACTTCTCTCCGGGGCTCCTGGCCTGGCTGCCCGTGTATGCGCTCGTCGGCTCGCCCGTGGCCTTGCTCCTGGCTCAGTCGTTCGTCCTGGCACTGGGGGTGTGGCCGTTCTACCGGCTTTGTCGCGACGAACTCGATCCGTGGCCGGCCGCAGCCCTCACGGGGCTTTGGGTGATCCAGCCCGCGCTCTGGTTCTCCGGCCTCTACGACTTCCACCACGAGACCTCGTGCGCCACGCTCGGGCTGGTGGTCTGGCTCTGCCACCGCCGTGACCGACCCTTTTTGATGTGTCTCGTGCTCGCGTTCATGGCCTCACTCAAGGAGCACATCCCCCTCCTGACCGCGGCCTTCGGCGTCTACCTCGCGCTCTTCACCCAGCGCCGTCGACTCGGCGTCGGCATCGCCCTGGTCTCCGTCGTCTACCTTGCACTGGTGATGGGCCTCTTTGTCCCGTATTTCAACGATACCTCCTCCCACAGCTATTTCGATCGGCGCTATCCCCACCTCGGGAAGAGCGCGCGTGACGCCCTCGTCACCTGTCTCACCCACCCGCTCGACGTGCTCGGCTTCATGGCAACTCCGCGGCATCTCCACTACGTGACCGGACTCCTCGCACCGTGGATGTTCTTGCCGCTTCTGGCACCCGAAGTGCTTCTGATCCCCATTCCGATCCTGTTCGTCAACATGCAGAGCCGGATCGAGGTGAGCTACGACCTCGGGTTCTATCACTCCGACACCTGCCTCCCGTGGATCGGTCTGGCAGCCTTGTTGGGGTTCGTCCGGCTCAGGAGGCTGGCACCACGGCTCCATCGTCGGTGGGGCCCCCGACTGCCGATCTTCCTTCTGGCCCAGGCGGTCTTTTGGCACGTCACGGCCCAGTCCGCCTTTTTGCCAGGGTACCGTCCGCCATTGTCGCCTCTGGCGGACCATCGCGACTACCGGCTGACCGACCACCACCGACTCATCGACCGGATCTCAGCCATGATCCCGCGGGAGGCCACGCTCTCCGTACAGACCGATCTGGCCTGTTTCTTCACGAATCGCCACGGACTGTACCCCTTTCCCCATCGGATGAACGATGCGGACTTCGTCCTGGTCGATCTCACGGAGCCGTACGGCCACCGGAGCGAATACCGGCTGTTCTGGCTCGAGTATTCGTTCCAGACCAAGGCCAGCGTCTACTGCCAGTCTGTGCGCCGGTTGTTCGAGGATCCGGGGCTCGTGCTCGTAGCCGACGAGGATGGCTATCTTCTGTTTGCCCGGCGAGCTGGCAAGGGGCTCCCCAGAGAACCCGCGTTGGCCCGCCTGGAGGCTCGATGCAGGGAGTGGACCCGTTGGACCGGCCGCGGCTACGGCTACGGCCGAGCCAGCTCTCCCATTGACGGAGTCGAGGCGGCGCAGTAATGGAGGAGGAGTGCGGGAGTCTGTGAGCCAATTCCGCGCGATCGACCGCAGCCGCAGGGGACAAAATCACGGACTCTGATCCCTCCGGACCGGAGAGTCTCCGGAGAAGAGTCTCGCCAGATTGCAGGTCCTGCTCCGAGGAGGCGTCATGTCATCCTTCCAGCAAGTGCTCTTGACCGTCGGGCTCGTCGCCCTCTCGGCTTTTCCGGCAAAAGGGGCCAGCAAAGACACACTCCCGGCAGTGCGGGCTGATTGCTCCTTGGTTCTGCCCTCCCCCATGGGAGGCTCTTTGGCAGGTCCTTTCGCGCCAGGAAGATGGACGCGCGAATCTCTGAGCCTCGAAGAGGTGAGTCGCACCTCTCCAGATGTGCTCCAACTCGGCGGGATGTCGATGGGCATGTCTGCGCGCCCCTCCGAGGGCCTTTTGACCCCCACGCTGGGCTCCCTCTCCCTCGATGGAAGCCTGAGCCCATCCGGGGGACCCCATTCCGGGAGCATGCAAGAGGATCTGCTCGCCTTGGTACGGGAGATCGAAGACCCGGTCTCCGCGGATCCGAGGCTTCGCTTCCGGGACCTCACGGTCCGCTATCCCGAGGAGGTCGTGGTCCAGGCTCTCGCGCGGATTCTGGCTACGGGGTCCACGGATGCCCGTTACCAGGCGGCCCGACTCCTCGGACAGGCGAACGGACCGATCCCGACCTTGATCCTGTTGGACGAGGCTCGCCGCGGACGGTATCGGTCGCTCACTCTGGTGATCATGAAGGCCCTCAAAAAAAAGTACGGATCCATGGATCCGGTCTGCCCGATCGACGAGGGCCAACTCTTCAGGCTCCTGGACGAAATCGCGGAGAAACCTCCCATGGACGTGTTAGAGCACCTCATTCCTCTGCTGAGCTCATATCCGGAGTGGAGGATCCCGATCGTCCGGACTCTTGCGAAGATCGGATCTCGGCAGTCGATCCGTCCCATTCAGGGCCTGATCGGATCGTCGGATGAGCTCGACGCGGAAGCTCTGGGGGCGCTGATGATGCTCGGTTGTGACTACGAGCTCAACCGTGCCCGACTTGCCCAGGCTCTGCCGCGCGCGGTGGAGTTGGGAGCACAGGGTCTCGGGGCCTTCCAGAGTATCGTCTTCTATCTGCGTGAAGCGGCCCTGGCGAACAACGACCCGGCCGCGGCGAAGCCGCTGTTCTACATCGTTCCCCACGGCAATGAGCCATTTCGCACCCAGGCGATGGCCTCTCTCCACAAGATCTCGGTGGCGGCCCCTCGAGTGTTCGTGAGCGGCCTCGCGATGATCGCTCCGGCTGACCGGGATGAGTTCATCCCTGATCTGGTCGCGTATCTCCACCAGAAGGACCTCGAGGCTGAGTTTATGTCCACCTGGCACATGGCATTTCGGGATCTCGATCTGTCGTTTCCCTATCCGGACCTGGTGCAGACGATCGAGCGCGGGGTGAGAGAGAAGGTGCAGTGAGAAGCTCTCTGTTCATCCTGTCTGTCGGCAAAATGGCGTGCCGACTTTTCGACCGCACTCGCATCAGGCCTGGTTCCTCTTGGTCAAACTGTGGAACTTGAGCTAGTCAGAGGCTTCGGCTGTGCCGAAGGCTGCTTTCAGCATCGCATCGAACTTCTCCCACATCAGGAAATCGAGCGAGTCGACAGAGTACGGAAAGACCAGAGCCGCGTTGCCGAGGGCCGGGCAGGCAGCAGCCCCATGATCGGCGATGCCGCCATCCACGATCGTGCGAAGCAGGAGGTACTGCTTGTTCTCCGCGGGAATTTGAGTGGTTGCGCGGTAGATCTTCTGGGCATCGAATTGACCCACAACAAGATCGATATCGCCCGCTACGCAACAGAGTCGCGTCTGGGCAGGGATCTTTGAGAGATCGGCGAGAGGAAAGAGCAGGGAGATCCCCGGTTGGACCGACATGATCGCCTTTGGGACCGGCAATCCGTACTTTTCAGCGATAGCCCCCAGATTGGCGGCCAAAACCCCTCCGTGAGAGTGGCCCACGGAAGCCGTTCGGTCGAGGTCGGGCCTCACGTGATCCCCGGTTTGCAGAAGCTTGATCGCGCTCAAAATCCCTTGGCACGTCGCAGCATCGCAGGCCAGGTCGAGAAACGTATTCTGGTAAACCGGGAAGACCACGATGTTCCCTTTCCGCACGAGGTGGTTGATCCACGCTTGGTATCCGATGGGGTAGGGGAAGCCATGACCATGCAGGAAGGTGATGACCGGTGCTTTGGCCGGTTTCGGATCGGCCGGCTCGAACAGGTGGTAGTCGTTGGCCCAGAGGCCAGCGTGGGTTCGGACCACGCTCTTGTGAGGGTAGTCCGATTCTTGAGGTTGCTTCTGGGCCATGCAGTTCGTTGGGAGCCAAAGGGCCACGAACAAGACCCAGTGGAGACCGCACCGGAGAAGGGAGCTCTCGATTCTAGTCGCCCTCGTCACAACTGCCTCCTCCTTGATCATCTATCGACAGACGCGTGCGCATGCCATTTCAGTTCTTCACGGTAGGCCGACCTTTGACTTCTGCAACGGAGATGCCAAGGCGTCGTTGTCTGCTCGATCTTGATCCAATGAGAGTTTCGGATGAACGAGACGGGGCGCGTCGCGACTATTTTCCATGCTTTTGTCTTTGATCTCGGACAACTCGTCTCCGACAGGAGACTGGGGCTGGTGTCGCGAAACGGATCAAAGAAGACGCACGGCAGGTTGCGGCCGCTGACCCACGGGCATTGCGCTTAGAGTTCCCAATAGCGATAAAGGGTCCGGAGCGTACCCTGGGGTGAACAGAATCCCAGACGGATGGTTGGTCTAGCGTTTCGCTGATGGTCATTGGCCTTCGGCGCTCTCGGAACCAGGTTCACCACGAGAAGTTCGGATCGAGCATGCTCACCGGAAGAGAAATCCGCAGGCTCCATCGAGAACGAGACTTGTTCGAACTCACCCGACCCGATCGCAACTCCGTTTCTCAGAATGCGATGGGTGGCTTTGTCGAAAGAGTATTCCACGGCCTCGATCTCGACGGAACCGTCCCCTCGTGCGGATCGATCTTTGGCTGATCGTGACGGGATCCTCTCCAAGACAATGCGGTCTCTTGGTCGAGTCTCATTGATTTGGGTCCCCTTGGTTCCAGGCTGGTCAACTCCATTTTCGAAATCGATCTGAATGCGTGAGCAGAGCAGCTGGATCGATTGGGTCGCCGCGGACTGATGCTCTATGGAAACTGCCTGATGGAATAGGGACGAGTCATTCATGACCAGACTCACGATCGCCACGGACAGGATCGCTACTCCGATCAATGCTTCGACAAGAGTGATGCCGCCTCGATCGAGTTTTGCGCGTTTCATGGATCTGGGGATTACTCGCTCCATGGATTCTCCTCCAAGGCCGGACTCCAGTCCCACGCCGTCATGGAGGGGTTTGGTAGAGCGGCCAACCGAGCTCGGTTCGCCATCTCCACACTGGACACGAGTTTTGTCACTTGATGGGTCCGCTTCATTTGATTGCCGGACGGGTCTTTCCAGGTCAAGGTCATGTCGATTCGGAACAGGCCTGTCGTGGTGCTGGAAGGCTGACACGAGACCGTTTCCTTGAGCTTGACAAGACTCCATCCGGAGAGACTCGCATCCGAGGTGGCCGTCCTCCGCGGGGCCTCCATCGCATGGCTTTGTACCCACGCCTCCTCGTGGCCGACTCCTTCGAGCGCTTGGCATTGCGCGAGTAGTCCGTAGTCGCTGGACACAACCCCTCTTCTTTGGATCGACATCGAGTTGTACACGGGAACAAGAAGCACCAAGAATATCGAGAAGGCCAACAGGATCTCCATCATGGAAACGCCGACTCTGTCTGCTCTCATCAGGGCATCACCCTCATCTGATAGACCCTTGGTGAGATGCCGACGAAGCGGTTCTCGAGCGCAGTGCGTATGCGACCGGAAGGGTCCTTGAACAACGAGTTCTGACGAGTGTCGAAGATCACAAGCCCTCCGAGCCGGGCGCTCACCGGTGTCGACCGGAAGATCAATGAGCCAAGGATCTGCGCCTCTTTGGCAATCTCAAGCGCAACCGGGGGTTCTCCGCTTTCTGGCTTCCCCACAAGGAGCGATACCCGATTCTTTCCCCGGATTCGAACAGGCCCGGACCGAACATGGACCGTGGCCAGAGTCGCCACATCAACCAAGGATGTATTGAGGTCTTCGATTTCCACGCCACCGGGACCGACGACCACGACGGACTTCCCCGTGATCATCCCGCGCAGAACCAACGGCTGCCCCACAGGATTGTCGACTCGGATCACTCCATTGACCCGAAGACGTACCAGACGATCGAACTGTCTCTGAACGGCTTGACGCTCATCCGGACCGGAGCGGAGTCTGTAGTGGGCACGACGAAACCAGTAGTCCGCGTCGAGACCGCGCAGATCCAACCCACTGCCCCCATTCAACTGTCCGATCGCGCCGGCACCGCGGAGAGAACCCGAGCTGACGCTCGTCATGAGAGCGCTTAGGAGTTGATCCTTCACGGAGGACACGATCGCCAGTAGTCCAGTATGGACCGATCGCTCTTTGCTGGAAGCACGACCAGCGTTCTGCTGCAGTTTGGAGAGGGAGGCCTCGATGTTCTGGATCTCTCTTCTCTGAGAATCGCTGCCACCAAGGGCGCCGAGGTCGACGGCAGCGCCCGGTTGGAAGAGACCGAACGGACTGTTGGTCGCCGGACTCAATGCACTCTGAACCTCCGGGTCGTAGAGGTTCGATAAGGCGGTTTCCCAGAGTTCCTTGATAGAATCCGGAGCGCTCTGTCGGATGGTCTTGACGGTGGAGACCAGCTCTCGGGATCGATCGATCAACCAGTTGTGGTGGGATTTGTCCATTGAGGAGACGAGGGCCTCGCTCGAGTCCCCGAAGAACACGGTGCGACCGGCAAAAGGACGGGGGATCGAAACGCTGACCGTCTTGAACCGCCTGGTGAGCTGGACCGTTCTGGATATCCTGCGGAAAAAACCGGGCGAATCACAGGTCGCAGAGGTCACGACCAGTCCCTGGCTGTCGTCGGACGCTTCGTCGATGGGGCGGTGATCGATCAGTTGGCAGGAATGCGATCGGATCGAGTACCCTCGGTAGATTGGAGACGAGAGGATCTGAGCGAGATCGCTCATCTTCAGTCCACTTGCCAGGTCGACCGCGACGCTTTTCCCTGGGGGCGGTGGAGAGCGAAACACCTCGAACAAACGGAAACGCGGATCGTTGACTTGCGAGCTCACAAGAGCCTCGAGCTCAGCGACGGCCGATTGAGCGATCGTCTGGCAAAGAGACGCTTCGAGGTGGTTTCGACTCTCGTGTTGGACCGTTTCGACCAAGGTGGAGTGGAAAATGACCCAGACGATCCACAAGAGCAGACCCAGCACGAGCAACCAGAGGAGAAGAAGTCCTGTCCGCGTCCCTTTCGGATCGTGCCATTTAGAACGACTAGTCAACATGGACGAGAGCCTTTCCCGTACGGAAGTGGGTACCCCTAGATTACTACTAGCATTTCATCATGAAACGGTCCACATCGAAACCCGCAGCGGCCGATTTCTCCAAGAGATTGTCGCGGACGTTCCAAAGCCGGCTCGCACAACAGAGCGCCCACTTATGTCTATGACGAATCCCGGTTAGGAACTGTCAACAAACAAGACCGCCCATTCTTCACAAGAGATGGCGTCGAGCAGGATCCATTACAAGGGCAAGTACAAATACCGTTTCCGACCTGTCAACCCGCTGACGGTCCTGACGGCTTGATTGACAGGTCGTGGCTCTCCTGAGTCTTTTTGGATCCTCTAGGAGGCTGTCATGAAGCCCACAGCATCTCTTGGAACGAAACTTGGTTGTTGTTGGGCAGGGCGCGCCAAGTGGCGTGGCCAGTCTTCCACCAAGACGAGGATGTGTGAGGCGATCGCTTGATCGGCATGGTGGCCCGGTTTTGATGCCCCACGTCTCAGAGGGGCTTCGGCGCCGGGACCGCTTCTCAATTGTAAGGACTCGAGAGTCCTCGACGACGATCGAGAACGCGCCGAAACGAGCTGCGACAGCACGAACGTAAAGGAGAGATCCATATGAGAACCGTGGGCCCCAGAGCCCTTCTTTTGCTTGTGGTCATTCCTTTGGCCTTCGTGCTGGCCGCTTGCACCTCTCCGCTGCAAGGTACCTCGAGCTTGGCCGGAAGCTCCTCCAGCACGGGGGGGTCTTCCGTCATCGGCTTGATCTCGGGCTCTGGCGTGGTGAAGATTCCGGCCGTGCCATCCAGAGACATCAGCCTGGTGACGTTCGTGTCCGCGCCGCGCGGGATGAACACCGGGTTTACCCCGACCGCTCAGGGTTGGATCATCTCCGGCCGTATCACTCCCATTTCAGGAAGTAGGGCCGGGGGAACCTCCCAGCCGCCGCCCAGACCTCAACCGAGCCGATCTCCGCAGACACCGCAACCCCGCCAAATCCGGCCGTCTCCACAGGCCGTTCAGCCGCGGCAAACCGGAAGGCCGGGGAAGCCTGGAAATCCTGGCAAGGACCCAGACGTCACGGTTTCGGGGGACACAGGTCGCGCACCTGGTGGCGGATCCAAGCCCACCGGAAGGACGTCCTCGGTCGTGTCGGCCGGTCAGAACACGGCGCCTGCTCCGGGGACTCCCGCGTCCGACAGTGCGACGGCAGCCCCGTGCGGCGCAGCCGCCACGTCCGGTGGCGTTGCTGTCGCCCCTGGAGGAGTTTATGTCGCCCCCGGGGGTGTGTACGCTCCTGGTGCCACCATTAATCTGATCATGGCTGGCGACAAGAAACCCGTCGAGGTCCCTCAAAAACCCGCCCCTGGAGTACAGGTGCCGCGCCAAACGGCGTCTTCCTTGAGCGTCGATTCTGCCAGCAGCCAAGGAAGCAGCAAGGGCGGACAGCAAGGCTCACGCGCCGCGGAAGCCGATAGTACGCAGGATGCTTATGCGGCCTTGCCCCTGGGCGGTGTCGGCAGCGCAAGTAGCGACGAGGATCCCCTTGCCACAGCGCTTGACGGGAGCAATGGGAGCACCGGCACACGCAGCACGGCCCCCGCCGATACTGACAGCACACCCGCGGCCCCCGCCGAGACCG
>Ga0074195_1001226_pt1 | contig 37700 bp, 52 predicted proteins | sample EPASupsiteHSE623_FD_64525 | JGI IMG/M metagenome (GOLD analysis project Ga0074195, IMG submission 64525) | Bioremediated contaminated groundwater from EPA Superfund site, New Mexico - Sample HSE6-23 | ecosystem: Environmental > Aquatic > Deep subsurface > Groundwater > Contaminated ...
AAGAAGGTTTTTCGTGTCCGCAAAATTAAAGTTTCCTATTGACCGCCCCGACCCCGATAGGCGCAAATTATGGCCCGCCCGAGATTACCGACCGCTATTTTGGAATCTCGGGGGGCGTTCAAAAAGGACCCGGCGAGGGGCCGCGAGCGCGAGGACGAAGTTACCGGAGGCGAACCGCTCGGCGACCGCCCCCAGGATCTACCGGTCGATGTGGCCGTGGTGTGGGATGAGCTGGTCGACTGCGCACACGCCGGGGTCCTCTGTAAATCCGATCGGCAGTCACTTGAAATAGCGGCCCGCCTCATGGCGGAAATGCGCTCCAAGGGAACGAAGATGGAAGCCGGCAAAATCGCCAGGCTGCAGGCCGCACTCGGCGAGCTCGGCATGTCTCCCGCCTCCCGGTCGAAAGTGAAAGGCCCCGCGAAGGCGGCCCCGAAAAACGCTTTCGCGGGCATCGTCAAAAAATCCGCATGACGTCCGAGGCGCCCCACGTCGACGCAGCGGAGGAATACGCGCGGGGCGTGCTGGCGGGGAGCGTGCCGGCCGGCAAGTGGGTAAAGGCCGCGGCGAAACGGTTCGTCGAGGAGCTCGACGCCCAGCTACAACCCGACTTCCCCTACTACTTTTCGGACGATGAGGGCGAGCGCGTCTGTGCTTTCATCGAGCAGCTATCGCACGTAAAAGGCAAGTGGGCGAAGGGCGGCGAGCGGATCCACCTCGAGCCCTGGCAGTGCTTTATCGTGGTCAATATCTTCGGGTGGCTGCGCAAGCGAGACCACACCCGGCGCTACCGGGAAACGTACCTCGAGATCCCCCGGAAAAACGGTAAGTCGGTCCTGGCGGCGGGCATCGGCTTGTGGATGTTCACGGGGGACGATGAGCATGGCGCCGAGGTGTACGCAGGCGCCACCACGGAAAAGCAGGCGTGGGAGGTATTTCGGCCGGCGAAACAAATGCTCGAGCAGTGCCCCGAGTTGCAGGAGGCCACCGGCGCCGAGGCGTGGGCAAAGGCCCTTTCTGTTCCGTCCGACCTGTCTCGCTTTGAGCCGGTCATCGGCAAGCCTGGCGACGGCGCGTCCCCCTCGTGCGGCATCGTGGATGAGTACCACGAGCACGACACGCCGGACATGGTCGACACGTTCATCACCGGCATGGGCGCGCGCGAGCAACCGCTGCTCCTCATCATTACGACGGCCGGGTATAACACCGGCGGCCCGTGCTACGCCAAGCGGGAGCAGGCGTGCAAAGTGCTCGACGGGGTGCTCGATAACCCCGAATTGTTCGCGCTCATGTACAGCATTGACGCGGAGGACGACTGGACGGACCCGGCCGTGCTGCGCAAGGCAAATCCGAATTTCGGGGTGTCGGTCGACGGGGAGTTCCTCGAGGCCCAGCAGCGGCAGGCCACGCTCAACCCGGACCAGCAAACGCGGTTCCGGACGAAACACCTCAACGAGTGGTGTAACGCTAAAACCGCCTGGATGAGTGCCCCCTTGTGGAAGGCCGCCACCGACCCGGCGCTTGCGCGTGACGAGCTCATCGCCGAGCGCGCGGAGTGCTTCATATCGGTCGACCTGGCGTCAAAGACCGACCTTGCCTCAGAGCAGACGATATTCCGCCGGCTGCTCGACGGGCGGTGGCATTACTACCTGTTCGGCCGGTACTGGCTGCCCGAGGAAACGATCGAGGAACCCGGAGCGGCGAATCAGCACCTTTACCGGCGGTGGGTCATCGAGGGGTGGCTGACCGCCACCGAGGGCGCGACGATCGACTACGACGTCATCGTGGAGCAGGTAAAGCAGGACCTGAAAGCCACGAACGCGGGGGAATTCATTTTCGACCCGTTCAACGCCACGCACCTGGCGAACAAGGTAAGCGAGGCGGCTGGGGACTCGGTCGCGGTGGTAGAGTTCCAGCAAAAGCCGTGGAACTTCGCAGTGCCAATGGACGACATAACCGCGGCCTTGAAAGACGGCCGGTTCCACCACGACGGCAACCCGATCACCGCGTGGTGCATGTCCAACGTCGTCGGCAAGGTGGCGAAAAAGGACATGTATAGCCCGACGAAAGAGCGGCCGGAGAACAAAATAGATGGCGCAGTCGCCACGATTATGGCAATGTCCCGCGCTATGGCAGAGGACCCCGTCGACGAGGGTATTGATTCATGGCTGAAAAAAGCGGTCGTTTGAGTATCGTACAGCGGGCGGCGCTTTGGGCGGCCTCGAAAGCGCTGGGCGGCACGACCCACGCGCTCACGGATCACGACGCGGTGGCCCGCCTCCTCGGCCACCGCAACGACGCGGGCGTCCTGGTGACGGAGCAAACGGCGCTTCAGGTTTCCGCCGTGTTCAGCTGCAACCGGGTTCTCTCGGAGACCGTGGGGTCGCTCCCGTGGGCGTTCTACGAGCGCGACAGCAACGGCAACATGACGAAGATCGACCATGACCTCGGCGCGGTGCTGATCGACATGCCGAATCCGGACATGACCAGCCAAGAGCTCCGGGAATCGCAAATGCTCCGGCTCGGCCTGTGCGGCAATGCGTACGCCCACATCAGCCGGCGCCGGTTCGACGGGTCCGTTATTTCGGTACAACCGGACGACGCGATCGTCCCGCACGTGCGCGACGGCCGCCTCGCTTACAAGCGCGGGAACGAGTGGCTCAACACCGACGACGTGTGGCACCTCAAGGGGTTCGGTAATGGCCTCGTCGGCTTGTCCCCGGTGGGCATGGCGCGGCAGGCGTTCGGCCTGGCCCTGGCGACCGAGAGTTTCGGAGCGCGGTTTTTCAAGGAGGGCGCGTCGGCCGCCGGCATCATCAAAAGCAAAGACTGGCTAAAGGACGACCAGCGGGAGACCGCCCGCAAACTGCTGGCGGAAATGTGGTCGGGCCTCACCAACAGCCACAAAGTGCAGCTGCTTGAAGGCGGCATGGAGTACCAGTCGATCACGATGCCGCTCGAGGACGCGCAATTTCTGCAGACTCGGAAATTCCAGGTGACGGAGGTCGCGCGCTGGTACCGGGTGCCCCCGCATTTGATCGCGGACCTGGACAGGGCCACGTTTTCCAACATCGAGCAACAGGCCCTTGAGTTCGTGCAGTACACGCTGCTCCCGTATTTCGTCCGTTACGAGCAAACCGTTCGTAAACTCCTGCCCGAGAAAGACCGCGGGCGGATCCTTTTGCGGTTCAACGTCGACGGGCTCCTGCGGGCAGACTCGACCAGCCGCGCGGGTCTCTATTCCGTTTTGCTGCAGAATGGTGTAATTTCGCGCAACGAGGCCCGCGCGAGTGAGAACCGCCCGCGGTCGGATGCCCCGGGCATGGACGACTACACGGTGCAAAGCAACATGATCGGGACAACCCAAATCGGGCAACCGCCGCAGGGGGCAGGAAAATGAAAACGCTTCACGCGCCGACCGAGTTCAAAGCGATCGGGGACTCCGGGAGTTTCGAGGGCTACGCCAGCGTCTTCGGGAACGTCGACCTCGGCGGCGACGTCATCGAGCGCGGGGCGTTCAAAGAGTTCGTAAAGAACGGTGACGGCAAGGTCGTCGTCCTGTGGCAGCACCGCAGCGACTCCCCCCTCGGGGTGGCCGAGGTGAAGCAGGACGACGCCGGCCTGTATTTTTCCGGGCAACTGGTCCTCGACGACCCGCAGGCGCGGAAGGCGCACGCCCACATGAAAGCCGGTAGCGTGCGCGGAATGTCGATCGGCTACGACGTCATGGCCGGCGGGGCGGAGGTCCTCAAGAGCGGCATCCGCTCTTTGAAGGCGCTTAAGCTGTGGGAGATCTCGGTCGTAACGTTCGGGATGAACCCGGCGGCCGGTATCTCCGGAGTGAAGGCGGCGGATATTCGCACGCCTCGAGAATTCGAGACCTTCCTGCGGGACGTGGGGGGTTACTCGGCGAACCAGGCCAAGGCGATCGCCTCGGAAGGGTTCAAAGCTTTGGACCGTGACACACGGGACGTGTGCACCCCGGAGCAGGTAGCGCAAAAGCTGGCCGAAGCGATGGCCGAATTCAAAATCCTGTGAGAGGTACACATCATGCAACGTAAATTCCTTTGGGGCCTGGGCGCAATCCTCGGCCTGTTCGCGTCGGTGGCTTTCGGCGCGGATCCCGCGGCGGCCGCAATCGTCGGCCTGTGCGTCGGAAACATCGAAGTGAAGGACCTGGAAGCGCTCCAAGAGACTCTGAAAAAGGGCCTCAAGGAAGTCCGCGAGCAGACCGGCGAGAAACTCGAGACCGCGCTGCAGGAGGTCAAAACGATCGGCACCCTGGTCGGCGACACGAACAAAGAGCTCACGAAGCTCGGCGAAAAGTCCGCGGAAGTTCAGCAGCGACTGCTCGAGGTCGAACAGAAACTGGCACACCGTGGCAACGCCCCGGACCCGCGCGAGGTCAAGAGCCTCGGCGCGATGGTGTCCGATTCGGACGAGTTCAAGGCGGCCCTTGCGCTGGGCAGCCGCGCGCGCGAAATTGACGCGGTGCAGGTCGGCAGCTTCCACAAAACCGCGATCATCAACGCCACCGGCCAGAACCAGCCGCTCGTCCCGTCCGATCGCCTCGGCGGCATCGTCACGCCGGCGGAACGCCTGCTCACCATCCGTTCGCTGATCCCGGTCGGCACCACCGACAGCAACCTCATCGAGTACGCGAAAGAAAACGTTTTCACCAACAACGCGGGCCCGCAGTATTCCAGCCCCGCGAAGGAAAACGTCGCCAAGAATGAGTCGGCGATCACCTTCACGCTGGCGACCGCCGCGGTGGTGACGCTGGCCCACTGGATCCCCGCGTCGCGCCAAGTCCTGGCCGATGCCGGCATGCTGCGCGGCTACATTGACGGCCGCCTCACGTACGGGATGAAGCTCGAGGAGGAGGACGAGATCCTCAACGGCGACGGCACCGGCGGCAAGCTGGATGGCCTCATCAACCAGGCCACCGCCTACACTGGCGCCACCACCGGCGACCAGGCCCTCGACACCCTGCTGCGCGCGTTCCTGCAGGTCACGACCGGCAGCGAGTTCGTCGCCGATGGCGCGGTGCTGAATCACGCGGACTGGACCGGTATCCTGCTGCTCAAGGACACCACCGGTCGTTACCTGTTCGGGGACCCGGGCGCGCAGCAAGCACCGCGCGTGTGGGGCCGTCCGGTGGTGCCGACGAACAGCATGACCGCCGGCAGCTTCCTGGTCGGTGCCTTCACGCTGGCCGCCCAACTGTGGGACCGCGAGCAGGCCACCATCCGGGTCGCCGAGCAGCATAGCGACTTTTTCGTCAAGAACATGGTCGCCATTCTGGCCGAGGAGCGTCTTGCGCTCACCGTGTTCCGCCCGACCGCGCTCGTCAAGGGCACGCTGTAAGATGACCGCAGCGGCGGACATGTCCGCGGCGTAGCGTAACGGGGCGGGCCTCTCGCAAGGGGGGCCCGCCCTTTATTTTGGGAGCAACCATGCAACCTGTGAAAATGATCGTCACCGCCCGCTATATCGGCGAGGAGGGGTCGAAGCGGCCCGGGGATATCATCCTCGTTACCGAGCGGCGCGCGGCGCAGCTGGAAGCGTCGAGCGCGGCAAAGCGGGAGGGCCTCGAGCTAAAAAAGCCGAGTTCGCCGGACAGTGGGCCGGCGCAACCGCCTGCATCATCGCAGGCGGCCCCAGCCTTACCGCCGCAGATTGCGAGCACGCAGCCGGCCGAGGATGGCGCCTCGTCGGTATCAACGACGCCTATCGCATCGCCCCCCGCCTCGACGTCCTCTACGCCTGTGATGGTCGATGGTGGGACGCCCACGAAGCGCGGGCGCGGGAGGCCGCCCAAGGCGCGCGGTTAGTCACCCGGGACGAGGCCGCCGCCGCGCGCTACGGGCTGGAATGGATCCGTAGCGACAAGGGCCGCGGCTTGAACCGGGACCCCGCGGTCATCAACGAGGGCGGGAACAGCGGGTATCAAGCCATAAACCTTGCCTATCATGCCGGCGCCCGCCGCATCGTGCTCCTCGGGTTCGACATGCAACGCACCGCGGGCCGCTCGCACTGGTTCGGAGACCACCCCGGCCGGATGAATGTGCCCAGCCCTTACGAGCAGTGGGTCGCAGCGTTCCGGCCCCTGGCGGCGGATCTGGCGGCGGAGGGGGTGGAGGTTATCAACGCGTCGAGGGCGACCGCCCTTGATTGTTTTCCGGGGGCGGAGCTTGAATCCATTGTTGATTGACGGCATGCACGGGCTGGGGGACAACCTGTACCAGCGAGCGGTACTGCGGGAGTACCACCGCGACCGCGACGTGTACCTCGTGACCTCGTGGCCGCAGCTATACGCGGATCTCCCGCACGTGCGGCCCGTCCGGCACCCGAACGTTCGCCTACGCACGCAGGCCAAAAACGCCGGAATGCACGGGCACCGGTGGCACGCCCCGCCGCCTGGCGCCGAACGCGTCCGCTGGCACTACGCCCCGAGCGGGGGAACGATCCTCGAGAGCCTATGCGCGGGCCTCGGTATCGCCCCCGCGGCGCTCGATATGGCGGGCCCCGCGGTATCGCCCCCGAGCGGACTACCCGAACGGTACGTCGTCATCCGTCCCGCTACCATCCGGGCGGAGTGGCGGGCGGATTCCCGCAACCCCCGCCCCGAGTATCTCGCCCTAGCGGCCGAGGCGGCGCGGGCGGCCGGGTATGCCGTGGTAAGCGTGGCGGACCTCAAGGCGGGCGAGGAATGGGCACTCGACCCCCTCCCACCGGCGGACATGCGGTACCACGCGGGCGAGCTCGTGCTGCCGGACCTGCTCGGCCTCGTGGCAGGCGCCGCGGCGGTAATCGGCGGAGTCGGGTGGCTCGTGCCGGCGGCTCTTGCGTATCGGCAGCGCATGCTCTTGATTTACGGGGGGTGGGGGTTCCACAATGGCCCGCAACGGATTTTCGATCGCAGGGTCGACACGTCCGCGATTACGGGCCTGATGCCGGAGCCGTTCTGCATGTGCACGACGCCTGCCCACGCCTGCGACAAAACCATAACCGACGTGGAGGCGAAAATTGCTCGATTCTTTGCAAGCTGACCGGCTGCGGTGGTACCCCGAGGTCGGGGTGGGGTACTACCCGGTACCGCCCGAGGCGGCCCCCTACGACGCCGACTACTGGAACCGATATCGCGCGATGGACCGCACGCCCGCGGGGGATGCTCTGACCGCCGCCCGCCTCGGCCTCGTCGGTGAATATTTCAACGGGGACGCGGTCGACGTCGGCATCGGCGGCGGACGCTTTGTGGAGGACCGGCCGCGCACGCGCGGGTTCGACGTCAACCCCGAGGCGGTGGCCTGGCTCAAAGGCACCGGTAGGTGGTGCGATCCGTACGCGGGGCCCGTCGACGCGGCTACGTTTTGGGACTCGCTCGAGCACATCCACGACCCCCGCGCGCTGCTCTCGAACGTCCGGTATTATGCGTTCGTGAGCTGCCCGATTTTCCGCGGTCCCGAGCACGTCCTGCGGTCGCGGCATTTCCGCCGCGACGAGCATGTATGGTACTTTACGCCGGAGGGCATCCGGTGGTTTATGGAGGCGCAGGGGTTCCTGATGGTCGAGCACAACGCAATGGAGCAGGACTGCGGGCGTGAGGATATCGGCACGTTCGTTTTTGCGAGGGGCGAACAGTGACGACGTATCTAAAGCGCACCGTAACGGCAGTCTCCGAGGTCATGACCTTGCAAGAGGCGTACCGCCATTGCAGGGTCGACGGGTACGGGGAGAGTCCCCCGCACGAGGACGACGCGCTTATCGCCGACCTCATCCCCGCCGCGCGCCAGCACGCCGAGAATTTCACCGGCCGCGCGTTCATCGCCTCCACGTATGAGCAGCGGGCGGACTACCTGGCGGACGTGCTGCCCCTCAAGGTCCTACCGGTGCGGGCGGTCTCGTCCGTCGAGTACGTCGACCAGGACGGAGTCGTGCAAACGCTCGACCCGACGCTCTACGTGTTTGACGACAATCCCACCGCCCCCACCATCCGGCGCGCGTATCAAGCGATCTACCCGGCAACGCGCGGCGAGGTCGGGGCGGTGCGGATCCACTACACCGCGGGCCCTACGGATGGCACCAGTCCCGACGACGACCCGCTCCCACGCACCGCCTACCAAGCGATGGCCCTCATTCTGGCGAGCCTGTACGAGCACCGGGAGGACACAGTCGTCGGCACCACGGCAACCGAGTTGCCGCTCGGGGCCGCTGCGCTGCTCCGGCCGCTGCGGGTATCGATCCTATGAGAGCCGGACGCCTGCGGCACCGCGTCACGGTGCAACGGCCCGTTGAGGCGCAGTCGGCCAGTGGCGAGGTCACAACCACGTGGCAGGACTGGCGCACCGTGTGGGCGGACGTGCTGCACGCGCGCGGGTCGAAGTACCTGGCCGCGGCGCAGATCGAAGCGGCCCAGGACGTAACGGTCGTCGTGCGCTACCGCACGGGCTACCGCACGGGCCAGCGGGTCCGCTTTGAGCACGAGACCGGGGAATTCCAGACGCTCGAAATTGTAGCGGCCGTCCCGGTGCGCAATGACCCCGGTCGCCTCGAGCTGCAATGCACGATGCGGGAGTCGGACGGATTTAGGGGGGCGAAGTAATGGCCGGCTGTTCAAAATGCGAGGCGCTCCGCCGCAAGCTGGCCGAGGCGGCGCGGGCCTTGGCGGAGAAAATCAAAAATGGCAAGGCGAGCTAAGCCGGTCGGCACGCTAAGTGGCTCGCGGGAGCTGCTGAAGGGGGCGAAAGAGCTTGACGCGAAGCTTGCCGCTTTGGGCGCGACGGCCGGTGAAAAGGTGATGCGCGCCGCGCTACGGGCCGCCATGAAACCAACGCTGGAAAAGGTTAAGGCGGCGGCGCCGGAGGGGGACCGAGCGCACCGGACATATAAAGGGCGTCTGGTGTCCCCCGGCTTCGCAAAGCGAAGTTTACGCCTCGTCGTTCCGAAGATGCGAGACGGTAAGAAATTCAGAATCGTCCTTGGGGTCCGGGCGGAAGCGTTTTACGCGGTTCAATTTTGGGAGTTCGGAGTACGCGGACGCCCGCCGCAACCGTGGCTTACGCCAGCGTTTGAAGCGGACAAAGAGAACGTAATTGCTCGGTTTAAAGAGCAACTGGCGCAGCGCATTGAGCGCGTCGCAAAGGGGCAAAAATGAAACCGGCGGACTTTCGCACGCTTCTACTCGCGCAACCCGGACTTTCCGCGGTGGTCGGTGCTCGCATCTTCCCTGTCAAGGCGCGGCCGGAGACATGGGATTCTGACTCGCAGCGGCCGTGCCTGATCTACCGGGTCGACGGTGTGGGGCGGTCCTCCACATTCTGCGCAACGTCCGGCCTCGTGGCGGAGTCGGTGGCGGTGGATTGCTACGCGCGCAGCTACGACGGCGCGGTCGACCTCGCTCTGCTGGTGAAACAAGTAATTGATTTTTCCGGGCAAGTGGGGGAAACTCTTTTCAATGCCATCCGGCTGGAATCAGAGTTCGACCTCATGGACCTTGAGCCGGGGCTTTTTCGCCGAGCCTTGAGCTTTACCATTTGGAATAGGAGTGTTTGAGCATGCCGACCGCAGGAGTTGATGACGCATTTGTCGGGGATATGTTCCTCGAGCGCGGGAACGGGGCCAGTCCCGAAGTCTATACCCGCATCTGCCAGGTTTTCGGTATCTCCGGGCTGGGCGAAAGCAACGAACTGGTCGAGGCGACCACGTTCTGCAGTCTCGGTAACCGCGAGTATCTCGGCGGCCTGGCAGACGGCGACGAGATGACGATCGAATGTAACTACGAGCAAGGCGACGTCAATCTGCTCGCCATGATTACCGACGTGAAGAACAAAACCACCCGCGATTTCCGGGTCGTCGCCGAGCACTCGAGCCCATCCGAAGTGTTCAGTTTCGCGGCCGTGTGTATGTCTTGGACGCTCAATCCCAGCGTCGAGGACCGCAACACAATCAGCTACGGCCTGAAAATCTCCGGCGCGGTGACGATCGCATGAGCGGCCAACTGACGAACGCGGCCGCTTTTTTCGCGGCCGCCACGCTGGCGGAGAGCGACGTTCATCTGCCGGACGGGCTTACCGTCCGCGTGCGGGAGCTGTCGATCCTGCAGCGGGCGGAGTTCTCACGCAAAGCTAAAGAGGACCCGGTCGAGGCGGGCGCTTGGCTGTGTGCGCAAGCGTGCCTTGATTCGCAGGGGTTCCGTATGTTCGCGGACGACCAGGTTGGGGACCTGATGCTCGGCTCGCCCCGGCTGGTCGAGCACGTAGCGTGGGCGGTTATGCGCCTGTCTGGGATGTCAAAGGGCGACGAAGCGGGAAACGATTAACCCCCGAGAGGCGGTTTAAATTCCGCCTCGCGCTTGCCCTCGGGCGCACCGTCCGGGAGCTTGAATGCGGGATGGGGGCGCGGGAGTTTGACGAGTGGGCGGAGTATTACGCTTCGGAACCGTGGGGGGCGTACCGGGATAACCTCCACGCGGGCATAATCGCCAGTGTGATTGTGAACTCCCAGCCAGGCCGCAAGCGCAAACCGATGGCCCCCGGCGACTTTGTACTGAAAACGAAGCAGAGTAAGCGGGCCGAGGATACCCGGCGCAGCCTCAACTACCTACGGGCGATAGGCAAAAAGCGTGGCGACTGATCTGGCAAAACTGGTCGTTTCTCTCGAGGCCGAGACCGCGAAATACACGCGCGAGCTCGAAAAGGCGCAGAAGAAACTCGACTCGTTCAGCAAGCGCGCGCAAGCCGAGGCCACCGCCGCCGGGGTGGTAATCGGGCAGTTTGCGGTCGACGCGGCGCGCAGCATCGCCACGTTTGCAAAGCAGACGATCGACGCTGCGGACAACATCGCTAAAGTGTCGCAGTCGACCGGCATGGCCGCCGAGTCGATCTCCCAGCTAGGTTACGCGGCGGACCTTTCCGGGGTCTCTCAGGATGAGCTATCGACCGCTCTGGTCAAGCTGAACAAGGCCGCCGTCGAGGCCGCCGAGGGCGGGAAAACCCAGGCGCAGGCATTCGAGTCGCTCGGGGTCAAAGTCCGGGACGCCGCCGGCAAGATCAAACCAACGGAACAGCTGCTGACCGAGGTCGCGCAAGCGTTCTCCGAGCTCAAGGACGGACCCGGCAAGTCCGCCCTTGCGATGGACATCTTCGGCAAGTCCGGCGCCAAGCTAATCCCGCTCTTGAACAACGGGCGTCAGGGCCTGGCGGATCTCCGCGCCGAGGCGGTGCAGTTCGGGCAATCAATCTCCGGGGAAGCGGCGGCGGCCGCCGAGCAGTTCAACGACAACCTTGCACGCCTGCAGCGGGCCGCGCAGGGTGTGGTCATCACAATGACCGGCGAACTGCTGCCGACGCTGGCGGCAGTGACGGAGGCGGCGGTCGATGCGGCCAAAGAGACCGGCGCGGGCGGCGGCCTCGTGGCCGGATTGCGCGTGGCGTTTGAGACTATCGTCGTGCTGGGCGCGAACGTCCGGTATGTGCTCGAGGGAATCGGCCGGGAGATCGGCGGAATTGCCGCGCAGGCCGCCGCGGTGGCAACGCTCGACTTCGGTCAGGCCGCCGAGATCGGCCGCGCGATGCGCGAGGACGCGGCCGCCGCCCGTGCGGAGATCGACGGGTTTTCCGATCGGGTGCTGAGCGCCCACGCCAACGCGGAGAAAGTCCGCGGCACGATGGCGAAGTGGGGCGACGCGATCAAGTCCGCCCGCTCCGGCGATCTCGCCCAGCAGCAGCAGGTAATGCAAGGCCTCGCGGCCGCCTACCAGGCCGGTGAGTTCGGGGCGATCGGCACCAAGGCCGCAACCGAGGCATACCAGCGGGCGGTCGACCAGGCACTCCCCTCGGTAAAGAAAAAAACTGTGGCGGTCCGGGAGAACGCGGACGCCACACGCAAGGCCGCGGACGATCTCGGCCGGATGCTCGAGGCGGTGCAACTCGAGGCCGCGACGCTGGGCATGTCCGCCGCGCAGGTAGAGCTACACCGCTTGCGCCTGGCCGGCGCCTCCTCGGGGCAGCTTGCCTTTGCGGCCAGTGTGAAAGAGGCGGTCGAGCAGTTCGACAAGCAAAAGCAAGCGCTAGCGGACGGCAAAAGCCTTACCGAGGCGGTACGCACGCCGACTGAGTCCTACGCGGCCGAGGTGGAGCGGCTGGGCGATCTGCTGGCGCGCGGGGCGATAAGCCAGGAAACGTTCAACCGGGGCGTCATCGGCGCGCAGAATGCGCTCGTCGCGGCCGACCCCGCCATGCAAAAGGCCATTCAGCGGGCCAAAGAGCTCGACGACTTGATTGCTTCCACGCCTACCGGGCAGCTGGAAAAGCAGCAAGCGCTGATGCTCGACCTTGCGCTCGCCTACGAGAAAGGGCGGTTCGGCGCGGCCGGGTCCGCCGAGGCCCAGCAGCGTTACGCCGAGGCCGCGCAAACCGCGCTCGGGACGCTCCCCGGCACGGTCGAGGAGTCGACCGGGCTCATGCAGGAATTGACCGCCGAGGCCGCCCGCAACATGCAAGGGGCCCTGGCTGACTTCTTTTTCGACCCGCTCTCGGGCGAGTTTGACGACATGGCGGACGGATTCGCCAACGCGCTCCGCCGCATGGTGGCCGAGGCCGCGGCGGCGGAGCTGATGCAGGCGCTAGGGTTCGGGAAGGCTGGCAGCAGCGGGGGGTTTGACAGCCTGCTCGGGACCGTTGCTACCGCCGCAGCCGGCGCGTTCGCGGGCACGCAGGCGCCGGCTCCGGTATCGGAGGCCAGCTTTACCCCCATCCCAGGGCGGGCGAACGGCGGCGACATGCGCGCGAACCGCCCCTACTGGACGGGCGAGGTAGGGCCGGAGCTCGTATTCCCCGGCACTACCTCGCGGATTCTGTCGGCGCGAGACTCGCAGGAGTTCATGCGCGGCGGTTCGCGCCAGGTGAATCAGGTATTCAACATCGTGGCGCCGGACCCCAACGCGTTCCGGGCCAGCGAGCGGCAGATAGTCCGCAAGGCACGGCAGGGGATGAGCGCATGACGCGGTTTGTCGACGAGTACATGAACGATTGCGTGCCGGGGTACCCGGTCATCGCCTCGCCCCGGTGGTCGACCGACCTCGTGATGGCGGACAGCGGGGACGAGCAGGCGAATCAGCGGTGGGCACACCCGCTGCACCGTTACACGCTGCCCGAGGCGGTGCGGACGATGGCGGTATTCAATTCGATCCGCGACCACTGGCTGGTAATGCGAGGGCCGGCGAAGATTTGGCCATTCCGGGACCCGCTCGATTTCGCCTCTGTGGCATTGGCCGCCCCGAACACGCCTCCTGCAGTGACGCCTTACGACCAGCCGCTCGGTACCGGCGACGGGGTGACGCGCACATTCCAGATGCAGAAGGAATACACGGTCGGGGCGCAAACTTACACTCGGGTAATTACGCTCCCCGTGCTCTCGTCCGTCCGCGTCGGGCGGGACTCCAATTCGAGCCCCCCGCAGGAGTATCTCGCGGGGTTCTCGGTCAATCGCGTAGCCGGCACGGTGACGTTCGACATCGCCCCGACAATCGGTACCCTTCTTACGTGGGGCGGGTATTTCGACGTGCCTGTCCGCTTCGAGAGCGACGAGGCGTTCGACGGCATCGTTCGCACGTTCGGCATCGGCGGGTTCGCGGATATCGTTCTATTTGAAATGAGGAATTGCTGATATGTCTTTGCTTTGGATGGACGGTTTCGACCACTACGGAGCCGGCGCTGACGGTCCCCTCGCCATGCTCGACGGGGTATACGCCGAGGTCGATAACAACCTGACGACCGCCGTTACTCACGCGCGCACCGGCACATACTCGGCGGTATGCGGATCCGGCGCAGGGCAGGCGGGGAGCATGCGGCGAATTTTCGGGGAGGCGAAGGCCTCGGCGGGGGTCGGGTTCGCATTGTGGCCGGAGGAGATCCCCGCCATCAATGACTCGTGCTACCTCGTGGCGTTTTGCGACACCGGGAACGTTGGCCAGGTAATCTTCATCCTGCAGAGCACCGGGAAAGTATCCGCGTACCGTTGCACCGGCACGAACGTCGCAATCGGGACGCTCCTGGCGGAAAGCGCAGACGGAGCGATCGTGGCGAGTGCGTTTCAGCATTTCGAAGCCGCCGTGACCGTCAGCCAGACCGCGGGAACGGTGGAGGCCCGAGTAAATGGGGTCACGGTGCTGTCAGCGTCGGGGCTGGATACCGCAGCGACCGCCAACGTGGAAACGTCGCAGGTGCGGGTCCATGGCCGGCTCGGGGCCTCGACGGTGGTCATGCACATCGACGACCTGTTCGCGTGGGACACGGCCGGCGCGCAAAATAACTACTTCCTCGGCGACCGCCGGGGGCGGACTTTCTTCCCGAACGCGGACACGGCGGTCGCCGACTGGAGCCTTACGGGCGCCGCGGCGGGGTACGATTGCATCAACGACGCGGCCCCGGACGAGGACACGACTTACCTATCCGCGGTGCCCCTCGTGGGGAGTCCCGTTACTCCTCTCGTGAGTGAGTTCGGGTTAGAGAATCCCCCCTCTACGATCGGCGCAGTCGCGGCGGTGCAGACATATGTCCGGGCGAGAAAGACACAGGCGGGGGACGGGGACATGCAAGTGTCGATGCTCTCGGGTAGTTCCGCCTCCGCCGGGGCGGACCGCCCCCTAACGGAGCAGTACACGTATTGGACGGACGTGCACGAACTCAACCCGGACACAGGCACCCCGTGGAACGAGTCGTCGCTTACGTCGGCAAAAATCCGCCTGAGCCGGACCGCCTAAAATGCCGGTCGCATTTCGCGCAAAGGGGGCCAACGGGACGACGACGTACGCCCTGCCGTCCGGGTGGCAGGCCGGCGACCTCCACCTATGGTATGTGGAAACAGCGAACGACGCGACCGTGCCGAGTCCTCCCGCCGGGTGGGCGGAGGTCCCAGGTAGTCCGCAGGGGACGGGGGCCGCTGGCGGCACCACGTCGACCCGGCTCTCCGTGTTTTACCGTTTCGCGCAAGCGGGGGATGGTTCTGCAACCCTGTCGGGGACCTACAACCATAACATCGGATTCATTCTTGGTTTCTCCGGGGTCGACCCGACTACGCCCTTCGACGTAACGCCCGCCGGCGACGTGGAGGCGTCCGCAGTAACGGGGGTTACCTACCCGGGGGTGACAACGACCACCGACGGGGCAATGATCGTTTTTGCGGCCACCTCGCAAATTGACACGAGCACGCAGCAAATCACCGCGGCTACGTTTGCGGGCCTTGCGAGTGTGTCCGGCCCCGAGTGGTATCAAATCACTTTCGGCAACGGCGGGGGCGTTTACGTTTTCTATGGCGTAAAGACGGCCGCCGGCGCGACCGGCACCGGGTCATCCACCGCCGCAACCGCCACCACCCAAGGCCGCCTTACCATACCGTTGCGTCCCGAGGGCGGGGGGCCGGCCGCGTCGGACCTCCACGCCACGCAGGCGGCCGTCCTGACGCTGGGCAAAGAGGAGGCGGACACGCGGGTTACGCAGGCGGCCGTCCTAACGCTCTCGCTCGAGGGGGTCGACCTGCACGCTACGCAGGTAGCGGTCCTCACCCTGTCTAAAGAGCCCGTTACGCTGCGCACTACGCAGACGGCCGCACTTGTCCTCACGCACGAAACCCCTTGCCTGCAGCAACTGTGCCAGTGCTGGTCGATCGAGCGCGCGGACGGAACCGTGCTCCGCTTCACCACGCACGACGAAGCGGTAGCGCTGCAGGGCCAAATTTATCAGCCGTGCGACAGCCTGGCGGCCACCGCCACGTCGGGCGGCATGGTGGCCTCGAGCGTGGGCGACGTCACCGTCAAGGGCATGATCTCCGCGGACACGATTACCGCCGCGGACCTACTCGGCGGCATCTACGACGGCGCGATCGTGGAGGTGTGGGAGCAGCAGTGGGGCGACGCCGAGTACGGTTTCATCCCGCGGCGCCTGGCGCGGGGCATCCTCGGCAAAGTGAAGCAGGCCGACGCAGGCTACCAGGCCGAAATGTTGAGCCCTGGCGCCCGCCTCATGCAGCGGCCCCTCCTGCGGCCGCACACGCCCGCCTGCCGGCATGACCTCGGAGCGGGTCTCTGCCCTGTGGATCTCGGGCCGCTCACCGTTACGGGCGCCGTTACCTCGCTCCCGGCGCGTCAAGCCCTACAGCGGAGCGAGTTCCGGATGTTCTCCGACTCCTCGCGGGCTGAGGCGGACGGGTATTTTGCAGACGGGCGCATCACCTGGACGTCGGGGCTCAACACCGGCACCGCCTCCGAGGTACGCACCAATGCGGCCGGCGCCTTCACCCTGTGGGCGCCCACCGCCTACCGGATCCAAGTGGGGGACGCCTACACCATGACCCCGGGCTGCAACAAAACGACGGACGACCACACGGTGAAATTCGGCCTCAATATGGTCGACTTCGGGGGCTTTCCGCATCTCCCCGGTAACGATCTCATGATCCGCACGCCCGATGCCAAAGCGTAGCGACGTCATCGCCGAGGCCCGCCGGTGGCTGGGGACCCCCTTCCACCACCAGGCGCAAACGTGCGGCCTGGCGACAGACTGCGCGGGCCTTATTTGTGGCGTAGGCCTGGCGCTCGGGGTAATGCCCGAGCTCTCGCACGCGGAGCGGCGCTACGGACGCCTCCCGCAGCCCGAGCGCATGCGGGGGGTCATTGCCAAGTACCTCGACCCGATCGAGGGCGAGCCGCGGCCAGGGGACGTTCTCTATATGGGGTGGTCGGCCGGCCGCCCTATGCACCTCGGCATTTTGACCGGGCTACACGGGCGGGGCATAATCCATGCGTTCGCGGACGCGGGGGAAGTGGTCGAAACCAAGTTCCCCCCGCACTTTGAAGCGCTGGTCGACTCGTGGTGGAAATTTCGGGGGCTTGAGGAATGAGCGCATCGAGCGCGCTGTCGATCATCGGTACCGCGGTCGGCGCCTGGCTGGGCGGCATGGTGGGCATGCCCACCGTGGGGGCTGCGATCGGCGGGTCTCTCGGCGGCGCGATCGGTGCAACGTTCGACCCGACGCAGAAGTTTGAAGGCCCGCGGCTTACCGACCTCCGCCTGCAGTCTTCGAGCTATGGCGTACCGCTCCCCCTCGTGTACGGGGCGGACAACCGCATATCCGGGGCCGTCATCTGGTCGACCGGCCTGATCGAGACCCGGAAGAAAAAGAAGTCCGGCGGCAAAGGGGGCGGCGGCGGTTCGTCCGTTACCACCTACTCTTACCGCACCTCGGCCGCGATCTCTCTAAGCGAAGGTCCCTGCAAAACGATCCGCCGCATTTGGGCGAACGGTAAAGTTCTGTTCGATCTGGCGAAGGTACAAGCCGAGGTCGACCGCCTCGACGGCATCGCCACCACGCGGGACGCGCAGGCCGACGCAGCGGAGGCGGCGCTAGCGGCCGCGATCGCGGCCGGAGACCCGCCCGAGGTCCTCGCCGAGCTTCAAGCAGCGGCCACCGCGGCGCGTGCGTACGCAGACGCGGCAGCGGCAGCGGCGGCAGCGGCAGCGGCAGCCCTCGCGGCCGCAACGGCGGGTAACGCCCCCTGGACGCTGGCGAAGGGCAACGGACTACCGCGCGGGCCGCTCAAGTCCTTGAGCTTTTACCCCGGCAACTCCACGCAGGACCCCGACCCGATTATCGAAGCGAAGGTAGGCGCCGGCCTGGCCCCCGCTTACCGCGGGGTATGCTATGTGGTACTCGGCGATCTGCAACTGGCGAACTATGGCAACAGCCTTCCGAACCTGGAATTTGAATTCGACGGCATGGCGCCCCGCACGGTGGGGGCCATCGTTACCGATATTTGCGAGCGCTCCGGGATGCGAGTCGGTGAATACTCCACGCATTCGGCGCTATTCGGCCGCAGTGTGGCGGGGTATTCGGCGGCTACCGCCAACAACGGCATGGCGGCGGTCGTCCCGCTGCAAGGGGTGTATTTCTTCGACACTGCCGAGCAAGGCGGAGAGGTGCGTTTCATCCCGCGCGGCCTCGGGCCCAAAGCGGCCATTCCAGCGGAGGATACCGCCGCGCGCGATCGGGCGGACGCTACGCCGGAACGCTGGCTCATCGAGCGGGCGCCGGACTTCGACCTACCGCACGAGGTGGCGCTAACCTACAAAGACCCGGAACGGGACTTCCAGGAGAACACGCAGCGGGCCGTCCGCCTGTTCGGCGACGCCTATTCGGTCGTGTCCCTGCAGGCGGCGGTAACGCTTACGGCGGACGAGGCGCGCAAGATTGTCGACCGAGCACTGTGGGAGGCATGGAGCAACCGCGCGGCATCGCGGTTCGCGGCGACAGACAAGTACCGGTTCCTCAATGCCGGGGATGTGATAGCGCTCGAGGTGGCCGGGACGTGGGTTCCGCTCCGCATCGAGAACCGCACGCGCGGCGCCAACAGGCGTATCGACTTTGAACTCGCGATGGAGGACCCGTTTGTCTATGAGGGGTCGACCGCCGGAGCCTCGGCGCCAGTCATCACGAACGCGGCGGCCGATGTGGGCGACACGTTCGCCCTTGCGATCAACACGCCGATCCTGGCCGCGGGGCAGTCCTCCACATCGTTTGGGTACGTGATCGACGGGGCGGAGGCCGGGTGGTCCGGGGGCGCGATCCTGCGGAGCACGGACGGGGGCGCGTCCTACTCCGAGATCGAGTCGTCCGGCGAGCGCAACACTACCGGCACGGTGGCCGCGGCGCTACCGGCCGGGTCGACCAGCACGTGGGACCGCGTTAATACCATCACCGTCCAGCTACTGCACGCCGACCACGAGCTCGAGAGCCTGGACGAAGCGGATATCCTCAACGGCAAAAACGCGGCCTGGCTGGGCGCGGCGGACGGTTCGCACGGGGAGATTATCCAGTTCGCCACCGCCACGCTTTCGAGCACCTCGCCCAAGGTCTACGTCCTATCTGACCTCCTCCGCGGGCGACGCGCAACGGAACACGAGGCCGCGCTGCACGGAGCGGACGAGGTTTTCGTATTCCTCGAGGCAGATCTGATGCGCTCGGCGGATTACGATACCGCCGATTGGGACCGGGAGCGCCTGTACAAGGGGGTTTCCGTGTATGACGCCGAGGAGGACGTGGTCGACGTGCAGGCCTTCACCAACGTCGGCGAGCGGGCGAAACCCCGGGCCCCGGTGCACGGTGCTGGCACGCGGGACGGTTCCAACAATTTGACGCTCACGTGGGTCCGCCGCGTGCGGGGGTTCCAGGTAGGCATCGGGTACGGTAGCCTCCCCCTGGACGAGCAGACGGAGAGCTACGAGGTCGACGTGGTCGTCGGCGGGGTGGTGAAGCGCACCATCACCGCGAGCACCCCGGCCGCCAGCTACACGGCGGCGCAACAGACGGCGGACGGCATCACCCCGGGCAACCCGGTAACGGTCCGCATCTATCAACTCTCGGCCACGCGCGGGCGCGGCCACAAGGGGGAATTTACGGTATGACCACGACCGCCGATATCGGCCTGCCCGAGGTGGCGAGCCAACAAGCGCAGCCCGAGGTAACGCACAACGAGGCCCTGGCGATGCTCTCGGCCATGCTCAACGGGGTAATCTCTGCGGGAGACAACACTCCGCCGGCCGGTTCCCCGGGCCCTACCGAGGGCGACGCCTACATCGTCGGCACCGCACCGACCGGGGCGTGGGCGGGGCGAGCAAATACGATCGCGGTCTATACCGGCGGCGGGTGGCGGTTCATTCCCGACCGCAACGACGCCGGCACCGTCATCACGATGGGTACGAGGCACAAGGGCATGACCACGTGGGTGCGGGACGACGGCGCCAGTCCGGCCGGAGGCAGCCTTTACCTGTGGAAAGGGGCGGCATGGGTCGCAGTCCCGGGAACGCGAGTCGCGGATTAATCACGTGCGGGGCGAACTCAACTGTGCTATACAGGTCGGAAACAATGCCTAACAATTCTGCGGACCGCTCGACTATGACAATCGTAGAGGCAGCAGCAGCCAAAGTCACCCATGCGGCAGGACAAACGTCCGCTATCGCGACAGTGTACTTTGGACTCACCCTGAACGAGCTGGGCATCGTCGTCGGTATCGTTTGTTCGCTTGCGATGGCCGCGGCCAACGTGTTCTTTACCTGGCGTCGCGATCGGCGCGAGGAACGCGAGCTGCAGCGGCGCTTGGGGGAAGGGGCGTAGCATGCGAAGGGTAGCGGCGGGCCTCCTGGTTCTGTCCGCTGCCGGCGGGGCGTTCATTGCCTCGCACGAGGGCACGCGACTTGCGGCCTACCTGGACCCCGTAGGCCTCCCCACAATCTGCACCGGGTCGACCGAGGGCGTCCGCCTCGGCCAGGTGGCCACCTTCGAGGAGTGCAACGCGCGCCTGCAGCGTGACACCACGCACGCCGGCCGGGCGGTAGCGGCCTGCACCCGTGTGGGCATCACGCAAGCGCAATACGACGCGCTCGTGTCGCTCGCCTTCAACATCGGCCAGGCCGCCTATTGCGGCTCAACGCTGGCCCGCAAACTCAACGCTGGGGACTGCTGGGGCGCGGGCGCGGAATTCCCCCGGTGGATCTACGCCAAAGGCCGCCGGTTGAAGGGCCTCGAGCGGCGCCGAGCCGAGGAGCGCGTCGCCTTCGAGTCCGGATGCGATCGGGGGGCAGCGTGAGCAAGCTACTGGAAGCGGTCGATCGGCACTTCCTGGTGCGGCGCCTAGCCTTCCTGGTGCTGCTCGCTCTCACCTGGCGGGCGTTCGATTGGGCCATGGCCTACGCGGCCACGAGCGAGCGCACCGGGGCGGATCTCGCCCTCGTGGTGGCGGTGGTAACGGCGCCCGTTGCCTGGCTGCAGAAGGCGGTGGTCGATCTCTACAACGTAGCGCGCGGGAGCACGAGCCATGCAAGCGGCGGATAATGGGGCGGTAGCGGTCACACTGGAATGGTGCTCCGCGACGGTGCGAGCGGTGCAGTCCGTCCCCTGCGAGAGCAACCCGCGGCCCCCGTACCGAGCGGTCGCTACCATCACCCGAATGTCCGACACGGTGGCGAAGATCAGCGGCCTGTGCGGCGAGGTGTCGCGCGGTCACATGTGGTTGCTCGCGCAACTGCTCCGCGGCGAGGGGTTCCGGTATCTCTATGCCGAGCGTACCGCGGCGCATGTCGTGCCGGCGGCGGAGTTCATCGACGCGGGCGACTTCGCTGGACACTGGCGCCTAGACCTCGAGACCATGCAGGACCGGCGGCGCAGGCCCCGGGCGGCGGAGGGCTCTTGATGTGCTACGCACCGTTCTGGTTACCGCCCTTATGGTGGGCGCACTATCTGGCTGGACTGGCTACCGCGTCGGCACTGGCATGGAGCGGGGGCGGGCGGCTACGCTCGCGGAGTCCGCTTCTGCGGTTGCACGTCGCAACGCTGCACACGAGGAGCAACGCAGGGCAGCGGCCGCCTTACGAGATGCACGGGCCGACGCTGCGGGTCGTGAAGTAGCGTTGCGGGCGCAGATTGATGCACTGGCGCGCGCTCCTCGTCCTGGCTGTGAGTGGGGCCCTGACAGGCTGCGCGGGGTCAATGCCGCGGTCGACCTCTACAACGGAGCGGGCGTGCCTGCAGCCCTGCCCGACGATGCCGAGGGCACCGGCGGGCGATGAGAGGGCGGTAGAGCTTTGGATTGTGGAGATCCTCGGCGCCGCCCGCCAGTGCCGCCAGCTTCACGACGCTTGTCGGGCGGGGCGCACCTCGACGGTGCCGTAGAGCACGCGCATTGCGACACGGCCCGGGTGGTCGACGTCCGGACGTAGCGGCCCCTTGAACACAACCACCACGCCCCGCAACGTGTTCGCGTACCAGACGCGCGGCACCTCGTACCCGTTGAGCAGCACGACGCGATTGCCGCGGCCGTCGTCGGCGCGATGCACATAGGAGGGGCGGGCCATCCTAACAATCCTCCCGCACCGATAGCGCGAACTCCCACACGTCCCGGCCGACGCGCTGCTCCATACCGGGGGACAGCAGGAACTGGTCGAGCGCTATTTTCAGTAGCGCGATGCGCCCCGCGTCCGTTTGCGGGCGCAACGATCGGAGGTCCCGCGTCTGGCTGGGAGGTTCGACGGTGGCGCGCAGCCGAGTCATGAATTCAGCAAACTCCTGTGTCATGGTTGCCCCCTACCGTAGAGTTACCGTGCCTGCAAGAATCCGGGCCGCCTGCACTGCCTCGGCTCGGGACGTGTAGTAAGTCGGGCTGCCCTCGTCCGTTGTGAGTGCGACACGCCAAAGTTCGCCGGACGAGTCGGTCGGCACGGCGCGGGCGTGTCCACCCGGACCGATCGCGCTGAATGGGTTACTCGTCATCATGAGGAACCGCCTGGTAAAACGGGACCAGCGTGCAGCCGCGGCGGACTTCCGAGACGCGGCGGACCAGTCCGTACTCAATACAGCAGCGGAGAGTGTGACGCGTGTTGTCGACCTCGGAGCCGATGTGCGCCGCGATGGTCTTGCACTCACGCATCCGGCCGTCCTCAAGGAAGTCGAGCACTTTACGCATGGTCGGGCCGATACGCTTACGCCCGGGCAGGGAGCGAGGTTTCGCGGCCGGGAAGGCGGCGAGCTGTGACAGGAGGGACGGGAGTGCGACCCGATGCCCGAGCTGTTCGGCGATGCTGGGAATGCTCATTTCCGGTATCTCCTCCCGCGCCAGCCCCCCGACGCGCGTATCGGCCAGTCGTGCGCCCACGGGGGCATCGTGGACATGATGCGTTCAAACTCCTCGACGCTGCCGAACCCGTGCGGGACCTCGGCGACGTCCTCGTCATACACATGCAAAACGATCGGGTACCCGGCCGCCTCGAGGTTCCGCATTCCGTACCACTGGATATCTCGCGCGGTGGCCTGAACGACGTTCTCGGTGAGCCGGCCGCCCCATGTGTCCATGCGGATCCAGCCGACCGGGCCGTTCTTTGGGTTCGTGTTCCAGCCTTCGTAACTGATCGCGTACCCGGGGTCGCGCGTCGATGGCGACAGGCGCGGGCGGTGGTACGTCAGCAGGCGCCCCGAGAGCAGGCGGCAGAAAAGCGCGTCGCTCGAGGCGAGGTAGTAGTACCCAATGCCGCGGAAGTCAAACCACTGGCCGGGGGACAGCACCGCCTGGACGACGCAGCCCTCGAGGCCGAAATACTCCTGCCGATAGTCCGGGTCCCACGGGCGGCCGCGGAATTGACCGCCCCAAAATTCCACGATGGCTGGGCTGTCCGCCCTCCACTTGAGGATGGCCCGCTTGATCTCGTCGTCCGTACCTTCAGCACCGAACGCGCGCCATGCCCCGACCCACCCCTGGTATCCGGAGGCGAGCTCGGCCACCTTGCCTATTTTCTTGCGGGCGGGGTGGTGCTGGCCGGTCTCGGCTTTGTGGCGTAGAAACTCCTCGAACGGGATGCCAGTGATTTGCGAGGCCGACATTTCATAAATCTTGCCGTGGCCGCGGAATACCTCCATTCGCCATTCCTCTCCGGCGAGGGCGGCCAACACGACCGCCTCGATCGCGGAGTAATCCGAGCAGATAAGGTCGTGGCCCGGGGCCGCCACAAAGAGCCCCCGCAGGCATGCCGCAATGACCGGCACCACCTGGCCCACGCCCCACACGTACTCCCCCCACTCGAGCGAGCCGACGGCCAGCGACGCCAGTGCGTCCTCTACCGCCTCGGGGCACCACTCGACCGTGCTGGACGCCCAGCCGGGCCCGCCGCAGTGGGGGCACGAGGCGAGGGCCTTGCCGTAATGCTTGCCACACGTGGCGTCCGCGCACCGGCGCACCTCGGGCCCGCTGTTCGGCAGGTTCGTCGGCTGCGGGCCGGCGCCGGTAGTGCGGCCGGTGCGGGCAGCGTGGAACAGGAACAGGTCGTGCAGCCGGTCGGCGCGCGTGGCCTGGTGCTCCATCGCATAGAGCTTTTTGACGGCGGCCGAGCCGATGGCCTGGCGGATCTCAAGGGCGCGGCGCACATGCGGCGGGAGCGGCCCGCCGAGGGCAGCGTCTAGCGCGTCCTCATCAGCGGCCGGAAGATGCACGCCGGCGCCGGCGCACCATGCGACCAGCTTCTGCAACTCGCTCGCGGCCTGCACCGTCCCGCCGGTAAGGGCCTGCAGTTCCGCGTTGTACCGGGCGTGCGCCTGCTCGAGAACGGCAATGCACGAGCGCACCGCGGCCCGGTCGATCGCCACACCGCGGCGGTTTATGCGCTGGTCCATTTGCCAGTTCTGGAACTCGTCCGGCGAGAGATCCGGCACCGCGGCGGAAACGGCCGCCTCGGCGGCGATATCCTGGGCGTTGTAGGCGTAGAGCGCGGCGGCGCCTTCCGGGTCGGTCTCGGGACGGATGCGGCGGCGCGGGTCTTTCTTCGTGGGATTGCGCGGCTTGCTGAATTTATCTAGCAGCCGCTTACCGTCTTTGTCCTTCTGCACGTCGAGCCCGAGCACCGCTCCGGCATTACCGAGCGCTCCGGGCAGCCCGAACGCGCGGGCCTTTGCCATCGCGCACCGCAGCTGCTCGCGCGGGAGAGGCGGCCAGTTGAGGCGGGGCGCGCACACGTTGCCCCACACCCAGCTCTCAAACCCCACATTCCACGCCTCGAGCAGCCCACCGCGGCCGATGTGGGCGAACAGGTCGACCGGCGGTAGCTGTCCGGGGCGCCAGTGGCGGCGGCCGCGGCCGTCCTTGAGGTCATAGGCGAGCGACAGCACCTCGCAGGAGGGCGCCTCGGAGTACACGGCCGCCCCCACCGCCGGGAGGCCACGGTTCTGGTCCCCGTACCCGGGCAGCGACCGCCACTTGTTCGCGGCCTCGTCCCATCGGTACCCTGCCTCCGAGTAGGTCTCAAAGTCGAAGTCGGGGAGGACGGTAGCAACGCCGAGCGCGGCGCGCATCTGGTAGCCGGCGGGGAGTTCCTCGAGGCGGGGCGGGGGAGGCAACATGTCGCGTTATACCCTTCCGAGTTCGGCATCGACCAAGTGTGCAATCATGTGCGGATGGTGGCCGAGCGGAACTTCGTCTCGGTACCGTGCGAGCAGGATGTGCAGCCGTCTCACCTTGTCCTGAAGGGCGATCTCTTTAGCGGTGGTTGCCTGTGTCACCTGCGAAAGCTCAAGAAAGAGCCGGTCTATCGTTTCGGTTTCCATACCTTCTTCTCCCATTCAGCCACCGGGCATAACTCGGCGGTCAAGCGCGACGGGCTAAAGCCCGCCCCTTTGCTGGTCCTCGAGCTCGATCGCATCCAGGCGCGCGCGGAACATCCGGGACCCCCCGTAACAGAGCAGAGCGGCGAGCACGGCAAGTGTGAAAGCTACGTCCATCGTCGTCCCCTTTATGCGGTAAGCCGGAGGCCGGCGCGAACCAGATCCGCCACGAGCGCGTTTCCGGCTGCGACGGGGAGGTCACGGGGGGCCGCGACGGGTGCCGGGATGAGGTCCGCGAACTCGGGGAAAACCTCCCGCAACTTTTCGTCGGTGGTGCAAAAGTCAGCAACCGCGCGAACACGGGCGAGCAATGCGCGGCGCTCCTGCTTACGCTGTTTCCACGAGTCAAAGTGCGCGAACGCGGCTTCGTCCCTCGCGGCCTTCTGCTCGGGGTTCTCCGCGTCGGCTATGTAGGTCGTTTGCAGCTGGTACGGTGCGCGGGAGTCAAATAGGGCTTTTTCCTCCTCGCTAAGGTACTTGAGGTTCGCGACGGTGCGGTCGACGAACCGCGGGTATTTCTCGGCGAACGCCCTTACCTCCGCGGGGAGGACACTTTCCGCCGCGCGGCGCACCGGGGAGGCAAATTCAGCTTGCCAGTCGAAGTCGGGAAGCGGGGGAAGCTTACGCCCCACCGCCGCGACAAACGCCTCCCGGCGCTCTTTGGTCAGTCTTGCCATTTTTCCAGCCTCGTTTCGTAGCGGCCGCACAGTCCGCAAAGGTACCGGCGGCCTTCCTTGTGGGAGACCCCGCGCACCGTCCGGCGGATTACGACCACTTTGTCGACGTACCACCAGACATGGGCGCACGGGGCGAGGGTCACGCTTGCATCATCCCATGTTGGATGAGCAGGGCGTCGGTCCAACCGGCCGCAACCATCGCCTCATACGTGGCGCCCTGCGCGGCGGGGAGCATGACGCGCGCGGGGGCGGCCGGCGGCGGCGGGGGCTGCAGGATGGCCGGGTTAGGGACGATCGGCGGCGCAACCGTGGCCGCCGCCACGACGGCCGGGGTCATCGCGGGGGGCGTCACCGCTGCAGCGGGCGTGGGCACGTACGGGGCGCCAACGGCCGGGACCGGCGAGCCGGCAGGCGGGGCGGGATTGAAAGGGGCGGAGACCGGCACCGCCGAGGCGCCAGCGGGCAGCGCACCGCCACCGAAACCAACGGCCGCCGCGTCCGGGCCGACCACGATCTCGGGGCCGTACGCGGACAGGGCGACCATGCCGTGGTTAAGGAATACCCCGGGCTGCTGCAACGAGCCGTTACCGGACACACTGCCGAATACCTGGACGTAGTAGCCGAGCTTTACCGCGTTCTCCTCGAGCAGCTGCTGCGACCCGTCCGCGTTATAAATCTTGGGCGCGAAACCGGACGAGAACGCCAGGACCCAATTCCCCTTATAGCCTTCACGATCGCACGGCTTTTTGCCCAAGCTGTTCGGGACCTGGCTATCCCCGTCCGTCACCTTCCAAGCGAAGGTCGGAGCGTTGCCCTGGCCTTGCGGGAAAGCGGCATGACCGGCGGCCCAAATCTTTTGGCCCCACGGGGTTTGCGACCAGTGCTGCTCCTGCCCCTTGGGGATGGCGAGGGCGAAGAAGAAGTCGACGCGGGGCTGGCCGGCCTGCGGGCCGGACTTGATTACCAGCGGGCGGCCCTCCGCGTCGGTCGTTTGGGCTTTGTACAGGGACCCGGCGACCAGACGGCCAACGGGGGTGAGTAGGTCGGTGCGGTCGGTGCGAGTTGCCATGAGTTTATGCTCCGGTGGTAAGTGGTACGACTACAAATTAACGACTATTGACGGGGGTGTCAATAGTGCAGTTGACGCGGGTTTGTCCGGTTTGCCAGTAGCCGCGCTTCTGGCACGCTTCGACTACCGCGGAATCCCACGACCACGGCTTCGCGGCGAGCGTTCCGCCGAAAGCCACCGCGCCCACGAGGGCAAATATGACGGCAAAGCCTGCGAAGTCTTCCATGCTAGTTACCTCCTGAAAAGGTACGCCGAGCGAGCGACCCGTCGTCCGGCACAAGCTTTGCGGCACCGCGCGGCCGCTCTGCGCAGCTGGCGACCACCGCATCGGGCATGCCGGCCTTGCGAGCCTGGCCCGGGGTGATAGCGGCGGGGGGTTTGGCGAGGTCGACCCCCAGCATCGAGCCGAGCGCGATAACCTGCGGTGCTGGAACCGACCACCGCTCGCGCCCCGACCCCGCCTCGAGCCGGTACCCCGGCACGGGCGCCCCGCCCTTGAGGAGCGCGGTTACCTGCTCCTCGAGGCCCGTAACGCGCGCGGCGATGCGCTCCGCGGCGCGGTGCAGCAGGCGGAGCTCGAGCGCGGCATGCGCGGGCGAGAGTTCCACCGGGAGGCCGCCCACGAGGCCAACGTCGGCATGCGTGAGCGTGGTGTACTGCAGGGCCGCGCAAGCGTGGCGCCCGTCGCAGTCCTGGCAACCGGCCGAGACTTGCAGCATGTCGTCGGGGGCGTGCGCAGCCCCGCTCAAGATATTGATGAGCGGCCGGAGGTCCGAGGCCATGCACGACCACGTCCGCACCGGGCCGTCGCGGTGGTAGGCGCGGGGCTGCACGATGTGGAAATTAACGCGGGTATGTTGATCGGCCAGCCCGTCGACGCTCGCCGCGCGCAGGATGCCCGAGGCGTAGCACACGAGTTGATCGTTCTGGAACGGGTCGACCGGGCGGTGGCCGTACTTGAGGTCATAGACGTCGAGCACGCCAGGGGTGTAGCGGTAGGCGTCCGGGGTGCCCCAGCACTCGGGGTGGATATCGGGGCACGCGACCGGAGTCTCGAGCACCGCACCGGGCCCCACGAGGTCCGCCCACACTTCCGCGGCATCGAGCATTTCGTCATCGACCTCGACCCCGTTCGGCGCGATCGTCCCGGCCGCTACCGGGCGGCCTTGCGCTACCTCTGCGGCGGCCCAATGCGCGGCGGTGCCTTCCTCCGCCTCGGGGCCGGACGGCCGAGCGTAGCGGCGGGCCATCGCCCGAGACCCCGGGCAGCGCTTCCACACGTGCGCAGCGGAGGGGGCGTAGGCGGAATGCTGTCCGGGGGCCACGGTTACAGCCCCAGCATCGTGGCGACAGACGGCACGAGGTCGGGGCGCGCGGCGAGGGCCGGGAGCGTGGGGACGCCCACCGCCTGGCACGCCTCGAGGACTCCCGCCTGCGTGAGAGTGCCGGCCGCGATAGCCGCGCTCGCAGCAGTCAGCAGGGCGGCGAAGCTAGAAGGGCTCGCACCAATCGCACCACCAACGGGGGCCGCCGGAGCAGCGGGGGCGCCAGTCGGCGGGGGCGCAGGGACGGCCGCAACCGGCACAGTAGGGGCGGGCGGCACCGGGGCGGCGGGCGCACCCTGGGCGGCGCGCAGTTCGTTCTCGACTTGGGTGACGTACGCCGCGTCGGTCCCGCGCTTCTGACGCCACGACCCGTCCTGCAGTTTGGCGCGCGTGCTGGCGTGGATTCGGCCGTCCCACGGCAGGCCGCGGTTATCCAGCTCTACGCTACCGGCCGGGAGCGGGGGTGCGGGTGGCGCAACATTCGCGGGGGCTGACGGCAGCGGGACCACGTTCGTCGGTGCTTGAGAAAAAACCGTCGACGCCTCGGGGGCAATCGGCGGCGCTTCGGCAACCGCAGTGCAGAGGACAACGGTTGCCGGCGGGGGCACCAAAGGGGCAGCGTGGGCCTCCTTGGTTTCGGTCGGGCCGGCAACCGTGATCGCGAGGGGGGTACCGGTTGCACCATCCGCCAGCGTTTGAAGCATGAGAATTACCGCGTTCGCCTCCTCGCGGGACAGGGCGGCCGGGTCCGAGATGCGGATTTCGAGCATCGTTTATTCCTCGTAGGTATTTCGTCGGGATTGACGTGGCCGAATGTTGCCGCTTATTATTCGTCCCGTCAATAGCGGAGGTCGAAAATTATGGATGCCGGAAAATTTGTGGAACTGCTGCGTTTCGTATCCCATGCCGTCGACCAGGGCGAACGGCGCGAACCGTTGCGGGGCGTACTATTCGAGTTCCGGGCGCCCGATCGCCTGGTGCTCGTGGGGACGGACGGAGCACGATGCGCAATCGCTCGCGTGCAGCACCCCCACATGATGCCGGATTGCGATCTGATCGTATCGAACGCAGCGGAAATTTGCGCGGCCTTTGAAGGAACGCCCGGGGAGGTGGTTTTCTTTGGGGACAGCGTAATGGACATGACGGGCCGCAGCGTGAAATTAATCACGCTATTCGGCATTTATCCGGATTGGCGCAAGGCGGTCGATGTGCTCGGGCGGGAGACTCACGTAGCGGTGCAACCACGCTACGTGGCCGAGGCCGCAACGACGATGCCGGCGGGCCCGGTTGTTGCGCGGGCGGTGCGAGTCTCCGGCGGCCCCGCGCTCGAAATGCAGGCGGCGGACGACCGCGCGCGCGTCATTATCATGGCGGTGCGGCAGTGACCCAGCTACGCCCGTACCAGGCGGAACTCAAGGACGCCACCTATCAGGCGTGGGCCGGGGGCGCCCGCAACGTCCTGGCGGTGCTGCCGACCGGCGGCGGGAAAACTGTCCTGTTCGCATCCGTCCTCGGCGAGCACCGCGGCCCCACTGTGGCTATCGCGCACCGGCAAGAGCTCGTCGGGCAGATAGCGCTCGCCTTGGCGCGGGAGCGGATCCGCCACAAGGTCATCGCCCCGGATGCGGTAATCCGCAACATTGTTGCCGTGCAGATGATCGAGCTCGGCGCCTCCTACTATGACCCCGGCGCCCCGTGCGCGGTGGCTGGGGTGGATACGCTCATCCGGCGCAAAGAGGACCCGTGGACGCGCTCGGTCGGGATGTGGGTCATTGACGAGGGGCACCACGTTTTACGGGCGAACAAGTGGGGCAAGGCGGCGGAGCTATTCCCCAATGCGCGCGGCCTGCTGGTGACAGCGACGCCGGTGCGCGCGGACGGTAAGGGCCTCGGCCGGCATGCGGACGGGCTGGTCGACACGATGGTAGAAGGGCCGCAAATGCGGTGGCTGATCGACCACGGGTTCCTGACGGATTACCGCGTGTTCGCCCCACTCTCCGACGTCGACCTCCACAACGTGGCAGTAAGCAACGCGACGGGGGACTATAACGCGGCCCAGGTGCGGGCGGCCGTCCATAAATCCCACATCGTGGGGGACGTGGTGGCGCACTACCTACGCATCGCCCCCGGGCAGCGGGGGGTAACGTTCGCGGTCGACGTCGAGGCCGCGGCGGAGCAGTGCGCGGCATTTAACGCGGCGGGCGTCCCGGCGGAGCTGGTCACCGCAGAGACACCGGACGCTATCCGGGTCCGCGCGGTGGGGCGCCTGCGGTCCGGGGAGCTCAAGCAACTGGTCAATGTGGACTTGTTCGGCGAGGGTTTTGACCTCCCGGCAATCGAGGTGGTGAGCATGGCGCGGCCGACCGCCAGCTACAGTCTGTTCGCCCAGCAGTTCGGCCGCGCGCTTCGCATCATGGAGGGCAAAGACCGCGCCATCATCCTCGACCACGTCGGCAACGTCATCCGGCACGGGCTACCCGATCGGCCGCGCGTGTGGTCCCTGGACGCCCGAGAGCGGCGCGGGAGCAGCACCGGCCCGGCCGCTATCCCCGTGCGCGCCTGTCCGCAGTGCACGGGCGTCTATGAGCGCGTGCTGCTGGCGTGCCCCTACTGCGGCCACGCCCCGGAGCCGGTGGGCCGCTCGAGCCCCGAGCAAGTCGACGGGGACCTCCCGGAGCTATCCCCTGAGGTCCTGGCGGCCATGCGCGGCGAGGTCGAGCGCATCGACGGTGCCCCGGTGATTCCCCGCCACCTTGAGGGCCCCGCAGCTCGTGCGGTATTCAATCGCCACCTCGAGCGGCAGCAGGCGCAGGCCGCGCTGCGGGAGGCCATAGCACTGTGGGGCGGGTGGCGGACGGCCGCAGGCGAGAGCGTGCGAGAGGCGCAAAAGCGCTTTTACCTTGAGTACGGAGTCGACGTGCTGACGGCGCAAGCGCTCGGAGCGCGGGAGGCGGAAGAATTACGCGGTCGACTATTGACGGTCCCGGCAGTAGCGGGCAACATGCCGACCTAATATGAGACACCAACACACGTGCAAACGGCAGGGCCCCCGCGGAGTAGCGACGGTCGTGCTCGTACAGAACGGTTACAAGCCGGGGACGCGAGAGCCCCACATGGTCGAGCACCGCACCGACTGGCTGCCGATCGCGTGCGGGTACCTCGCGCGAGCAACGGATAACGACTGCGGGCAATGCCCGAATAGGAGCAGGCAATGATCGAATGGAACGGCGGCAAAATGCCGGTCGACGGCACGACGGCGGTACGGTTCCGGCTACGCAACGGGTGCGAGGGCCTGGCGCAAGCGGGGTGCCTGCGGTGGCAGCACGCGGAACCGGCGTCGCTCGCGGCCGACCGGGACCTCGTGGCGTACAAGGTAGCACCGTCGGGCCCGGTGGCCCCCGCGCCTCACCTCCAGCCCCCGACCGCAGCGGAGATCCTACGGGCCGCCCTCGGCCACATGGAGGACCGGGCCGCCACCTACGACGCCCCGAGCGGCGAGCGCAGCGTTCCGGCGGTCGTGGCGGCGTTCGCTGCGGTGACGGGGGTCAAGCTCACGCCAGAACAGGGATGGCTGTTCCTGGTGCTGCTCAAGGCGGTGCGCAGCCAGCAGGGCAGCTACCGCGCGGACAACTACGAGGACCTCGCAGCGTACGCCGGACTCATGGGGGAGGCCGCGGCATGCTCGCGCTGACCGCGTGGGCGGCCCGGTGGGGCATCCCGGCCGATGCGCTCGCCGACCTGCAAGCGGTCATTACCACCGACCCGGGCGTAGCACCCAGCGTGGCCCGCAACGAGGCGGACGTGCAGGCGGCCATCCGGCTCGAGGCGTCCCGCAAGGGGCTGCGCCTGTGGCGTAACAATGTGGGCGTGCTGACGGACGACCGCGGGGTGCCGGTGCGCTACGGTCTCGCCAATGACTCCGCGGCGGTCAATGCGTCCATCAAGTCGGCGGACCTCATCGGCATCCGGCCGGTACTCATCACCTCCGCCCACGTGGGGGCCACGCTGGGGCAGTTTGTCTCCCGCGAGTGCAAGGCGCCCGGGTGGAAGTACCGCGGCGGCGAGCGGGAGGCGGCGCAATTGCGCTGGGCCGAGATCGTTACCGCGCTCGGCGGCGACGCGCGGTTTGCAGCCGGGGAGGGCACGCTATGAAGCGCACACGGCTGCAGCCCGACGTCCGGCGGGAGGCAATCCTATCGGCGGCCCTGAACCTGGCGGCCGCGCATGGCTACCGTCAAGTAAGCCGCGCGGCGATTGCAAAGGCTGCGGGGGTAAGCCCCGGCCTGGTCTCCACGTACCTCGGGTCGGTGCCTCGCATGCGGCGGGTTCTAATGCGGGCGGCCATCGAGCGGCGAAACCTTGCGATCGTTGCCCAGGGTCTTGCGCACGGAGACTCGGCCGCTACTGGCGCGGACAGGGACCTTAAGGCCGCGGCCCTGTCCGGCCTGCTTTGGGCGGAGGGACGCCAGGGTAGCCCAGCCGGCGACGCCGGGGATATGGGCCTCCCAAAATTCCCAGCCGTTCATGGGGCGGCCGGCGATGCGTAGGGCGGCCGCGGACGGGGCGTCGAATTCCTCATCCTTGAACACGATGCGGCCGTTGCTGATCGTGGCCCACCAGGCGCGGCCGTTGTGCCAGGCGCGGAGGTCCGTCCCGTTCGGCAAATGCACGCCCATGCGGGACCACCCGGTCGGGGGCGGTGGTAGCGCTTCGAGAGCCTTGCGCAGGATTTCCTCGGGGTGAGCTCCGCGGGCGGACAGTTCCCTGACGAGGTCGTCCGGTAATTCGATTTTGGCGGACATGGCGTTGTCTCCCCATAACAGATATTGACGTACTGCAATTCTGATATAGGTCAACACCGTTAATTTTTCACTATTTATAGGCGTAACGAAATGTCACAAACGCGCAAATCGTCACTTATTGAGGCGGTAGTAAATACCGCCGTCGGGTTTGGTATCTCGCTAATTTCACAATTGGCGATATTTAGCGCGTATGGGGTGACGCTGCCCTTGGCCGATAACGTCCTCATTACCTGCTGGTTCACGGTAATTAGCATCGCGCGCGGCTACCTGCTGCGGCGGTGGTTCAACGCAAGGGGGCGGGCACCGGTTGCGGCGGACTCCGGGTGGAAACCGCCGCACCGGAACCCGTCCGCACCGGCCGCGCGGTGGAGCGATCTACCGCCGCGCCCGTGCCCCCCTCCGCCCCGCGTCATCCTCGAGGGGCGCCGGGTACTCACGCCCGACGAGGCCGCCGAGTGGGCGCGCGAGCGCTTCGACCGGGAGAGCGCGTAATGCTCAAAGCCCCATTCGTTTACTTTGGAGGAAAGTCCGCCGTGGCCGATACCGTGTGGCAATACCTCGGGGCGGACTGCCCCAATTACGTCGAGCCGTTCGCCGGTAGCCTGGCGGTGCTGCTCGCGCGCCCCGGCGGCGCCGGCAAGACCGAGACCGTCAATGACGCCGACGGGCTTCTCGCCAATGCGTGGCGGGCGATGCAGCACGACCCCGAGGCGGTGGCCGAGGCGGCCGACTGGCCTGTCAACGAGGCGGATCTGCACGCGCGGCACTTGTGGCTAGTGCGCCAGCGGGAGAGCATTACCGACCGCCTCATGGGCGACCCGCTGTGGCATGACCCAGTAGCGGCGGGATGGTGGATTTGGGGCGCATGCGCCTGGATCGGGTCCGGCTGGTGCTCGGGAGAGGGGCCCTGGACCGAGGAGGGCGGCCGCCTCGTGCGCCGAGAGCCTGGCGGGGTGCTGCGCAAAATGCCGCACGTGGGCGACGGGGGCCGGGGCATCAACCGCAAAATGCCGCACGTGGGCGACGGGGGCCGGGGCATCAACCGCCAAATGCCGCACGTGGGCGACGGGGGCCAGGGCATTAACCGCGCGGCCCCCGCTCATGAGCACCGCGGGCAATTTATCTCCGCGTGGTTCAACGACTTGGCGACCCGCTTGCGTAACGTCCGGGTCGTATGCGGCGACTTTGAACGGGTGCTCGGTCCGAGTGTGACGCACCGCCACGGGGTGACGGGAATATTCCTCGACCCGCCGTACGACGCCGGCAATACCGACCCTTACGGGGTGGGCAGCACGGCGGGAGTCGCGGGCCGTACGCTCGAGTGGTGCATCGCCAACGGCAACCACCCCGACCTACGTATCGTATTGGCCGGGTACGCCGGGGAGCATGATGCCCTTGCGCTGCTGGGGTGGCGGTCGGTACCTTGGAAGGCCCGCGGCGGCTACGGGTCGCAGGGGGACGGGCGCGGGCGGGAGAATGCCGCGCGTGAAAGATTGTGGATCTCGCCGGGGTGCCTGTAATGCTTGCTCTAACCTCCCGCCCGCAGTGGCTGATTTTCCGCACCGCCCCGAGTGCCACCCGCCCCGGCAAAACGGATAAGATACCGTGCGACCCGCGCACCGGGTATGACTGCAACGCGCACGACTCGGCGCTGTGGGTAACGCACGCCGAGGCCGCCCAGGCCGCCACCCGCTACGGGGTGGGACTGGCCTTTGTGATTACCTCGGACGACCCGCTCTTTTGCCTGGATATCGACGGGTGCCTGCAGCCCGATAACACGTGGAGCCCCCTGGCCCTCGAGCTGTGCGCGGCCTTCCCCGGGGCGATGGTGGAGGTGTCCAACAGCGGGCGCGGCCTCCACATTTGGGGCAGTTATGCGGGGCCTATGCCACCGCACAAAACCCGGAACCCCCTCGGCCTCGAGCTCTATCACGAGTTGCGGTTCATCGCGCTTGGTACCGGCGCGGTGGGCGATGCGGCGGTCGACTGCACGCTGGCGCTGGCCGGCATCATCGCGCGGTATTTCCAGCGGGACCCGAGCGAGGCGCGCGCGGCGGAATGGACGGACGGCCCGGTCGACGGCGCCCGCCCCATCCTGGACGACGGGGACCTCATCCGCCGCGCCTGCTCCTCCCGCCAGTCAATGCGCGGGCTGCTGGCCGGCAAAGCAACGTTCGCGGACCTGTGGGAAGGCAATGCCGAGGTGCTGGCGCGGGCGTACCCGGACGGGGGCGGCCAGGGGCGGGCGTGGGATTGCTCCTCCGCGGACGCAGCCCTCGCCCAGCATCTGGCCTTCTGGACCGGTAACGACTGCGAGCGCATCGAGCACCTCATGCGGCAATCCGAGCTCGCGCGCGACAAGTGGGAGCGGGAGGACTATCTGCCCCGTACCATCCTGGCCGCCTGCAGCCGGCAAACCTCGTGGTACGTCGAGCCGATTGCAGCCCCGCTGCAGGCCGCAACACCGGCGCCGGGGGCATTCACCGTGCCGGCACTCCCCAGCCCGTTCGCCGACGCAAGGGACGGCACGGCGGCCACTCGGCCGCTGACGGAACTCGGTAACGCCATGCGCCTGCACGATCGGCACGGCGGCGACGTCCGCTACGTGCACGACGTGTCCGGGTGGGTCCTGTGGCGGGCGGGCGCGTGGCAGTGGGATATGGACGGCGCGGCGGTGCGCGGACTGGCCGCAGGGCTGGCGCCGGTGGTTTATTCCGAGGGGGCGAATAACCTGTACGAGGGCGATAAATTCGCCAAGTGGGCGCGACAGTCACAGCAGGCCGGCACCATCCGGGCCGCGGTGGGCATCCTGTCGGACCTCGACGGGGTGCGCCTTCCGCTCGCCTCCCTGGACAGCGACCCGATGCTCGTAGGAGTCAATCAAGCGCGGGACGTGATCGACCTGCGCACCGGGCTGACGCGGCCGGCCGAGCACACCGATTACATTACCAAGAGCTTGTCTGTCGGGGAGGCGGGCCGGCCCGAGGCGTGCCCCCGGTGGCGGTCGTTCCTCGAGCAAGTGTTCAACCACGACCGCGAACTCATCGACTGGATACAGCGCTGGTGCGGGTACCTGCTGGCGGGGGACGCGCGGGAGCATTTCTTCGTCTTCGCCTATGGATTCGGCCGCAACGGTAAGGGCACGTTCGCTGAGACTCTGAAGACCGTCATGGGGGACTACGCCCGCAGCGTGAGCTCGGAGACCCTGACCGACACCAAGCGCAACGCCGGGAGTGCGTCCCCGGACCTAGCCGCCCTGATCGGTGCGCGCATGGCCTTGACGAGTGAGACCGAGGAGGGCACCGCCCTTGCCGAGAACCTCGTCAAAACCCTGACGGGCGGCGATACCATCAGCGTGCGCCAGCTCTACGCCCCGCCGGTCGACTTCAAACCGCAGTTCAAATTGCTGGTCCTCGGCAACCACAAGCCGGTGGTGCGCGGTAACGATTACGGCATTTGGAGCCGGATCCGCCTAGTGCCCTTTACCCGGGTATTTACCGAGAGCGAGCGCGACCCGGCGCTCCCGGACAAACTGCGCGCCGAGGCCCCCCACATCCTCGCCTGGATGGTACGGGGGTGCCTTGAGTGGCAGCGGCGCGGGCTGTCGGATATCCCCGCCGCGGTGGCGGCCGCAACGGCCGAGTACCGGACGGAAATGGACCTCGTCGGCCGCTTCCTCGAGGACCAGACGGTGCGGGACGGGGCGGCGGAGACAGACGGCCGGCTACTCTACGGGGCTTACAAAATGTGGGCGGCGGAAAACGGGATGCGCCCCCAAACGTCGACCAGCTTTACCCGGCGCCTGACAGAGCGAGGCATCGGCAACCGGCGGACGGGGGGCGCGCGGGTGTGGCTAGGGCTACGGCTCAACCTCGGTGGCGCCTAACACCCAAGGTTTCCGCCGGGGACGGGGCGTTAATCCGGATCCAGTTCCGGTACGCCGTCAAAGGCGTGTGGCCGAGGCCGACCCGAGCGCGGTGGGTGCTTACGCAAAGCCAGGTCCCTGCCATTGACCATATCTTCGGTTTGTTCATTACGCTCCCTCCACGAACACTGTTGCCTGACTGTCGAGATCCCGCCCGGGGCCGCTGCGCCCCGGGCACTCCTCGCGCGACAGCTGCGCGGGGTCCAAGGGCGGTGAGAACTCCCGCCCGCACTCCTCGCACCAGACGGTTTGCGAGAGTGCGTCGAGCCTGATCGTGTGGCGTTTCATCTAAGAGCCTCCCCGCAAAAGGGGCAAAACCGGAACACAACCCCGCTCGCGTACGGGCTCGGCCTGAATAGGTACTGGTACGCAAGCGGGCCGGACAACCCACGCCGGATGTGCTGTTCTATTACCCCCACCGCACCGCCGGGGGCGTCCATATTCTCGGGCACCGCAACGCCTCGGAAGCACCCGTGGGGGGTAGTCAAGCCACCGGGGCGCGGGAGCCGAGCGCGCACCCAGGCCGCCCCGCCGAGGGTGCGCAGCTTGTTACGCTGGGCGGCGGTCATGCGCAGGGTCACCACCTCACTCGGGGCGCCGGTCGGGTCAAGCGGGGGCCTCATGCCACCGCCTCGAGGAAGTCCGCTCGCTGGCGGTCGCGCCCCGCCGCCGCCTCCGCCGCCGCCGCCGCCGCCGCCCACGCCGCCGCCT
>Ga0074195_1001227_pt1 | contig 37693 bp, 32 predicted proteins | sample EPASupsiteHSE623_FD_64525 | JGI IMG/M metagenome (GOLD analysis project Ga0074195, IMG submission 64525) | Bioremediated contaminated groundwater from EPA Superfund site, New Mexico - Sample HSE6-23 | ecosystem: Environmental > Aquatic > Deep subsurface > Groundwater > Contaminated ...
GGGGACATGAGGGGCGAAGGAAACCGCCTGGGCAACATTGGCAATGCCTACTCCGATATGGGTGAGCCTCAAAAGGCCATCGAATACTACGATCAAGCGCTTAAAATTGCCCGAAAGATCGGGGACATGAGGGGCGAAGGAACCCACCTATTCAACATGAGCCACTCTTTGAACTATTTAGGCCACCGTGACCACGCCATCTCTCTCGCCGAGTCCGCCCTTGCCATCTTCGAGCAGATTGATAGCCCTCATGCCGAGACAGTCCGCAAGGCTCTGGCCGAGTGGAAGAACTAGCGCTCTCGAAAGCAATACTTTTATTCCAACCGGCCCACCCGCTGCTTATCACATCACATTCAACAAGCTCAAGGTTGAGGGCAAATGCGATGCATGCGGCGGAGACCTGTTCCAGAGAGCAGACGACACCGAGTCCACAGTCAAGCAGAGGCTGAACGCCTGCCATGCTCAGACCCAGCCAATCATCGACTACTACAAAAAGAAGAGCCTCGTTGCCACAGCTCACGACGTTGGCGATATCAAACAAAATTGTTATAATAGTTTTAAGAGAATTTGATAGTATCATAATAAAAATATATTGCTAACCAGAACATTTATGTAATAAAAGAATATACCAAGTTATAAAGAGGTGAAAGATGTGACTATTTCTATAAAAATACAAATCGGCGAAGATGGGAAAAGTGCAACCGTAACATGTGAAGGATATGACGAGCATATAATTACGACTGAAGAGTGCGAAACATTCCATCTTATACCAGTACAGTATAATAATGCCATCAAAAATTTATTGGGAAAGAGCCCAGACCATTCTGGTCTTTTCAGTCCTGTTTGGTCAGATGATATGGAAAAGAACAAGCAGGACATGTATCAGTATTATGATAGGCTCCCAGATCAGGTTAAAACGCGTACTATGTGTTCTTCCCCTGACGGCAAAATCACTGTAAATCCTAATGATATCAAATTGGAGCCGGTTATTGTCAGTTCTCGGGTATTCGAGAATGATACCTCAACGCCTGCTACATTCAATGCCTCAATCTCACAATCGGTCCAAAACACAGTAACATCCAGCTGGGAAATAGGCGGCGCGCTAACGCTAGGAATGTCGATGTCGATGAGCGTCGGAATACTTATTGTCAGCGCCAGTGCAACATATTCAGCATCTTACAGCCAGTCTTGGGGAATAGGCGGACAAAAATCAAAATCAGTCACAATAGGAGACGAATCTGGTGTGAGTGTAGAGCTTCAACCTGGCCAGAAGATTATAGGCGAGCTAAGTGCTTACAGAGGCACAATAAAATTCCAAATTCCTTATAAATCCAACTTGGCTGGGTACGCAGCAGCAATTTTCGATGATAATGTAACGTACAACGGCGTCAAGAGCCAGTACCAATTTATTACTATTGATGATGTTATAAAAAATAATAAAAAAGCCAATGGTGATCCATTTAGCTATCCAATAGAATCAACGGAAACCATTGAGGTCGACTATTACACCCAGGCCACTATTGTTCTGAGAGATGGAGATACTGGAGCTGTCATAAAGAAAATACGCATGCCGATTAAGGGAACCCCCTAGAAGTGTCGAGCATAGAGAGCCAAACATACGCCTCGACCGATTGATTCAGGTATCAATAGCCAGTTGAGAGATAAGCAGCAGACGTGGGGCGGAAATGCATCTCCAGAAGACCAGGCCTATCCGCGTTTATTACAGAAGCTCTGCCCCTCCATTCTGCGCTTGACCATGCTGCCAGATTGAATAATGCTCGAATATCCGGCGAATCTGACAACGCCATCGAACACTGAAAATGAGACCTAAAAGCATCCCCGAAGCTGGAGATAAACAACGAGAAACACAGGTTCCATTTATCCTTGGCAATGCCCTAAAAGCTCAATGCCGCCGTAACCGCGCCATCCCCCTCGCTGAGTTCGCCCTCGCCACCTTCGAACATATCAAAAGCCTCCACGCCGCAGACAGTCCGCAAGGCTCTGGCCAGGCGAAAGAGCCAGCGCCCTCGCAGGCAATCCTTTTATCCCCTCGCCCCGCTTCCCTGCCATCATGATATTCGTCTATTCTTTAGGCGGCTCAATTCTTGCTGGCCGCGATGCTGATAGCCTGCGTGAATATGCCCAGGCCCTCAAAGAGTTAGCTCAAGAACACCAGATCTACGTCGTTGTCGGCGGCGGCAAGATCGCCCGCGAGTACATCGGCAAGGCCCGGGCTCTCGGCGCAAACGAGATGTTCTGCGACCTGATCGGCATCGGCGCGACAAAGCTCAACTCGGCGCTGCTCGTGGCGGCCTTGGGCGAAGCCGCGCCCCAGGAGATCCCGGATGGCTATGCAGATGCAGCCCGGCTTGCTCAGAAAGGCAGGATCGTCGTCATGGGAGGCGTGGCACCAGGCCAGACAACCGACGCGGTCTCCGCCCTCCTGGCCGAATACGTGCACGCCGACAAGCTGATAGTCGCGACATCAGTGGACGGCGTCTACACCGCCGACCCTGAGAAGGACACCTCTGCCAAGAAGATCGCTCACATGACCCACCTGGAGCTTGCCCGGATGGCTGCACAGACTGAGATGAAGGCCGGCTCCCGTTCGCCCGTAGACCCACTGGCTGCCAAGATCATGGAGCGAAGCTCGATTCCCACATCTATCGTTCTGGGCAGCAAAATAGAAAATCTAAGAAAAGGTGCCCTCGGCGGGCACACTGGAACTGAGATCAGACCGGAGTGAGGGACTTTACCAGATCGCTTGGGGTGATGATCCCCCACGCGGCCCCCTGCTCGGATACGACCAACTGCCCAGATCCAGTTCTGCCCAGCATCTTGATGGCCTCGTAGATGGGCTCCTCTGAGTCGATGGTCAAAAATCCGCGGTTCATGATCTCCCTCGCTTCCTGATTGGTCCTGCCGTCAGCTACAGCGCGGGCGATGTCTGCAAGGTTGATCAATCCTGGTGAGCTGTCATCCACCAGGGCCTCAGACACGCCGTTGTGCAAGAGAATGCGCGACGCCTCTTGTAGCGACGCATTGGCCGGAATTCTCACAGCGCGCCGCGCAATTCCTTTTACCGGCACCTTGGGAACCGATATCATCTCCTCGATGTGGAAGATAAGCCGGCTCATGGTGTCATCCCTCCCCGTAACCTTGCCCCGGATGTAGAGCTTGTTCACAGGCGTGGGCCCAACCTCGATGCAGTCACCCACATTGAAGTCCCGGATATTGCCGATGATGCGCACAACTCCATCGCAAAGCTGGGAATGCATGACCTTGTTGAATATGATCTCGCTCGCGGTGGTGCCATCCATCACAACGCCATTCCTGACTACCGGCACAGTCACCACATCCCCAACGGCCTCGATGTTGAGCGCCTCGTAGGCCGCGCCTGTGGCCCTGTACCCGCCCTTTGGGCCGGGAACGCCCTCCACCAGATTGAGGGCCTTTAATGATTGCATCTGGTTTCGAATGGTGCCGGGATTTCGGTCAATCAGCTCGGCTATCTCCTCGCCCTTTACAGCTCGCCCTTCAACACGATGAATGTTGATCAATGCAGTTAGTATGTCTCTTTGAACAGGTGTTAAATCCATAATTCGATCGGTATTGTTCATGATTAATGTCCTATATAGATTTATTGATCGAAGAGTGGCCAATAAATCTATCTTGATTCTAAAGGGCTTTTTGACACCGAATAGAAGAGCAATCTCGCCCAAACCGAAAATAAAAACGCCTTATTTTCGCATAGGACATGCTTTGCTCTTTTTATAGGGAAAAGCACCCATGCGCCTCCAAATTTTTCGAACAGGCTCTTCGAAGATGCTTCCCCACGACTCAGGATAGCAGGAGCAGGGATACACCTCTCCCGCGGGCGTTACATGCATCCAACTGGTGGCGGCAAAGCAGCCGAATCGCCGGTAGGCCTCAGGCACTGAAAATATCCTGGGCTCTCTCGCATTTCGCACAAACTCGTTCAACCGGGCATGATCTTCTGGCGTGAGGGCGATATTGCGGCGATCCGACCATCGGCCAGTGGAGACAACCTCGAATAGGGTCAGCTCGTGTGCTCCTATGTGCCGGGCCAGATCGTGAAACCTTTCAAGGTGAATCATGTTCTCCCGGCGCAAGACGACATAGAGGTCCACCAGAAGTCCGGCCTGTAGAGCGAAGCGCACGGCCTCCATCGCCTCAGAGAAGACCCCCTCTCGCCCGCGCATGAGATCGTGCTCCTCTTCGATTGGGCTGTCCAGGCTCACATTGACTGCATAAAGCCCCGCCTCCTTCAGCCGTGCCGCGAGCGACGCTGTGAAGCCAGCCCCGGAGGTGAAGAGGGTGGATATGGCCCGATCGCCCACATCTGCCACCAGCTCAGGCAGCTCTCTGTAGAGCGCTGGCTCTCCTCCGTCGAATATTACAAGCGTTGTGCCCATATCCAAAACCTGGCCGATGATGTCCTTGACAGTCTCGGCAGTCAACCGCAGCCTGTTCCCAGAGTTCGGCAGAGCGCAATGGGCGCAGCGGTTAGGACACTCCTCAGTGATCGAGATCGTGACCTGGTCCGGGGTTCGCCATCCCAACAGACTCCGGACGCGACTGTCCGCGAGCCTAGAAAAGGCGCGACTCGGGACGGGCGGAATCCAGGTAGACAGGCAGAGCCGCTCTTCATCAGCCAGTGCCGGAAGCTGTCCGTCAAACATCTGCAAGGCTGAGCGAATGAGCGGCAGGCTTGAGAGCGGACCGGATGTATCTATCTTCACCCGTCCCTTCTCGATCCTGGCCTTGGCCTGGAGCAGAGGACTGCTGTAAAGCGGGTAGGAGTTGCACGTGTCTCTCTTTTCTGAGATTGTCTCTTTTGCCTCTTCACCAGCCTGATCTCCTGTCCGATCTCTCGCCATCAGTAGACGTCCTTGGGGTCGAAGACCTTCTCCCCCACAATCTGGCCGTCAATAGTCCGATAGAAACAGGACCTGTAGCCGGTATGGCAGGCTCCTCCCTCCTGCTCGATCAGGAGGAGAATTGAGTCCTCGTCGCAGTCTATTCTGATCTCTAAAACTCTCTGGAAGTGCCCTGATGACTCTCCTTTCAGCCAGAGTTTCTTTCTCGAGCGGGACCAGTAATGGGCCTTGCCAGTCTCGCGAGTCTTGGCCAGTGCCTCGTCGTTCATGTAGGCAAGCATGAGCACCTCGCCAGTCTTGGCATCCTGAGCTATGGCCGGGATCAACCTGTCTTTCATCGAGGAGATAATAGTGATATATCCTATAAGGGCCTTGCTGCCTTGAATATGATGAATTGCATCACCTGCAAGGGCCGGGGGTTGTGTGGTCGCCCAGTCTGCCCAATACTTCGCCGGCTGGAGGAGACCGTTGCCCTGCCCAGGCTTGGCCGGCGGATTGAGGGCATGTCCCCACCAGAGGTATTCGTGGGCAGACATGGCTATCCACTGGTCCGAGCCGGGCCCATGCTTCCGGCAGGCGAGAGCCCTGAACAGCCGGGCCTTGGGATGGACATCGGTGAGATCATAAGAGCGCGTTCCTCTCTGGTGCGCTCTGAATCCAAGATCGTCATAAAAGAGGCGGAATCTCCGGGAAGCCTTCTCACGTCCATGCAGGAGATTGCCCTTTCAGCGGCTCCAGTGAGCACTGAGGTTTCCTTTATCAATCCTCCCAAGAGCAGGATGTCCTTTGATGGCATCCTCTCTCCATCCGGGCCATCAGGAGAGCTTGAAAAGATGCAGATCACGGGCAACCCCGCGATTCCCCGGAAGGTGGACCAGATTGCTGAGGACAAGGGCGCAAGTGCAGCAGTCGCGGTGGGCGAGCTGTATGCCTGCGGCATCGGAACAGATCACATCTCTCGCATACTGAGCCTTGGACTGCTGGGCAAGAAGAGAAAGCTGGTTCCGACTCGTTGGTCGATCACAGCCTCGGACGACATGGTTGGAAAACATCTCAAGGAGAGCGTCTTGGACCAACCGCAGGTCAACGACTACTATCTTTACACCGGCCAGGCTCTGGGAAACCACTTCGAGATCCTGCTCCTCCCTCGCCCATTCAGCTTCGATCTGGTTGAGATATGGATGGCCCGCTCTGTGTGGGCTGAAGAGGGCTTCATCGGTTGGGATCGAGAGGAAGCGACAGCCAAAAAGGAGTACAGCTCTCTTTCAGGCGGCTACTATGCTGCAAGGCTAGCAGTTTTAGAGCACCTGGCTGGCAAAGGTCGTCAGGCTGCGGTGCTGGCTGTGCGTGAGATCTCTGAGGCATATTGGGCACCTCTCGGCGTTTGGGTGGTGCGGGAGGTGGCGAGAGCCGCCATGAAGTCTCAGCCTGTGCGTTACTCGAACCTTGCGGAGGCGATGACGGAAATCGAACGAAGGATTAAGACTCCTGCAGAAAAGTGGCGTGGGAAGGCTCAGATCCTGGCGAGGCCCGTGCAGAGGAGCCTGTTGGAGTTTTGATCTGAATTGGCGAAAAAGTGACGCCGCGAGTGGATGATTGGAATTTAACTCTTAAACCTGAATTTTCTGTATATTTCATATATCTCTCGTTTAAATTTCAGCAAGAATAAAAATATGAAGATCCCCGCAGCAATCCAGTTTGAATGCCGCTCTAAAATGATATTTGGCAGACATGATGCTGCGAAGATCAATGAGCATGAGGCAATTGCCAAATATGTTTTTTTTAAGCTTAGATCGTAGTATTTTGTCGCATAATATAGTATTATGATTGATGTGCAGGCAGATCCTGCTATGTACCCTATCGCAGTGCCATTGATTCCATATCTTGGTATCAGAATGGGCCAGAGTGCCAGGCTGATAAAGAGACCGATTAGACCTGCTGCATTTGGTATTTTCACAAATTTTGTTCCTGATAGGGCACTGACCGATGGCACGATAATAGTAGACAAACACAGCCCCAATATGAGCATCTGAAGCGATAGCGCCGCCTCTGAGAATTCCGGCTTAAAAAGAATTACTAATATATCTTCAGACAATATTATAAAAATAAATCCAAGAAACAGGCTGATAAGGGATAGCCAGAGTGTTGTCAAGTCAAGCAATTTTCGTATTGCGCAAGCATCCCCCTCGCCGTAGGAAGAGGACATGGTGGGAAGGAGAACCCGTCCCATGATTGTAGGCGAGTATAAAAGAATAGCTGTTATTGAGACTGCAGCCGAATAAAATCCAACCTGTTCAGGGGATAGGTATATTCCAGTAAATATATTTGCGATGTATGCCTTGGACATGCTGGCCATGGTGCCGATCAATGCTATTATCCCATACACGCCAATGTCTTTACTTCCAGCAAAACTGCCTAATCTGGGTCTGAAATAAGCTCTAAGGCTAACCATGCCAAAAAATGAGAACAATCCATAGTAAAGCAGAAATGGCAAAAGCAATTTCCATCTTCCAATATATGCAGTTCCTGCAAGAGCAAAAAAAAATAAAATGGTAGATGCTATCTCAAATTTGATGTATTTATCGACAAGATCCAGGCCGTATAAGCAGCCTCTGTAAAAATGATAAGCTGCCATTAGGAATATTAGTGGAAGGCCGATCAGATAGAAGTCGCTGTCCACCTTTACTTGAGATATAACATAATCACGGAATACATAAGCAGCAATGACCAGCAACGAGGATGCGATTATTGACCACTTAAAAAGCAGAGTGAAAATGCTTTCCCGATCTGCATGGGATGTAAACTCGCTAAGAAATTTAGTTGAAGAGTTCTCAAATGCGAGCGAAGCTACCATTGATAGAAGCATGGTGATAGATAGAACCAGATTAACCTGACCAAGGATATCTGCATCATAGCTCTTGCCGATAACAATGTTGTATGCTATGCGTGTAAGGCCGGTGAAGACCAGTGCCATACCTGTGAGGACTGTATTCCTAATCAGTGTCTCTCTCATGGTGTCCATCGCAGCATCAAAATGTTTTATATATTATAATATTATCTGTGTTATAAACTATGTCTGTGTTCGGATTTTTAGCTGCTGGGCTGACTTTGCTGATATCATTAGGCGACGTATATTTTATAAAATATTCAAATTTGCCAGAATTTTTTATAGCACTGATTGGGGTTTTATCTAATCCATATACAACCTTAAATTTTTTATCAGTCTGACTGATTGCCGTCCTGCTTAAATATTTATCTAATCCAATCAGATGTTCTTTGCCATTATCTTTTCCAATATTTTCTTGGCCGAATTTGATCGCTATGCGTTCCTCAGGCGATACATCCGGGTATGTGTAACTAAATATTAATGAAAGGATTATAATTAGATTCACTACACTATATACGGTAAGTATCACTTTATGCCTATACCATCCATTTGCAATGACCTGGACAAATAAAATAGAACTCAAAAGGAGAATCGTCACTGGATCCAATAATCCTGTGTGGATTGATATAATAATTACTGCGGAAAAATATGCGTATGATGCGACGTTGACAGCTTTGCAGAAGGCATTTTTGCGCGGGGACTGCATGCATTTGAATAAAAAATTGAGGGTCAGTCCAACTGCAAACATGAATATCATTATCCCGAAAATGCCGAAATCCAGGTAGGGTCCGCCTAAAATACTTGGTGTGGTCCCGCTTTCTAATCTGGTCTCTCTGAGCAGTGATACAAATCGGTGGGGTGCTATCTGAGAGCCTGGCAACAATGTAGCAAAAATGATTTGAAAAAAGTCCCCGTGAAATAGTCCGTGAAATGGGGACATTTTGACAATATCAGAGAATACAATGGCGCCTTCATGGCAGGACAGATGTGCAGCTACAAGCGTATTTGGATAGCCATGCGGATTGACGCTGCTATATGATGAAGACGAGAATATGCTCTGTATCCGATATAGTTGGACGCCAACGATTACCAAACCCAATAATCCTGACAATAATGCAATTAATTTTAGCGTTAGTTTTTTATAGCAATAATTGAATACAAAAACAAAGGCAAAGATAAAAACTACAACTGGCGTCCTGAATGCCGAAAATAGTGTTAAGCCAAATCCTAATGCAAAAATGAGCGCTATCTTGGTGAACGTTACAGAGTTCTTGCACAGATTATATGCAAGCATCAGACTTATTGAAAGAGGCAAACAGGTAATCAGCGCAAAAAATTTTGGTGGAAGGCCAGTCCTTAATACTGGGTCCAGTATGGGAATGCCGTATTTAATTGAATAAACGATTATTAATACAATTGTTCCAATTATAAATATCTTGACAAAAGCTATAATCAATCGCTCAAAAATATCGATATTATCGGGATTATCTGCGCATGCGCTTTCTGCTGAACTATTATTAATTATATATATCCCGAAAAGATAACTTGCGAGTCCAAGCAAACATATAAAAAATGATGTTAGTGTTGGTTGCCGAAGCGAGGTAATGGGCATAAACCCAAATGCAAAATAAAATACATATATTAGCGGAATAAGCGACCAAGGTGCAAATAGATCCAGAGCAAATAGCTTAGTTTTGGCAGATTGAAGCCATGAAGATGATGCCACAGTTCCGGCTTTCTCTTGTGAAAATTGATTTTTTATCTCTATCAACTGCTCATTCCTCTCTAATGTCCCTCAAACTAGCCGCTTCTTTATATGCATCAAGCAGTCTCTCTACGATAACATCCCATGTAAACTGCTTTGCGTAATCGCAAATATATCTTGAATCCCATTTGGTGTCGAGTGATCGCAGGATCGCATTTGCAAGGCATTCTATATCCTTTGGTTCTACCAGAATGCCCAATTTTTCATTGATAATAATCTCCGGAATCCCTCCGACGTTCGTTCCTACAAACGGTTTTCCACAGCCTAGCGCCTCGAACATGACTGTGGGATTGCCCTCGCTTAGGCTTGACAGCACAAATATATCGCAGGCGTTCATCCACAGAGGGATTTCATCTAACGGCTTATTGCCTCCTGCCAGAGTGACGTTATTTTGAAGGCCATTCGCATCTATCAATGACCTTAGCTGGCGCTCTAAAGATCCTTGGCCGATTATATAAAGGATTATGTCCTGTCTAGTAAATAATATATTTTTCATGGCATAAATTAGATATTTTTGTCCTTTATATTCTTCAAGGTTCGCAATATTAACCAGGATGATCTTATCATCTGGCAATCCCAGTTTCTTCCGAGCGCCTGCTTGATCTATTGGCTTAAATATATCTGAAGGATACCCATTTGGTATACAGGACAGCTTGGATTTATCAAAGCCGTATCTATCAAACTCGCGGAGATCCCTTTTGTTAACCCGAATTATCTTATCAGCATTTGCCCAAGTATAGATCAAATTTTTATCATTAGAATGAATCTCCCTTAAAAACCAGTCCCTGTTCTCGTGAACTGTAAGGATTATAGGTTTTTTATAGATCTCCCTGAGCTTAGCACCAACATATCCTGACGGATAAGTAAAGTGGGCATGAATTATATCGAATTTTATATTATTATTTTTTATTATATTATTAACAGTTCTAAGCGCAGCACGTCCCTTCATATTTCTTAAAAATTTAAATGGCGTAGAAAAATATTTTGTAAAATAGACTTCGACATTGTCATATCTATAATCTTGAGCAAAGGCGTCTCTCTTCCAACGAGGGTTCATGAATGAGCAGCTCAGCATGAATTTGGGCACATAAGGCGTCAACGATATCACATAGATGGCCTTAAAATAACCTTTGATGCAATCAACCTGATTTTTTACAAAAGACAGGCTCATCGCATCCATCTCGTGCGGATACCTGTCAGATATGATCAATAAGTTGCTTTCCTTGAATGATTTCATCTCGTTCTCTCGCATTCCTGCAGGATCTTAATGTAAGCTTGGCCATCTCCAAAGGGACATGGATTTGTGAGCCTATCTGGTGCAATGACAAATCTGGATATTCTGTTCAAGATTTTGTCAGGATCAGTTCCCACTACTTCTGCGTATCCTGACTCCACGGCTTCCGGCCTTTCAGTATTATCGCGCAAGACAAACACTTTCTTTCTGATGTTTGGAGCAGAAGCTTCTTCCTGTATTCCTCCAGAATCCGTCAAAATGAATGTGCTGTGCTTCATCAGCACAAGAAACTCGAAGTAGCCGACTGGATCTATCAGCGTTACATTCTCATTAGCTGCGAGCTTATCAAAGAGACCATTCTCCTTTAGCCTTTTGACCGTCCTTGGATGGACTGGAAAAACCACTGGCACAGGACAATTGATGAATATCCTGACAAAGTTTTGCAGCACCTTCACACTGTCCACGTTTTCTGCCCTATGGGCGGTAACAAGCGCATACTCATCGAATGAGATCTTGCTTAAAATATCAACCTTTTTTTCGGCTATTGGCAGATAATTCATGCATGCATCTATTACAGTGTTTCCGGTAACTGAAATCCTGCCCCAAACGTTCTCTTTTTGCAGAGCCGCAGCATTGAACTGTGTGGGCGCAAACAGCATGTCAGAGATGTGATCCGCAATGCGTCGGTTGTATTCTTCCGGCATCCTGCGGTCATTGCTTCGCAGTCCCGCCTCAACGTGTCCCAGATAGATGCCCATCTTTGCCGCTGTCAGAGCGCCAGCAAGAACTGTGTTTGTGTCCCCTTGAACGAGTACTGCATCTGGCTTAACTTTGAGATAAGTCTCTTCCAGCTTTCTCATGGCATTTGCAGTCTGCTCTGCCTGGGTGCCTGATCCTATGCTTAATTCGTGATCAGGCAATTTAAGCTCTAGCTCATCAAAGAATGTTTGGCTCATGTTGGAATCATAGTGCTGCTGGGTATGTATGATATCATAATCGCAGTTCTTTGATTCGAGATGCTTTATTATCGAGGCCATTTTGACGATCTCAGGTCGTGTGCCAAGTACCACAGCAATCTTCATGTTTGTCACTCCATTTTTATTATTAGCACATTCAATGTCCAGGATATCCACCCGAGCTGCTCTCTATGGCCCCTGCATCCTCGTAGCCCTGCCTCTGGCCGGTGCCTGCCAGGCGGGTGAGCATCTCAGGATGATAGAGCAGGCGAACGGCGTTGACTGCATGCTCCTCGGCGCGCCTTCGGGCGAGATGTGCGAGATTCCTCTCGTCAGGAGCCTCGTCCTCATGGACAAAGACCTCGATGATATGGCGATTGGTCATGAGCTGAGCAGCGATAAGTCCAGTGGAGGCCTCATGAGCACACATCTTATCCTTCTCCGCAGATCCGGGCATTCCGAGAGCCATGACAATGTCGCACCCCTCCTCTTCGAGAAGCTTCTTGGCAGCAACAGGCAGGTCCTTGATGCCAGGAACAGTATAGCGGACGATCTCCGTAGAGGCCTCCTTCTTGATTGCAGAGATTGCAGCACGGGCCATATCGACGCGAGCAAATGTGGTGTCAGCAATGCCGATACGCTTCATGATGCAAGAAATAGGTTGAGTTGTTCTTAGATTTATCGGTCGCCCCTGGAAGATAATCCAGCTCACGCTAAGTAGCCTCAACCGATACAGTTAATAAGGGGAAATTGGTTTGCTTGTGGTTTGTGGCCTGGGGCGGCTTTTTAATACAATCTCCCTACCTTTACCTTTTTGCCGCCCTGGGCCCTCTCCTCCTTTCCATCCAACAATCAGGACGAACTGGAACGAAGGTCATGTGGCAATTCTATCCAGATTAATTTGTCGGACGAGCCCTAATTCCTGCGCACAGGAACGAGGGGGCGGGCGGAAGGATTTCATCATGCCATGCCTTCAATTGGTCGCGCAGATCTTGCTGACGGCTTCTGACTGAAGGATAACCTCCGCGAAGCCGCTCGCAGATCTGCCCCAACTGGTGGCCTTTGCAGATTCATTTCCCTCAAGAATTGCCCTGTCCATCCACCAGACTGCCTGCCAGTAGCTGTCCATCGCTGCCGCCCATAAATCCAAGGCACTCTCAGGCGACTCGTCTCCCATGACCTGAAGGGTCTTCCACATTGCAGCAGATGCATCCTTTTTCAGGCCAAAGACCATCTCATCCGGGCCTTCCGCGAGGGTCAGATTGACATATGCACCCATCTGTCCGGGGGCCAGGTTTCCCCAACGAGACGTGCCCGGATTGCCGGTGCAGATGGAGACCCTGTCCTCGCACGGCATTGCAATTGCCGAGTAGTATGTGGCCACATCGGGACGGAAACGGTTGATTGTATTGGTGCTCTTCAGATCGTCATAATGCCACTGTTTGCCGTCCCACCAGTCGGTTAAGGAGAACATCCGAACGACGGTTGAATAGTTGAATTCTCCCTGCCGGTCTACGATCGTCTTTTCTGCAGTAAGGTATCGATAGTAGCTGGAGGGATAATACTGCAGAGGATCCCAGATCGGCTGAGAGGGTTTCATTTTTGGATGAAGGTAATGGTTTGTCACAACCAAATAGTCTGACTCATTGTTGTCTCCTGACCTTCTCGATGCATACCTGGCTCGCGTTGCCTCAAGCACTGTGGCATTGCCATATGCATCCAGAAGCAGGTGGTTCAGCCCGAACATACGCGTCGAGTTGACGAGGAAGCTCTCGGCCTCGGGGACGAACTTGCAGGTCATGGCTGTATAGGGCAGCTCCAAAAATCCGGTGATGCCTGGGCCACTGTCTCCCGGACCCTTCTGGGAGCCGGCTGCCACGATATAGACAAGCCCCTCGCTGTTGAATGCGAAATTGCTGCCGGTGCGCCCTGCTCCAGAAGGAATGATGCAGGAGTGCCCCACCATCGGATAGAGGACCAGGATGATTGAATAGGCGTTGGAGGGAAGATGATAGTAATCAAAGTTGGTCCCGGCGATTACGCTGCCGTTGGTGGTGTTGCCGAAGGCCGCTATGGCGGTACAGTGATCAGGAGGCTCTGGCCCCTGTCTGCCACCCCAGTAGAGCATCACCAGTGGGGTCGTCCGGACCGAACGCATATCCCAGATCCTTCATGCCATCTGTCATGCCCTGAAAGAATGAGCCGAAGTCGAATTTGGGCATCTCTTTGGTGATGTATTCCCGGTAAGCTCGACTGCTCTGCCGGATTTCCGTCGAGTTGTTCTTCGATAGAGCACTGGCCCAGGCAGCGTCCCGCACAATTGCTATGTACTCGTCGGCCTGAAGAGCATACTGGTATCCCATTTGGTAAGGCTCGCCCTGCAGGACCACGATGGGCATTATGCCTGGCGGGGGTAGATAGGATTTGGATATTGGGCTCACAGCAAGCTCAAAATCAGTTGATGCACCAGACAACCTTTCGGAGATTGCTATTGCAGTTTGTGAAAATAACACAAGAATGCAAAGCAGAAAAAGGCCTGACTGAATTGAGCATTTGCGGGATTTTTTTCTGGACATGCAGGTACGTTTCATGCACGAATCAATAAATCTCTTTTGATCCTCATCCGCAGTACTTGCACCCTGGCAAGGTCTCCCCGTTGCCCACGTAGAGCACCTGACTTCTGCAGCCGTAGCGAAAGACAGTCACCCCTTTGCAGCCTGAATCGAATGCTTGGTAAAAGACCCGCAGGACATCGTCAACAGTTGACGTCTCCGGCAGATTGACAGTCTTTGAGACGGCGTTGTCAGTATATTTTTGGAAGGCGGCTTGAATTCGTATGTGCTGCTCTGGCGGGATATCCAGGGCTGTGACAAACAGCTCCTGCAGATCCTGTGGCACCCCGGCCAGGCCCTGCACCGAGCCCTTCCGGGCGAGCTGTTCCATCAGCCCTGTTGTGTAGATGCCGCGCGCCTCTGCTGCCCGCTCAAAGAGGGGCGAGACCTCGAAGAGCCGCGCGCCCTCAAGTGCGCGACGCACGAAGGCGACGGCAAAAAGGGGCTCGATGCCGCTGCTGGTCCCTGCGATGATGCTGATTGTGCCCGTAGGAGCAACTGTAGTCACTGTAGCGTTTCTCATGGCAGGCCAGCTCGCGAAGAGCGACTGCTCGAAGAGGGGAAACGAGCCGCGCAGAAGGCCGAGATTACAGGACGCCCGGCGTGCCGCATCTGAGATGAATCTCATGACCACCTCAGCGGCCTGCACTGCTTCAGGAGAGCCGTAGGATATGCCCCGCAAGATAAGCATATCCGCAAACCCCATAACCCCGAGGCCGATCTTTCGGGAGAGAAGCGTAGTCTCCTCAATCACCTTTAAAGGATAGCGATTGACATCGATCGCATCATCAAGGAAACGCACTGCGAGTGAGACAAGCTCCTCCAGGCGCTGCCAGTCCATCTCGCCATCCTTCACAAGCTTTGAGAGATTTATAGAGCCCAGGTTGCAGGACTCGTATGCAAGCAAGGGCTGCTCGCCGCAGGGGTTGGTGCTCTCAATGATGCCAGGCAGAGGGTGGAGGGCGTTGATTCTGTCTATGAAGATCATGCCCGGATCTCCCGAGCGCCAGGCGCAGTTGGCGATATCGTTCATGATCTCCTGGGCATTGATTCGGCTCTGGGCTAGGCCTGTTCGCGGATTGACCAGATCGATATCGCGGCCCTGGCCGGCAGCGCGCATGAACTCGTCGGTCGCCGCAACTGAGATATTGAAGTTCTCCAGGACTCCCGGTTGCCCTTTCGCCTGGATAAACTCCATGATGTCAGGATGATCTACACGAAGAACGCCCATGTTCGCCCCACGGCGGCGACCTCCCTGCTTGATCACCTCAGTAGCTCTATCGAATATGCCCATGAAAGAGACCGGCCCTGAGGCTACGCCCCCTGTTGCCCGCACCACATCGCCCCTGGGCCGCAGCCTGGAGAAGGAGAAGCCAGTGCCTCCCCCGCTCTGGTGGATGAGGGCCATGCTCTTCAGAGCCTCAAAGATTCCGGGAAGCGAGTCCTCGACAGGCAGGACGAAGCAGGCGGATAGCTGTCCGAGCGGCAGGCCGGCGTTCATGAGGGTCGGGGAGTTGGGCAGGAACTCAAGTCCAGCCATCATCTTGAAAAATTTAGAGCGCATGACTTCTGCGTCACCGCCATGCCTGACCTCGGCTAAAGAGATATGAGAGGCCACGCGCTCGAACATCTCCGCCGGCGTCTCACTAACCAGCCCGCTCCCATCGCGAGAGAGATAACGCTTCAGAAGGATCTCAACCGCATTGGCGGACAGCTTCAAGCCATCACCTCTTTCGCTCTCCTTCATCTCGCACCTCATTACCGATATTGTCCAGAATTGATTTAAGGATACAGGTCCAATAATGATCGGTCATTGATCAGTCTGACTGAATAGACCAGAATGGAAAAGAAGCTTCCGAATATAATCCAATCACCTGCAAGAGGTCCACTAAAGATGAAAATTGCCATTTCAGGAAAAGGCGGCGTGGGCAAGACCACCCTGGCCGGCACACTAGCCCGGCTTTTTGCCCGCGACGGTTATAATGTCCTGGCCATAGATGCCGATCCAAGCATGAACCTGGGCTCGGCTCTGGGAATTAAAGAGCTGCCGAAACCAGTCACCGAGCACAGAAAGCTGGTTGAAGAGCGAGCAGGCATGCCGGGTGGCATGTTCAAGATGAACCCCAAGGTCGATGATGTCGTTTCCATGTGTGGATGCACCGGGCCCGATAACGTCAAGCTGGTTGTCATGGGCACCATCGACTCAGGAGGCTCAGGATGCATGTGTCCGGCCAACGCCTTTGTCAAAGCACTCATCAGGCACGTCATCGTCCGGGAGAAAGACCTGGTCATTCTGGATATGGAAGCTGGAATTGAGCACCTGGGCCGGGCCACTGCTCGCGGCGTCGATGCAATGATAGCCGTTGTGGAGCCTGGCATGAGGTCCATTGAGACAGTCGAACGGATAATGCATCTCGGAAAAGAGATAGGCATCACAAAGTTCTTCGCAGTCATCAATAAGGCAGACGACCCCGGGCCCGTCGCTGAGAAGCTGGACCTGATGGGCATACCGGTCTTGGGCACCATCCCCTTCGACCGATGCCTGGTGCAGGCGGACCTGGCAGGCAAGCCAGCGATAGACGCCAACTGCCCGGCGGTGGACTCCATTAGGGCCATCAAGAACAAATTAGAAGAGCTGTTCGGCCAGAAAAAAATATAAAAAGCAGTAAACAGCTAGAACGTCAGGCTGCCTGCTTTTAATCCCTCTTTTACCACAGTTCCGACGACCCGGCTTCCCGGCCCCATGATGCGACAGGCCCGGGCGACCTCTTCCTCGGCTACGACTACCACAAACCCCATCCCCATGTTGAAGGTGCGGTACATCTCTGCCTCATCGACGTTGCCCAGCTCCTGAAGGAACCGGAAGATGGGCTGCGGCTCCAGTGGATCAGTGATCTCAAAGCCCAGGCTTGATATCCGGTGCAACTTGAGAAGCCCCGATCCGGTGATGTGAGCCAGACCATGCACATCGCACTCCTTGACCAGCTCTACGATCTCAGGATAGATCCTCGTAGGCGTGAGCAGCTCTTCACCAATGCTGTTCTTGCCACCAGGCATAGGATCGAAGTAAGTATACTTGGACTCAGCTACGATGCGCCGGGCTAAAGTGTAGCCGTTGCTGTGCAGGCCAGAACTGGGCACACCCACCAGCACATCGCCTTTTTGGATCTTCTCGCCCGTGACGACTTTGTCTTTGTCTACGATTCCTATAGCCGTCCCGGCCAGGTCAAATCCCCGGATGATCTCCGGAAGAGAAGCCGTCTCGCCGCCGACGATGGTCATGTTCGAGATCTCGGCGCCGCGAGCGAGGCCTATGGCAATCTGGGCTGCCCTCTCCGGGTCAACCTTTTCCACAGCCAGGTAGTCCACGAATGCGATGGGCTCGGCTCCGATGGCATACAGGTCATTGACATTCATGGCTATGCAGTCGATGCCTACCGTATCCCATTTGGAGATCGCGTTCGCTATGAGCACCTTTGAGCCAACACCGTCTGTGGTCATGGCCAGAGCGAAGCTGCCCATATCCAAGAGCCCTGCATAGTGGCCGATCTCAGTCAGAGGCGCTCCAAAGCCCTTCCTCTTGGTCGTCAGCACCGCCTTCATGGCATCGATGGATCGGTTCTCCTTGTGGATATCTACGCCAGCCTCTGCGTAGGTCAGTTTCCTCATGCCTCTCCCCCCAACCCGAACTCGCGATGCAGCTCTCGTACAGCCTGCTCGGCATCCTTGGAGGCGACGACGAAAGAGATGTTGTGCTGGCCAGATGCTTGGCTGATCATGACAACATTGATCTTGGCCGCGCCCATTGCCTTGAAGACCCGCGCTGCAACGCCTGGAGTGCCTGCCATGCCAGCGCCCACAACTGCAACGGCGCAGACATCGTGATCATGCGAGATCTCCTTGACGAGGTCTCTTGGAAACTCCGCTCGAAGGGCATCCTCCGCCTTCTCAACCTGCCGCTCCTCGATGATGATAGAGATGTTGGCCTCGGAGGAACCCTGACTGATCATGACGATATTGACGCCTGCCTTGGCCAGAGCAGAAAACGCCCGGGCAGCGACGCCCAAGGTTCCGATCATGCCTGCTCCAGAGATATTGAGCAGAGCCACGTTTTTATGCAGCGTCACGGCCTTGATCACATCTGCCTTGGGCACATCGTCATGCACTATCTGCGTTCCTGGGATCTCCGGATCGAATGTGCATTTGACGCGCACAGGTATTCCCTTTCGAATGGCGGGCTCGATGGCACGAGGGTGCAGAACTTTGGCTCCGAAGTTGGACAGCTCCATAGCCTCTCGGTAGGATATGGCCGGAATGGACTTGGCATTGGGCTCGATCTTGGGGTCTGTCGTCATAATGCCGTAGGTCTCCTTCCAGAACCAGATCTCGTCTGCATCTATCGCCGCACCGATGAGCGACGCTGACAGATCCGAGCCGCCACGACCTAGAGTCGTAATAGTGCCCTTCTCATCCTTGGCTATGAATCCGGTGACCACAGGAACGCCCTTGAGCGGCAAGAGCCTCTGAGGAATCAGACGATATGTCTTTTCCAGTGGCCGGCTGTCTCCGTAGTTGCTATCGGTAACGATTCCGGCCTCTGAACCGGTGAAGTGCTGGGAGGATAGCCCCATGTCCCTCAAGACTCCGGAGAGAATTGGTGCAGCCAGTTGCTCGCCGTAGCTGGATATGTAATCGAGAGATCGTGCAGTGAGCTCACCAAGGTAGCATATGCCAATGTAAGCCTTCTCGAGCTCGGAGAGCTTCTTGGATACGGTCTCGCTGACCTCTTTGGCGATTTGAGGATCCTTAATCCCATCGGATATGGCCTGATTGTGCCTGTCAGTAATCTTCTCCATGAAGTCTATCACCTCGGAGACATTGCCATCTTTGGCTGCCTTTCTGGCACAGGCCAACAGATCGTCAGTTACACCCTGCAGGGCAGAGGTGACCAGAACGATTTCATTGTCGCGGCTGAAATGTGAGACCAGGTCCCCTACATGCCGCAGTCTGCTTCCGTCAGCTACGGAAACACCACCGAACTTCATTACCAAGCGCACCATCGTAAAAACCGTTGCACTGCTCTCCTCGCATCGATTTAAGCTTTATCCATAATTATAATTTCTCAAACAAACACACATCATTTGAAGGCCGAAGGCTTAAATAGATTGAATCAGAGGAGTCTCGGTCCTAATCGGGACTGTAATCTTTATCTTAAACTTCGCGAGGCGTATTATGGGCAAGAGGAAGAAGATAGCAGAACGCGTAACGACTCTGATGGACAAGCCTGAGATGATCAGGAACATCGGAATCGTGGCACATATCGATCACGGTAAGACAACCCTTTCTGATAACCTTCTGGGCGGCGCAGGCATGATCTCCATGGACCTGGCAGGCAAGCAGTTGTTCATGGATTTCGATCCACTGGAGCAGGCCCGAGGAATTACCATCGACGCGGCTAACGTATCCATGGTTCACGAGGTGGACGACAAGGAATATCTGATCAATATGATCGATACTCCTGGCCACGTAGATTTCGGCGGCGACGTCACCCGTGCCATGAGAGCAGTGGATGGCGCAGTGGTTGTAGTAGATGCCGTAGAGGGCGCCATGCCCCAGACTGAGACGGTCCTTAGGCAGGCTCTGAAGGAAGGCGTCCGGCCAGTCCTGTTCGTCAACAAAGTAGACCGCATGATCAATGAGCTTAAGGTAGAGCCTAAAGACATGGCCGCACGTCTCGGCAAGGTCATTGACAATGTCAACAAGCTCATACAGGGAATGGACGAAGAGAAATATAAGGCTGGCTGGAAGCTGGATGCTGCCAAAGGAAATATCGCCTTTGGATCGGCCCTCTACAACTGGGCCATCAGCGTGCCCCAGATGAAAAAGACGGGCATCGGCTTTGAGCAGGTCATCGAGTACTGCCGGGCAGGAAAGATGAAGGAGCTGGCCGAGAAGGTTCCTCTTTACATAGCTGTAAACGATATGGTTGTAAAATTCCTGCCTAGCCCCATTGAGGCCCAGAGAGAAAGGGTCAAGGTCATCTGGCACGGCAACTGGGATAGCCCCGTCGGAAAAGCCATGGCAACCTGCGATCCTAAAGGACCGGTCGCTTTCATGATCAACAAAGTGAAGATCGACCCCCATGCAGGTGAAGTTGCCACAGGAAGGCTCTTCGCAGGAACACTCCGTCGCGGCATGGAGCTTTACGTATCCGGCGTAGTTGATACCAACCGCATTCAGCAAACTGGCATAGTTATGGGTGCCGAGAGGGTAGAGGTAGAGGAGATTCCTGCCGGAAACATCGCTGCCGTCACGGGCCTTCGAGATGCCATAGTGGGCTCCACAATCTCCAGTGAAGAGGGCATGACACCCTTCGAGCAGATCAAGCACGTCTCCGAGCCGGTTATGACCGTAGCCGTTGAAGCCAAGAACACCCGCGACCTGCCGAAAGTTGTCGAGGTCCTAAGACAGATCGCAAAAGAGGATCCAACCCTGCAGGTTACAATCAATGAGGAGACCGGCGAGCACCTTATGGCAGGCATGGGCGAGCTGCATCTGGATGTTACTGTCACTAGGCTGCAGCGCGACCGCGGAGTAGAGCTGAAGACATCGCCACCAATCGTCGTCTATCGCGAGTCCATAGGCGGCAGAGCCGGACCTGTGGAAGGAAAGTCACCCAACCACCACAACCGCTTCTACATCGAATTTGAGCCCCTGGAGCAGGGCGTAATCGACTCCCTGAAAGAGGGCAAGATCAGCATGAAGATGGAAGAGGTTGAGCGCAGGAAGCTTCTCATCGAGAAGGGCATGGATAAGGATGAAGCCAGGAACATCGTAGGCTACTTCGGCACAAACGTCCTGCTCAACATGACCAAGGGTATTCAGTACCTGAGAGAGACAATGGAGCTCATCTTAGAAGGCTTCGAGGAGGCCCTGAAGAATGGCCCCATATGCAGGGAACCGGCGCAGGGCATAAAGGCCAAGCTCGTAGATGTAAAGCTGCACGAAGATGCAGTTCACCGTGGCCCGGCCCAGGTCATCCCAGCAGTCAGACAAGCAGTCCAGGCAGGAATACTCATGTCAGATCCAGTCCTGCTTGAGCCCTTCCAGAATGTCTATATACAGGTGCCTCAGGATCAAATGGGTGGAGCCATGTCTGAGATTCAGGGAAGAAGAGGCATGATCCTGAGCATGGATAGCCAGGGCGATATGATCATACTCAAGTCCAAGATGCCTGTGGCCCAGATGTTCGGATTCTCTGGGGCCATAAGGTCAGCCACGGAAGGCAGAGCACTCTGGTCCTCGGAGTTCGCCGGGTTTGAGCCGCTGCCTGCCAATCTGCTGTTGGATACAGTCAAGCAGATCAGGACCAGGAAGGGCTTGAAGCCAGAGATGCCCAAACCATCCGATTACCTGAAGGTCGTTTGAGCGCGACCTTCGAAAAGATTAAACACAAAGGCAGTAATACTGAAAAATATGGATAGTGCCAATTGGAGGAGATAAATTATGGCAGATGCAAAGCCACATCTCAATCTAGCATTTATTGGACATGTCGATCATGGCAAGTCGACTACCGTAGGCAGATTGATGTTTGAGACGGGAGCAGTAGATGCTCACGTCATTGATGAGTACAAGAAAGAAGCCGCATCCAAGGGAAAGGCAACCTTCGAATTCGCCTGGGTCATGGACAGCCTGAAAGAAGAGCGCGAGAGAGGCGTTACAATCGATATCGCCCATCACCGCTTCGATACCGCTAAGTTCTACTTCACCGTAGTGGACTGCCCAGGTCACAGGGATTTCGTCAAGAACATGATCACGGGAGCCAGCCAGGCTGATGCCGCTGTCCTGATCGTGGCAGTCCCTGATGGCGTTATGGCTCAGACCAAGGAGCACGTCTTCCTTTCCAGGACACTCGGAGTCAACCAGCTAATCGTAGCCATGAACAAGATAGATGCCACCACCCCGCCATTCGACGAGAAGAGGTTCAACGAGGTCAAGGAAGAGGTAGGCAAGCTACTGAAGATGGTTGGATACAAGCTGGATGAGATTCCATTCATTCCCGTATCCGGCCTGATGGGAGACAACCTCGCAAAGCCCAGCGAGAACATAAAGTGGTACAAGGGCCCAACCCTTCTGGATGCTCTGAACAACCTCAAGGTGCCCCAGAAGCCCACAAACCTGCCACTCCGTGTCCCAGTACAGGATGTCTACACCATTTCCGGTGTGGGCACAGTGCCCGTAGGCCGCGTTGAGACAGGCGTCATGAGAAAGAACGACAAGATCGTCTTCCAGCCCGCCAACGTGACTGGTGAGGTCAAGTCCATCGAGATGCATCATGAGGAAGTTCCTGAGGCCTTCCCCGGTGACAACATCGGATGGAACGTGCGCGGTGTTTCAAAGAAAGACATTCGCCGCGGCGATGTTTGCGGGTCTGTAGAGAAGCCCCCAAGCGTAGCCAAGGAGTTCAAGGCCCAGATCGTAGTGTTGCAGCACCCAAGTGCCATATCAGCCGGATACACCCCGGTGTTCCACTGCCACACAGCGCAGATCGCCTGCACCCTCACTGCCATTCTGGCCAAGCTTGACCCGAGATCCGGAGCTGTCAAGGAAGAGAACCCCGCCTTCATCAAGGCCGGAGATGCGGCCATCATCATGGTCACCCCCTCCAAGCCGATGGTCATTGAGCCGGTGAAGGAGATCCCACAGTTGGGAAGGTTCGCCATTAGAGATATGGGCACGACCGTCGCCGCCGGCATGTGCATTAGCGTGGTCCCACGCTAAATCCATTTTTTTGGTGTAAAACATGCAGAAGGCAAGAATTCGACTTTCCGGCACCAACCCCTTGATGCTGGACGATATTTGCAGTCAGGTCAAGGGGATTGCACAGAGAACAGGAGTTCACATGGCGGGACCCATTCCGCTGCCCACCAAGAAGATGGTGGTTCCCTGCAGGAAGAGTCCTGATGGCGAGGGAACAGCCACCTGGGATCACTGGGAGATGAGAGTTCACAAGAGGCTCATCGACTTGGATGCAGACGAGCGGGCGCTGCGTCAGCTCATGAGAATCCAGGTTCCAAAGAACGTGAACATTGAGATTGTGCTGGAAAGCTAAATCGCTAGGTATGGGCTGCTTCTTTGGTTGAAGAGCCCGCTAACCTATCATTTTAATAAACAGGGACTCGTAGTATAGTCTGGATAGAATAGAGGCCTCCGGAGCCTCGGGCCCGGGTTCGAATCCCGGCGGGTCCGTCCCTCTTCTCTGCAATCATTTTGAGTTATGCAGAGGTCTTAATCCTGTGCCGCTCTATCGTGCTCGTCTCAGAGATCTCATTTGCCGCTAAGATCTGCTGTTCTCCGATCTTCTTGAGTATGATGGTTCCATCTCCCAACTGATCCACGGCGATCTTGTCTCCAGCAAGCAAATGAAGTCCGTATCTGATGGAGAGAGGAAGCTGAATTCTGCCGTTATCATCAATATTGGTCATCAAATCAATCACCTGAGGCCTCCCTTCACCTGAGTTTATAAAAGGCTTATTTTGAGATGAGGTTCATATGAGAGCTAGCAATCAACGATAGGCGATATATTAGTGCCAAAATCAGGCCACAATCGCAATTGGCGCCACTCCGCCTGCTAAAATTTCAAGAGCTCTTCGCAAAATTGTTTGGGTTGGACTTCACAGAGGCGCAGAGACAATAAAAAGCAAGAATTTATGAGAGATTCGATCCTCAGCAATCTATGCCATCGCAACCCGATTGGATCTTCTCTTCAGCAGGACTTTCCCGGAACTTGATGGTCTTCTCCACCTCGAATGTGCCTGTGAAGGACTCATGGACCTTGATGTCCTTGAAAAACATCTTGTGCATCCGGGCGTCCGTCTGCCAGGTTCCGTTGAAGGAATTCTTGGTTTGCATACCTACTGCGTGCACGGGGCTTGCCCTTAGAAGCTCTTCGATCTTCTTGGGATCGGTTATGTAAGAGGCGGGATTGGTTGAGGCGAAGTAGCTGCTGTCCACCCTCTCCATCTCTGTCACAGAGAATGTCTCGGTTATCTCAGCACCTATGCCACCCCAGAAAGCCTTGGAATGGATGTACTTCATTCCGACCATGGGGGTCTTGCCGGAGTAGGTGAGCTTATTGCTTTCCCAGAGGTTTAATGGCACTGTTGAGCCGTTCTCACTACCAGGTAGCTTGGCCGCCCTCTGTGCCTCTACGGTCCCGGAGTCCATTTCGAGGTCGCCGTCACCGTACATGAAATTGCTGTACTCTAGAGCTATCTCTCTATCTTTTACTGAGACACCCACCTCAAAGGTGCCCGTCCCGGCTACCTTCAGCATGTTGCAGAAATCTCCGTCCTGCATCGGCTCTATAATTGCCGGCGTGGCTGATGCCGATCCAAACAAGAGAAGAGACATAAGCAACATTGCTACAGCTATTCCCAACGTCTTTCTACCCCTTTGTAATCATCTATTGGGATCTTCTAGCTAAAAAAGCTATTGTTGTGCGATAGGACACACGGCCCGGCAAAAGATTCATCTCATACCATTATCCTACCCATAAAACCAAGATGAAAAGAGATCTCGCTGTGGTCATGGATGTGGCAGGAACCATATTGAGGATGTATCGGGTGGCCAAGGATATTGAGAAGGGCGTCATTTTAGAGAGGGTGGTCACCTGGCAGCTTATCATGGAAAAGAGGGGGAGAGCATTGGTTGTTCCTCAGATAGATCCCGATGAGCTCTTGTCCAGTCAAGCTGACGATACCCTGGGAACACTATTGTCCGGTCGCGAGGATATGCTTGAGGTTAGCTGCTCAAGCAGTCCGTTTTCCAGAGAGACTGCCATAAGAATCGTTGGCCATTCACAGGTCACTATTCGCGACCTCATAGATGTTCATTTGAGGGTAAAGGCCAGGTGTCCAGATTATTATCATACTGCTGGCATGATCGTCGATGAGGATCGGCAGGAGGTCGTTTATGCAGTTGGTACTGGAGGCGCTCCTTTTCCTGGAATAAAGGATGTTCTGATGGATCTCGACCACCTTGGTGCAGATGTCTATGTGGCATCAGGAGACAGCATGAGAAGCCTATCTCATCTTATGGATTTAGGCATAGACCTGTCACGAGTCCACCCAGTCTCCAGCCCGGCCAGAAAAAGAGCGATAATCGAAGATCTGAAGAGACGATACAAGCGAGTGGTAATGGTTGGCGACGGCCTAAATGATCTATATGCGTTGGAGGCAGCTGACCTGGGGGTACTGACCGTCCAACAGGACACTCGCCCCTCGCAAAAGCTCCTTTCGGCAGCCGATAAGATCATTAATAACATATTGGAACTGCCTAAAATTCTAACAGAGAACTGTTAAATTATTTTTTGATTTGTTTTATAAGTTATAATCGATCGGATCTTAAGAGCACTCATTGATTTGGCACAGTAATTGTCCTGACGTTGGGCGGATATCTTCCAATCGGATAATTCTTCGAAAAGTATATATACCTGGATTGAGAATGGTTAACGGATAACATTTTAAATTTGCTTTGGAACAGGACCATATTGGAATATACTAGGAGTAGCACACAAATGTTCGAAGAGCTTTTGGAACTATATAAGACTAAGGCAGAAGAGATTGAGAGAAGCAAGAAAGAAACGCAAGCTATGATATTATTGGTTTCCGCTATTGAGAAGATCTCCCAAGAGGCCAATTCCAGACAGAGCGATGTAGAACTTATAGGCAGATTGATAGACCAAGTTGATCGATTATCTAAAGAAGTATCCGATCTGAAGAGCCAGATTCGTGCTCGACAGGTGCGATCCGCCCCCGTCCAGGAGACAAGTTCCGGAGACGGAAAAGCCCTGGATAACCATGCTCGATCACTCATTGATATCATGGAAGAGAGACCAGGAAGATACACAACTAGCGAACTCGTGGATATGCTGGGTTTGAACAAGACAACGGTGATAAGCGTGATGAAGCGAGCCTATGAAATCGATCCGATACATGTTAAAATGACTCAGGGAAAGAGGCGCAAGCTTTACCTGTCTTATGCTGCGGAGGACGAAGCGCAAAAGACAGAAGCCTCGCCTGGATCCAGTGAATCGGACCGGGTGAAGTTAGAGCTGATGGCAATGACCTAGATGAATGGAGAATGCACACAATTGGTTTGAACGTTGCATTGCCGTTTGTCTTCCGGCTGTTCTGGTCAGACATCCGGCATTCTCCTCAAACAGGTTGAGAAATAAAAATCATCCATATTATTTTATATTTAATTGAGAATCATGGAAACATGATTAACGTGGGCAAAAATTCGAAGATGGACAAATACTCAGGAATGACAATATTGTCAATTTCAGACAATTTCAAAACGGAAAAGGAACAGCTTAACTGCGATCACCTCTTCTTCATTCTTATATACAAGTATCCGCCCGCGATGATTATGACGATGAGCACAGCCAATACCGGCAGCAGCAAAGATGACGCAGCCGCCTTGACGACAACTGGAATTTTCAAGCTCTCGGAGATCACCGAATCGCCATTGACATCGGTGTACTTGATCTCGCTGTTGATGCCATATTCTTTAGGAGTGGCTTCGGAGTCAACGTCGATCCAGAAGATGACGGTCCGCTCTTCACCAGGGCCTAGCGTTCCGATGAACGCCTGATCATCTGTAGAGGAGAATGGCTTGAATATGGAAAGCCTGGCAACTGCATCTTTGATCGGATCCTCTCCGATATTCTTGTAGGTGGCTTTGATCTGTCCCTTATCCTGACCTGCTGTGAGGACGCCTGTCGAATTAGTGATCAAGAAGTCCGCCTGCTTCTTGACGGTGACAATGATTGGGACGGTCTGATTGGCCTTCTGGTAAACGTAGGATACCTGATAATTGGCCAGAGTCGGCGAGCTTCCACTGGTAACTAGCTTGGAGGCCTGCACCCGGACGTTATCCTGATAATCATAAGACAGGCTAAGATTGAGCGGATACGCCCCAGCGGCAGCGTGCTCTCCGATCTTTATGCTGAATATCAATGGCGACTTGGTCTTATCCCCGGACTTCAATGATTGCACAATCTGATCTCCAGACTTTATCTCGATCTGAGGGTCGCTGGATGCGAGAGTGGCAGTAATTGCCAACGCTGTTGGCTTCTTGTACTCCTCTTGCAGCTCGGCAGCTGCTAAGGCATACTCTTTGGGGTCTTCAGGAGTCAGGTCCTCCTTAAATCCCAGTATCCGTCCGTAGTTGGTCAGATCCACATAGAGAGATACTGTGTCCCCTCGCTCAAATTCATCCGTCCCGGAAACACTGGCCGATATGTTCGGGCCGCCGTACATGCTGTAATAATTATCTCCACCTAATTCCAGGGGCACATAGGTGTTTTGAGCCGGAGCTGTGGCAATAGAAGCCAACAGGCAAAGGCCAAGCAAGGCCGCAATAGGTCTCATCAATCATCCTCCTCTTGCTATCAGCTTGAGGGCTTTCTTCAACTCGTATTTGACATTTTCAACCGCTGCACGTCGTATCTCCATGCGGTACATGAGCACCACGAAGACGGTGAAGGTCGTGAGCAGTGCAAATATTATTGCCAAGACTGTAATGATTCCGAAGTTGTTGGTGATCAGGAAGGGCGAAGATATCAAGGCCGCAAACCCAAATATCGTCGTGAGCCCTGAGGCAATGAGGGCTGAGCCGATGCGTCTTGCCGTGATCTTGAGGGCCTCCAAAGGCTGTCCGATTTTGGACAGCTCCTCATAGAAGCGCTCCATCATCAATATGGCATATTCCGATCCCACACCCAAGATGAGAGCGCCCAATGTCGCAGTGAGGGGCGTGTATTTCATGTCAGCAACATACATCACACCACCCATCCAGCCTATCACCACAAGCATGGGCAGAACCGGAAGCAGCGCTTTAATGAGATCACGGTAGATCAGCAGCAGGAGGATAAAGATGAGCAGCAATCCAAGTAACGTCATCTCCGTTCTGCCGGTGGTCAAGGCAGAGATGACCGTGGTCATCACCACAGCGTCACCGGTCTCTCGCACTGAGACTCCTGGCGGCGGCTCGTGCCAGATGATATCTTTGTCAATCTCCGTTATGAGGCGTTCTGTCCCCTCCGCGCCCAGGTTGGTCAGCTCTTTGTTAACATCCAGCTTGATCAAAGCAGTATCATGCCCATCCAGTTGCCGGGATAAAGTTGTAGCGGGAATGGTGGCTATCAGCCTTCGAATCTCGGTTTGATCTACAGGCATTTCTCCACTGTTGGCCCGCTTGACGGTAGCGGCAATGCTGTCATAGCCATACACCTGATCCCTTGAGCCCTTCAAATAGATGCAAAACTCATCCATCCATTTTAGGACGTCAGGATCGGTGATATCATCTGCCTGAACGATGAGATCAAGTGTGTCAGTCCCGCCGAAGATGTCACTCATGTGCCTGAAATCGATGAGCGGAGGCAGGTCCTGAGGCACATAATTCTTGAAGTCCGTATCCACCTGGACCAGGGTGTCGGCATAGATGCCAGCCAATGAGAGGAATAATGCCACGGCCAGCACCATACGCCATCTTTCAATGCAGATGTCAGATACCCGCCCGATGATTATTCCAATGGCAGTATCTTTGGGCACACTGGCCAGCACGTCTTGAGCATTCGTTTCCTTAGCAGACGAGCTCCTTCTCGCTATCAAGTAGAGCAGAGTGACTCCCACAAAGAGCGCAGACATATAGCAGAGGAACAGCCCAATCAGGCACAAGAGCCCGAAATCTCTGGTCATGGGCACAGATGAGGTAAGAAGGGAGACAAAACCCATGGCAGTTATAATCAGTGCGATCATCACCGGCAGGGAGACGTGCCCTACCGTCTCTATCACCGCCAGGACTGGGGATTTGCATTTCAAGAACTCCTCATCTATCCTATTGTGGAACTGAATGGCATAGTCTATGCCAATGCCGATCAGCACCGGAAAGGCAGACATGGATACCATGGTAAATGGGATATGCAGAAACCCCATGGCTCCGAAGGTCCAGATTATGCCCAGGAAGACAATGGGTATGGGAAGAAGCGACCACTTGACGTGACTGAAGGAGATCAACAGAGCTACTATCATGAGCAGGCCAGCCAGGGCGAGAATGGGGCCGTTGCTCTTTGCCATCTCCTCGGTAATGGATTGCATCAGCGCGGGCTTACCGGTGACCGTAACCACTACATCAGGCGGAAACCCGGACATATCCACCTGCTCAGAGGTCTCCTGGTAAATCTCTCGAAGCTGCGACTCCTTCAAAGTAACCGGCAGATCGATGGAGAGTAACGTGTGCTTGATGTCCGGCATCATGCCATTTACTGCCGGTTGATTCTCGGGAAGAGAGATGATCTCGTCGACTCTCTCCTGGGTGGGAATAGTCCTCACACCCCGTTGGTTCTCCTCGGTATCAGCCACAATATCTGCAATGCTGGTCACAGTCAGCACATCCGGTGCCTGTCGCAGCTTTTGGGAAAAACGATCCATTGCCCTCAAGATCTCCGGATCGGTTACATCGTCCGCTTCAATGATCACAGCTATGGACTCGGTGGCAAACTTCTCTACGTAAAGATGGTCAAAGAGCTGATAGAGTGGAGAGTCTTTGCCAACCATGCTCTCAGTGGTCATCCCCTGCATCTCTATTTGCTGTGCACCGTAGAAGGATGCGATTGTAAGAAGAAGTGCAGTCGCCAGGATTATGAATGGATGGTCTGCTATCCACTGGCCGAGCTGTTCTGTGCTATTCATCAATGCCTACCTCAGTTCCGTTCGGAAAGTCTCAAACGTCCTGGACATGCAAAAAGTACTTAAAAGTTGTGGTCTTTCAACAAAAGGATGAATCCAGACGAGAAAGATATCCTGAAAAGATACCTGGTCGATGCTTGCATCAAGGTCGCCAACAGCTATGGTTTATGCGATGCCGTAGGCGTTTTGCGCGGAACCTTATTTCTGGCTGTTGGGCCTATTTCTATGGACGAACTGGTGGAGGAGACAGGGTACAGCAAGTCCACAGTCAGCGCCAATATGAGCACTCTGGAAAGACATGGCCTGGCCAAGAGGGTGATCATACCTGGAGACAAGAGATACTATTATATTCCAGTCACTGAACCCGATTTGCTGAAGAAGCAGATGATAGCCAATGCTAGACAGGAGATGCAGATCATAATCGCGGCCATGAATCGCACTGACGAGGACCTCAAGGCCTGCGTTCATAAGTCCCAGGCTGCACTGGATAGGATTGAAAAGGCCAGACGCTTCTACCAGCAGATGGACCTGCTCTTAGATCTGATTTCCCGGTACAATACTGAGGAATTGATCGCGTTATTGGACCATCGATAGCATTCGATGATTGCCCAATATATTGATTAGCAATAAAGATTCTATCCTCTAAAAGTGCAGGTAGTGATAATTCTTGGGCAGAGAGACGACTGCAAGCAGTGATCCGGAAATGAGGATTAAGGAGATGCTGCGGCTGATAGATGATATGCAGGCGAGCGGCTGCGATGAAGAAAGTCTGCCTGAGTTCTTTGAGGGACTCAAAGAGAGGCTCCATGATCTGTCGAACTGCCTGACTGAACATTCCACTTCAAAGAACAGCACGATGGAGATCCTGAAGATGACCAAAGCAGTTGAGACCGCTCCAACGGCAATTGTACTCACGGATCTCGATGGCAGGATTGAGTATGTCAATCCGAGCCTTTTGGAGAATTCTGGATTTAAGGATATATCCGAGGTGAGTGGGTGCTCGGTCTTTGATTTTACCAATGCAGAGGGAAAAGGCAAGCTGCATGAAGAGATCATCCCAGCCCTTTACTCAGAGGGAAGCTGGCGGGGAGAGCTTCCTGTAGTGAAAAAAGATGGCCAATCCTACATGGCAGAGATGATATGCGCTCTGGTCAAAGACGATGACGATAACCCACTCTATCTGCTGGCCAACTTCTACAACATCACAGACCGAAAGAACGCGGAAGAGGCTCTCCTTCTCGATGATTCACGGTTGGAAGCATTGCAGAGACTCAACCAGATGGATGAGGCATCCATCAAAGAGATTGCCGACTTTGCACTGGAGGCGGGTGTCAAGCTGACTGGCTCCAAGGTTGGTTACCTGGCCTTTGTCGATCGTGAGGAGAAGACGCTCATCATGTATTCCTGGTCCAAGAATGCCATGAAGGAGTGCAGCATTGAGCATAAACAGATCGTCTATCACCTGCAAGAGACAGGGCTATGGGGAGAGGCCGTTCGGCAGAGAAAGGCAGTGATAACCAATGATTATGCATCCTGTCCAATTAAGAAAGGCATACCATCAGGGCACGTTGATATTGTCCGCCACATGAATGTGCCTATCATTGACAAGGGAAAGATAGTGATTGTGGCAGGTATCGGCAACAAGGAGGCTGAGTATGATGACTCCGACGTGCGCCAGCTAACCCTTCTCATGAGCGGCATGTGGAAGATCATTCAGCGAAGGGAGACAGAAGAGAAACTTCAAAAGCGCGATCATCTCCTCCAAGGATCCGCTGAAGCCACCAACTACCTGCTCACCTCCGACCCCCAGGCAGTAAAAAAGGCCCTGGGCATTTTGGGTGAGACGGCCGATGTGGATAGGGTCCATATTCTGGCAAACAAGGAATTACAGAGCAGGGAATGGCTGGAGAGCCTCTCTGTTCAGTGGTTTAGAAAACCCGCAGGTCCATTTTCCGAGAAAACGTGCTGGGAAGAGCTTTTTCCGGGCTGGAGAGAGGAACTGTCGCGCAGCAATCCCATTCAGGGCATAACCTCGCAGCTCTCGCTTCCAGGAGCAAGAATGCTGCAGCACCAAAATGTATTCTCCATTCTGCTCCTGCCAATCTTCATCGAGGGCCGGTTCAATGCCATCATGTGCTTTGAAGACTGTCATAAAGAAAGACAGTGGATCGATAGCGAGATAGCTGTACTGCAAGCAGCCGCTGGGAGCATCGGCGAAGCCATTTTGCGTAGACTTACCGAAGAGGCTCTCCAGGAGAGCCAAAGAGCCCTCTCAACATTGATGAGCAATCTGCCAGGCATGGCCTACCGATGCAAGAACGATAGACTTTGGACCATGGAATTCGTAAGCGACGGCTGCAAGGAGCTTACGGGCTACATGGCTGAAGAGCTTGTGAATAATGCAGAGATCTCCTATGCAGATCTGATTCATCCCGATGACAGGGAATATGTATGGAAGGAGATTCAAGAGGCGATCGCCGAGAGAAGACACTTCTGCCTGATGTACCGAATAAGATCGCGATTGGGGATCAAGTGGGTCTGGGAGCAAGGCCTCGGAATATTCCGGCTGGATGGCCAGCTGCTGGCACTGGAGGGGTTCATCAGCGACATCACAGAGAGGAAACTGGCTGAAGAAGCCCTGAAGAGGACTCAGGAGGAGCTGGAAAAACGGGTGGCGGATAGGACGGCATGGCTGTTGAGGGCGAATACCGCCCTGCAAGAGGAGATGGTCAAACATAAGAAGACGGAGATAGAGCTTCGTTCTGCTCAACAGGCAGCAGATGCTGCTCTGAAGGCCAAGGGCGAGTTTTTGGCAAATATGAGCCACGAGATAAGAACTCCCATGAACGCGGTCATCGGCCTGGCCGGGCTCTTGCTGCAGACTGATCTCTCAGCCGAGCAGCGTGATTTCGTGGAGACGATTCACAGCAGCGGCGATGCTCTGCTGGCAATAATCAATGATATCCTGGACTTCTCGAAGATCGATGAGGGCAAGATGAAGCTGGAACGACTGCCATTCGACCTGCGAGAGTGCATTGAGGCAACGCTTGACCTGGTGGCCGCAAAGGCTGCGGAAAAGGGTCTCGATATATCTTATGCGATTGATGAAAAAATTGCTCCTACAGTTCTCGGGGACTCGGTTAGGCTGCGACAGGTTCTGGCCAACCTGCTCAGCAATGCAGTGAAATTTACAGATAAAGGCAGAATTGAGATTGCCGTCATGCCTGGAGAGAGAGCAGATGAGATCCGTTTTTCCGTTAGCGATACTGGAATTGGCATCAGCCCGGAAGATATGAAGAAGCTCTTTGTCTCATTCAGCCAGGTTGATGCATCTACATCCAGAAAATACGGCGGAACCGGTCTGGGACTTGCCATAAGCAAGAAGCTGGTGGAACTGATGGGCGGTAGGATCTGGGTAGAGAGCGAGATCAAACGGGGCTCGACATTTCATTTCTCCGTCATGGCTCCGCCATTTTCTGGAGACGCTGCCAGGATGTGTCTGTCCGGCAAGAAGATCATGGCACTGCTCGACAGCGAGGAGACGCTGAAGCTGCTGGCAGACTATGCTCGCAACTGGCAGATGCAGATATTTCCAGTGGTCTCTGCCTCCGAGGCACGGGTGCTGAGAGATAACCGGTTTGATGCTGCGATATTGGATCTGGAGGTTCCGGGAGCTCTGGAGCTCGCAGAGGAATTAGAGGAGCATATTCCTGCCATCACCTTATCTCCCCCAGGTCGATCTCGAACAGGTCGGAGAAATCTTGCCAAGCCACTTACCCCAGCAGGCATTTGCTTCGCTTTACAAGAGGCCTTCGCGCCGCAAAATCACAGGAAAATAGATGCGAATAAAGGAGAGGTCGAACCGCGCGATCTGAAGATATTGCTCGCGGAAGATAACCTGGTCAACCAGAAGGTGGCTCTGCTCATGTTGAAGAAGCTGGGATACGGAGCAGATGTGGTATCCAATGGCCGGGAAGTCCTGAAGGCACTTGCCAATCGACCTTATGATGTGATACTGATGGATGTGCAGATGCCCGAGATGGACGGACTTGAGACCACCCGTGCCATTATGGATATGAAATTAGCTCACAGGCCAAAAATCCTTGCATTGACTGCTTATGCCCTTGAGGGAGACCGAGAGAGATGTCTCTTGGCTGGAATGGACGGCTATATCTCAAAGCCAGTGCAACTGGATGAGCTGATGCATGCACTTTACGAAGTGCTCAACGTTACATAGCATCAGATTCATTTATTCCCGAAGCGATTTTCGTATAGATGAGACATCTATTGGAGGGCAGCATTTGACGAGCAATGTTTATTTTGCAGGAATCAGGGCGAGAACCCCGAAGGACAACAAACAAAACAAGATCAAACGGCTCTTTGATGCCGCCGGCTTGACGCAAGTGGTAAAGAAGGGCGATCTTGTGGCCATCAAGATCCACTTCGGAGAGCATGGAAACGATTCTTATGTAAATCCAATTCTGGTCAGGCCCATATCCGAAAAGGTGCGATCGATTGGGGCAAAGCCATTTCTCACAGACACCAATACGCTGTACGGAGGAAGCCGGGCCAATGCAGTCGATCATCTGCAGACTGCAGAGGACCACGGCTTTTGCCGGACTGTGGCGGGAGCGCCGGCGATCATCGCCGACGGCCTGCGAGGGGACTTCTACAGTGAGATCGAAGTTCCAGGAAAGCATTTCCAAAGGGTCAAGATCGCGGGCGAGATCGCATTTGCGGATAGCATGATAGTAGTATCCCATTTCAAGGCCCATCTTCCAGCGGGATTTGGCGGGGCCATCAAGAACCTGGGTATGGGATGCGCTTGTCCGCTCGGCAAGGCCGAGCAGCACTCCACGAGACCAATCTTCAATGCCGATATCTGCAGCGGCTGCGGCACCTGCGAGGACAACTGTCCGAAGCATGCCATAGCTGTGAGAAAGCAGATCACCGCAATAGATTACGACCTGTGCACTGGATGCGGCAAATGCCTGCGCCTCTGCCCCACCCATGCCCTGGACTTCGAATGGTTTGTCGATGTTCCACCGTTTATGGAGAGGATGACCGAGTATGCTCTGGGAGCAGTGGCTGGAAAAGAGGGACGAGTGGGATTTTTCAACTTCCTGATAAATATCACTCCGGACTGCGATTGCGTTCCCTGGAGCGATGCATCCATTGTGCCTGACATAGGAATCCTGGCCTCGACGGACCCAGTGGCCATAGACCAGGCCAGCTACGATCTGGTCAATCGGCAGACCGGCCTCGCCAACTCGGCTCTGCAAACGAATCACGAACAGGGAAGGGACAAGTTCCTGGGTGTATGGGAGAGCACTCAAGGCAATATCCAGATGGACTATGGCGAGAAGATAGGTCTTGGAAAGAAGGAGTACCGACTGATTGAGATTTGAGAGGGTGAGATACAATGAAGGTTGTGGCATTTAACGGCAGCCCCAGGAGAGATGGCAATACAGCCGCTCTGCTCGCCGCAGTCCTCCGGGAGCTGGAGGGCCAGGGTATTGAGACGGAACTTGTGCATCTGAAGGGTCCTCTTTCCGGATGCATCGCCTGCAACAAGTGCTTTGAGAAGAAGAATGGCCGATGCTCTCTCGACAAGGACATGATCAACGAGTGCATCGAGAAGATGGCTGCTGCTGACGGCATAATCATAGGCTCGCCCACCCACTTTGCCGATCTCACTGCACAGACCAAGGCCCTCATCGATCGTGCGGGATTTGTGGCCAAGGCCAATGACGACATGTTCAAGCGCAAGGCAGGAGCGGCGGTGGTGGCTGTGCGCCGGGCTGGGGCAATCCATGTCTTCGACTCCATCAACCACCTCTTCCTCATAAGCCAGATGATAATCGCAGGCTCCAGCTACTGGAACATCGGCATGGGCCTTCATGAAAAGGATGTGGAAAAGGATGCCGAAGGGCTGCAGACAATGAGGATATTGGGACAGAATATGGGGTGGCTCCTCAAAAAGATCAAGGAGTAGTCGGGACCGAAGTGCCTTTTTCTTTCATCTATTTTTGCCTACTCGATCCAATGGTAACCCGGATCCTTGATCCTGTTAAAATTGCGTATGAGGTCTGCGGCATCCTTCCGACTGAAATTGGCCTCCATCATCCTGGAACAGACAAAACGCAAAGCAATTTTCTGCATCTTGACCTCAGTACAGTCATCTGGTTTTGAGATCAGCCCAAATAACTCAAAGAGATGCTCTCTTTCATTCATATGCGCGCTTTTGCCCCACTTACCAAACATCTCTGCAGCTTGATCCAGCAAATCCTGATTAAAGGTTTCAGGGAGAATGAATCCCTCGAACTGCTGCATGAACTCCTCTCTTCTCAAATGATCGCCCTCTTTGCCCAAGCCATGTATTGGGCTTTATCTTCCATTAAAATAGTGTGACTTCCTCCCATGCCCCTGAAGGAGCAGGGCTTCCTACGTCGTCGACCTAACTTGCTTTGATGATTTGCACAAAGCAGAGGTCGGATCTTGATAGGCTCTTCCCCTCAGTCCGAGGGTGCGAATGTTCAAGCTGGCATTGATGTCTCGATCCATCTCTAGCCCACAGTTAGGGCAAAGATGGGTTCGGTCTGCCAGTGTCTTAGGGACCATTATACCACACTGGGAGCATTTCTGAGATGTGTATCTCGCGTCTACCAGTTCAACCATTTTGCCAGCCTTTGCAGCTTTGCTTTGAGCGAACTGGATTAGCTTTCCCCATGCATGGTCTTGAATATGCTTTGCCAGATTGTGATTCTTAAGCATACCTGAAATATTAAGGTTCTCAAATACAATTAGATCGGCTGAATCTACAATCATCCTGGATACTTGATGCAGAAATTCATCCCGATGGTGCTGGATCTTTTGATGTAGCTTTGCAACTTTGGCTTTTGCCTTCAGTCTGTTTGCTGATCCTTTCTTCTTTCTCGAAAGGTTCCTTTGGGCTACTGCAAGCTTGTTTTCAGCTTGGACGTAGTACCTTGGATATTCAACCGCTTCACCCGTGGAGAGAGCAACCAGGCTCTTCAGGCCCACATCTACACCAATAGCGGTCTTTGGCTCAATCGGAGATACATCTTCAACCTCAGATACCAAGATCGCATACCAGTGACCTAGATTATCTTTCTTGATGGTGCAGGTCTTGATCTTCCCCTCAACTTCCCTGTGCTTGAAGATCCTGATGGAACCGATCTTGGATAGAGTCAGTTTTGAACCATCGAGCTTGAATCCAACTTGCGGATAGGTGAACGACTTATACCAGCCTTTTCCTTTGAATCGAGGATATCCAGGCGTCTCTCCATTCTTGACCCTTCGGAAGAATGATTTGAAGGACTTATCCAGCCTGCGAAGAACATCTTGAAGTACCTGCGAAAAGACGCCTTTGAAGTTTCCGTCTTTCTTCTCAGCCACCAACCTGGCTGCTTGGTCCTCATAGGTTCGACTGATGCTTTCTTGTTCGTAGGCATTCTTTCGGTCTGCCAATGCCTGATTATAGAGATACCTGCAAGTATCAAGAGTCAAGTCTAACGAAGCTTCTTGTTGCTTGTTAGGGTACATCCTGAACTTGTAGGCAG
>Ga0074195_1001228_pt1 | contig 37690 bp, 41 predicted proteins | sample EPASupsiteHSE623_FD_64525 | JGI IMG/M metagenome (GOLD analysis project Ga0074195, IMG submission 64525) | Bioremediated contaminated groundwater from EPA Superfund site, New Mexico - Sample HSE6-23 | ecosystem: Environmental > Aquatic > Deep subsurface > Groundwater > Contaminated ...
ATATCTTGAGGTTAGCCACTTGAAACAGCGAAGAACCATAAAATTCAACTGCCCCGCGAAGCAAGCTGGTTTAATCGATCATATATGGAACCTGCATGAATTATTAACATATCCATATCACAAAATTCAAACCTATTAGAGCTTCACGACCAATTTTTGCTGCTACAATACTATTAGAACACCAATAACTTATTCATCCTGCTTAGAGATCCTTATTATCACGGCAGATGTAGCCCCGCGCAGGTATGATTGAGATGGCATCCTCCTTTACATGGCTTGACTACTCGGAAAAAGAACGGCAGAAGACGCTGGATATCCTAAGTGCCCTCAAAGAGCATGAGACAAGGGACGAGCTGGGGATAGGCGTCGTCAGGGACGCATTCTCAGACATGTTCTTTCCCGGAACGAGCACGATCCAAACAAGAGCCAGGTACTTTCTGTTTGTGCCCTGGATATACAGAAGCCTGGAAGAGAAAAAAGTCCCTTCATCAAAGATAGAAAAGCGGGCAAGAGATGAGGAGGTGCGACTGATATACGCCCTTTTGGATTCAGACGACACCAATGGCGTGATAGGCAAAGATGCCAAGAAGAACCTCCGGCGCCTTCCAAGCAGCATTTACTGGCAAGGCCTCGATGCCTGGGGTATCCGGCTTTGTCATTGCTCCATTTCCGACTACCACCGCTCTTTAGATTCGTTCTACAAATTCGGTAAGGATAGCTTGCATAGTTACGAAGAAGAGATTGATGGCTGCGAACGATGGCGCAACTGGCACCACAGCCTTCCTCCTGCTCCTGATGACTTCCCAACTAAAGCCTCCTTTCGCCTGACATGCGAAGAGGCCTGCTATCTCAAGGAGAGGGTTTTGGCCAGATGGCCAAATACAATGCTGGCATACCTCCTGGACTCCGATACGCCATCAGAATCCGTGCCTTTCCCCTGGGACCATCCGATTTGCCCTGATCTTCCAGAGTCGCTACGTGAGAAAATCATCCATGCGAGAAACTTCTCCGAGGCCATCAACGGTGCTGCTCTTCTTTACAACCTCATGCTCGCTGAAAAGGCCAAGGCATCAGGTCTCCAGGACTATGAAAGCATGGTTAGTTCCTTCAAAGATGAGTTGATGATATGGGCCGATCACATCCAATCACGCAGGGATGAGTTTGATCGATGGGACTACAAAGGTCGTTTTTGGGAAATCGTTTCCCATCAAGGAGCGAGGCCGACGGGTCGAACGCTGCAATTCATTAAAGAATGGCTCCAGATGGCTTTGTCGCCAACAGAGGCTCGGAAGATAGCAGAGGACGATTATGCAAGAAAACTGATTTATGAGAGAGAACGGCATTTGAAGCGCAATCTTGCAAGGCTTGAAAATCCCGATGCTCTGGCCAGGTGGAGCAGGGACGCTAGCCAAAGAATGGCGGGACAGCTCAGGTACAGGTGGCGTCCCGCAGAGACGATTATCTCAGATATCTTACTCGGTCTTGGGAGGTCGTGATGCTCGATCCATACGATAGGAGGCATCTCATGGAGATCCTCAGGCCGCCTGAGGGATATTCACTTGACTATGCCATCGGCACTACGTTCTCGCTTGACCTATTGGCACTTATGACGGCACCACTCGGTTTCACTATCTTTGAGGCAGAGTGCGATTCCAGGACGCCAGATCCGCTGGCGCTCCTCGAATCTCTGCGAAGATATGCGAAGCGAATTTGCATCTTCTGCCATTCCGGCAGGATTCATATCCCCAAAGAATACGGCCAACCTCTCTACTCGTTCCTCGAAGGATCGGTCTTCCAGGCACTGCCGCAGAGTGGAGATGGTTCATTCCATCCAAAAGTCTGGGCTCTGCGATATATCTCACGAGATGGGCCTGTAGCTTATCGTTTCCTTTGTTTGAGCAGGAATCTCACGTATGACCGATCTTGGGACACGGCCCTGGTCTTGGACGGCTTTCTGGCCGATAGAGAGAACGCCTTTGCTTCCAACCATCCCATAGGCGATTTCATTGCATCACTTCCCGGAATGGTGGCGGAAGGCCTGCCGGAAGATCTGCAAAATAAGATCGATCTGATTCAACATGAAATTCGCAGGGTCGACTTCGATCTGCCCCAGGAATTCGAGGAGGTAGCATTCCATCCATTAGGAATCGATAACAAAAAAGCCAATCCACTATCCGGGAGGATAGATAGGATGCTTGTTGTATCTCCTTTCCTTACCGAAGGCTGTCTTGATCGCCTTGCATCCCTCGGAAAGGAATCTGTCTTAGTCTCGCGACTGGATAGCATGCAGAAGGTCTCAACGGACTGCTTGCGGAAGTTCTCAGAATTATTCTGCCTCAAAGATGATGCGATCTTGGAGCAAGATGAATCGGACAGTGCAAATCCTGGTCCCGAGCCGGTGCATATTGAAGCGGAGCAAGCCTTCGCTGAGGATAATCTCGATGGGCTGCATGTTAAACTTTATGTGGCCGATGCTGGAAGCGAGGGCAGGATATGGACCGGATCTGCCAATGCTACAGATGCAGCCTTTGGAACTAACGTTGAGTTCCTTGTTGAGCTTCGAGGGAAAAAGAAGTATTGCGGCGTAGATGCGGTGCTGAATGGAGGAAAGGAAACGGATGACGGCAAGCCAGCGGGCCTTCGGACTCTTCTTGATCCTGTAGCCATTTCAGAAGTTCCAATTATCGACGAGAATGAGCCTTTGAAACATCTGGCCAATGAGGTCAGAGATGCACTGGCAAAAGCTGGACTGTCAGCAAGCGTTTCCCAGGATGCGAATGAGCATTTCATCATGATTCTGGAAGGCGAGATCCCATCTCTGCCTGAAGAGGCTTCAGTCACATGTTGGCCGATAACTCTTCCAAAAGGCAGGGCTGTGCATCTCTTCTGCGGCCCAGGCGTCCACGCACAGTTCAAACAAATCTTGATTTTGGAGATCTCGGCCTTCTTTGCATTTGATGTGATAGTGAGATCAGACGGCAAGACCTTGGCAGAGGGATTTGTTCTCAAGCTGCCTCTGGAAGGGGCTCCGGAAGACAGATATGAGCGCATCCTGCGAGACATGCTTAAGGATAAGAGCCAGGTGTTCAGGCTGATGCTGCTTATTCTTTCGCTGGAAAGAGGATCAGATCCGGCAGGCATTCTGGCAGAGGAATTGGGCTTTGGTAAGGCTTGGAAATGGCGGACAGGTGAGCCTCCAGGAATAGTGCCCCTTTTCGAGTGCATGGTCAGGGCTGTGGCCAGAGACCCGCAAAGGATCGACAACCTCAATAGCCTTATTCAGGACCTGAAGGGCCATTCTGAGACAAGTAACCTCCTGCCAGACGGCCTTGACGAGATCTGGGGACCGATCTGGGAAGCAAGGAAAATGATGGGTGGAGTGGTCCATGAAGAAAAATAATTGCCAAGATATTCCTAAGATCCGGAAGGACCTGCAAAAACCCAATTGTGCTGAGATTCTTAAGAGCCTGAAGGACTTCCAGGAGGACACGGTAGATTACGTCTTTCGAAGGCTCTACACTGATGCTGACCGAACAAGGCGATTCCTTGTCGCCGATGAGGTGGGGCTTGGGAAGACGCTTGTTGCCCGCGGAGTCATAGCCAAGGCGATCGATCACCTTTGGGAGACTGTCCCCAGGATCGATATCGTCTACATCTGCTCGAATTCGAACATTGCAGGCCAAAATATATCGAAGCTGAATGTTTTGGAGGGTGAAGCGCCCCGGGCCAGTCGCATTTCTTTGCTGCCTTCGAAGATAAAGAATCTCAAAGATCGGAAGGTCAATATCATATCGCTCACACCCGGCACTTCCTTCGATATGTCGTCCGGAACGGGAATTGGAGAAGAGCGGGCTCTACTGTATTGGATGCTGAAAGACGAATGGAACCTCGATGATGGAAAGCCGATGAATGTCTTCCGCGGGGGGATGAGTCTTCAGAACTTCAAGAGAATCGTTAAGGCGTACCCGAAGAACCAGATAGACCCTCAACTGAAGGCATGGTTCTTGGGCCTATTGCACGACTCTGCAGATGAGACGAAGAGCAACTGCGGGATTCGCTTGAGAGATAAGATGCAAGAGCTTTCTGGAGCATTTTTTGAAAAAGGCTTGAGCGCATCTCAGAAGAAGGAGCTTGAAAGAGAAAGCAATAGGTGCATATCTGAGCTGCGAGCGCTTCTTGTGAGATCATGCTTAAAAGCCCTTGAGCCGGACCTGATCATATTGGACGAGTTTCAGAGGTTTAAGCATCTCATGTATGTTGAAGAGGGTGAAGATGAATCGGCAACGTCCGCCAGGGAGCTTGCCAGAGAACTCTTTTCCTATGCCGATGAGAACTCCGAAGCCAGAGTGCTTCTGCTGTCTGCGACCCCGTATAAGATGTACACAACTGCGGATGAGGCGGGCGTTGAGGATCACTACAAAGATTTTCTGAGAACTTTTGAGTTTCTCGTGAGCGATCCTAAGTCTCCTGCAAAGGGTTCCTTGATGGTGAAGGAGTGCGAGAGCAATATCAAAGAATACAGGGATGAGCTATTCCGCATTGGCAAGGGAGATGATGCTCGGCTGGTTAGCCTGAAGAAAAGACTTGAGGCTCAGCTCTGCAAGGTTATGGTGAGGACAGAAAGGCTGGCAGCCTCTGAGGATAGAAATGGAATGCTAGAAGTGATTTCCGACAGCTCGACCAAGCTTGAGCCTCGTGACCTGATGGCCTACTGCGGCCTGCAGAGCGTGGCTGAATTATTGGGCAAAGGTGATTCTCTTGAGTATTGGAAATCTTCACCATATCTGCTGAACTTCATGGACAATTATGAGCTGAAGAATGCATTTGAGAATGCCATTTTGAGCAACAATCGAAAGATTTGCGGCTGCCTGTCGGAGGCGAACAGTCTGTTGCTTCCTTGGAATGACGTTGAGGCATATGAAAAGATTGACCCTGGGAATGCGAGGCTTAGGAGCCTCTTTTCCGGAACCATTGGTGTCAATGCCTGGAAACTCCTATGGCTTCCTCCATCTCTGCCATATTACAGTCTAGGGTGGCCTTTTGCGGACCCGGCGCTCAGGAAGTTCACAAAGAGATTGGTGTTCTCCTCATGGCGAATGGTTCCGAGGATGATCGCAAGCTTGACGAGCTACGAAGCGGAGAGAAACATGATCGGGCTCTTTGACTCTTCTATCGGAAATACCCCGGATTCCAGAAAAAGGCTCAGGCCTCTGCTTAAGTTCGCCAGGAGCGACAGAGATGGAAGACTTACAGGCTTGCCAATCCTCGGGATCATATACCCAAGCATAACTCTTGCCAAGGCTTGCGATCCGCTGAAGACTGACTCTGCATCACTGCCTTCTGCGGATGATGCGATTCAGAGAGCCCAAATTGAGATAACAAGACTTCTACTGCCAATTGTTGGCTCATCTCTCGAATACGGACCTGAAGACGAGGACTGGTATTGGGCAGCACCCATCCTTCTGGATGTGTACTACCATCGGGGAAGCGCTGAAAAGTTCTTCCACAGCAAAGAGCTGGCCGAGATCTGGGGCGGTGAAGAGGTATCCGGAGATGATGACGGCGATGGAGGTCCCTCCCTTTGGAAAGAAGCAATTGCAGAGGTCACTGCACTGATCGAGAGGAAGATCCAGCTAAAGAGGCCACCGAGGGATTTGGCTCTTGTCCTGGCGAAGATGGCAATAGCCGGTCCTGGAACGACAAGCTTAAGGGCTCTGGCCAGAGTTACGGGCGGGCTGTGTATGGATGGCTTATGGGAACCGCTTGATGAGATAAGCGTGAGCGCTTTGCGAATGTCTCGGCCTTTCATCCGCCTTTTCAACTTGCCTACATCCGGCGCCTTGCTCCGCGGACTTTATGTATCGAATTCTCAAGGTGCTCAGGCTTACTGGCGGCAAGTTCTGGATTATTGCCTCGATGGTGGGCTTCAAGCTGTTTTGGATGAATACGTTCACTTCCTGAAGGAGTCTGAGGGGCTCTTTGGCCTCGATCGGGGCAAGGCGGCAAGGAAGATTTCGGGAGCGGTTGCAGAGGCCATAAGCTTGCGGACTGCGAGCCTTGATGTCGATAAGATAGACCTCGACGAGAGGTCAGGTTCCGCATCAAGGTCGATGAAGAAGCTGAGGACCAACTTTGCTGTGATGCTTTCGGATAAGAAGAGCGACGAGGGCCGGTCTGAGAACAGGATCTCTCAGGTCAGGAAGGCCTTTAACTCGCCCTTCTGGCCTTTCGTCCTGGCAACAACCTCAATCGGGCAGGAGGGGCTGGATTTCCATGCCTACTGTCATGCGATCGTTCACTGGAATTTGCCCTCTAACCCTGTAGACCTTGAGCAGCGTGAGGGGCGGATTCACAGATTCAAAGGGCATGCCATAAGAAAGAACCTGGCTGCAAAGTATGGCCTCTCTGAGATCGGACCAAATGACGCCGATCCGTGGGAGACTCTGTTTCTGGCGGGAAAGAGGGACAGAAAGGACGGATCGGGCGATCTTGTTCCGTTCTGGATCTACCCGGAAGGCGAAGCAAGGATCGAGCGGCACGTTCCTGCATTGCCCTTAAGCCGTGACAGGGAACGGATGCATGAGCTGCAAAAGTCTCTGGCCGTCTACAGGATGGTCTTTGGACAATCCAGGCAGGAGGATCTTGCCGCATTCCTGATGAACCGCTTGAGTAAAGAGGATATGGATAAGCTGAGGATAGATCTGAGTCCGCGCACGGAAGCGAACGAGGGCAGAGATGAAGGCGCTGGCTAGTTTTTAAGCTGAGAATTATCTATGTCATTTTCAAATATTATTGCTTTAAGTCATAGATATGGCCGAGATGCCCAGATCCTCCGCCTTCATCTTTTTAGCCTTCTGCAATGCCTGTTCCCTGGTCAGTTTCTTGCAGCTCCCCAAGTAGAAGTTACATACCTTTTGGCCGTGCCTCCAGGTCGCATGCCAGTATTCATTGGTCCTTCCTTTTTTGCCCTTCTTCTCGACCCTGTAAACGCTGAGATCCTCCAGGCGGGCCAGCGGCTTAAGCTCCCTGGCTTTCCCTAAGGCATTAGCTTGCACGCGGTTCAAGTCTTCCAAGATGTCCCTGACTTCGATGCCAGCTCTTAAAAGCTTATGTGCTGCCTTTAAGCCCTGTTCAGCCCGGTAAGCCTCGCCTCTAAGCTCCTTCACTCGCCCCATAGTGTCTGTTTTGCCCGTCATCCCATCAGCCTTCCTAGTATATGTATCTATGTCATAGCATAAATAATTAACTAAAATGACATAGATCTTTTCAAGCGGGCTACCAATGGGCCAGAGCCCTTGCAGTTGACGAGATATTGAGCCTGGCGATCTCCTTCAGTTATCAATTATCTGCACTCATCTGGTTCGAATATCATGCGAGAGACAAAGAGATTCTCTCATGAAACAAATTTATATCCCAAGGTCCTTTGGACATATGAGGATGACCATTGGCTAATTCGGAAATTGGCTCCATAATGATGATTGAATGCCTGCAATCATGGGATAAAGCCATCCAAGAGATCAAGGCGTATAGAATCTGCGGCTTAGGCATAGAGACTACAGGCCCAGATCCATTGACCCAAGAAATCAGATTTATTCAGGTGACTCTACCAGATAACCGGGTTTATATTGCAGATCTCCTTGATTTTGGTGAACAGATTCTTGGCGATCTGGCCAGGCTTATGGAGGACAATGAAGTAAAGAAAGTGATTCATAATGCAAACTTCGAGCTATCATTCATCCGCGCATCACAGAGGCGAAGGCTGAAGTCCAAAAACATATTCGATATCCTGCTGGCGTCTCAACTCTGCTGGTCAGGCTACTACGATCTCGCGCCCTCCAAATCACCAAAAAATCCGTGGAGGAAGAGAGTTCCTGATCATGGCCTTCAAGCCCTGGCAGAGAGGCACCTCGGTATCATCCTGGAAAGAAGCTACCTGTGGTCAGATGAGAACATGAGGAATCTTTCGCCCGAGCAGATGGATTATTTGGCAAAGCGTGCCAGAGTGCTTCTGCCTCTGCACGCCATTTTTTTGGAGTTGATAAAAAAGAACCACCTGGAAAAGGTTGCTGAGCTGGAGTTTTGGACCCTTTCGCCGGTGGTGGAGATGGAGTTTTCCGGCATTTGCTTTGATTCCGATGCGGCCCGGGCACTTATTGCAGAGAAAGAAGTGCAATTAGTGAATGTATTCATTGATCTGCAAGAAGAGGCAAAAGCGAATGGCTTTCGATCCCTGCCGAGTGAAAACGATAGGCTGTGCGATTATCTCAACCCAGATAGACGGGATGATATCATCAGGTATCTTCGAAGCCAGGGTTTCCCCATAAGTTCCACGAAGGCAGAGGTTCTCAGGGAGTTGGCAGGCCGAGGCTGCATCTTTGCGGAGGAGCTGCTGAGGTACCGAGAGCTTTCTCATGAGCTGGCCTTTCTGGATAATTGGATAGCAAAGCTCCACTGTGCAGACGGCAAGATCCATTCTACCTATAACCAGCTCAAGTAGGCCAAACGCCCAGCAGATACCAAATAGAGGAGACGATGCAGCAGCTATGAGAGAGCTCTTCAAAACATCTCCCGGCAAGAAAATCATCAAAGCGGATTTCTCGGCCATCGAATTGAGGATAATGGCTTACCTGTCAGGAGACGAAACGATGCGAGGTGCCTTGCAGGAAGGACAAGATCTGCATAAACTCACCGCCTCTAAAATCTCCGGTCTGCCTCTCGAACAGGTTACACGTGCGCAAAGGCAAGCAGCCAAGACCATAAACTTCCTGCTTATATACGGAGGATCTGCGCAGACCTTGCAATGGCGCGCGCTCTCCGATTACGGTAATGTTATGTCGCTGGACGAAGCGGAAGAAGCCCGTAACAACTTTTTTGAAACATATTCGGGCATAAAGCAATGGCAAGAGAAGCAGATCGCCGAGATGAGCTTCACCGTTCCGCACTTTTTTCATAATTGCATTTATGGAACATTCGCTTTGCCCCTCACCTGCACATTCACTGCTCTGGGAAGGAGAAGAGTCTGGCCCAGGTTTGGAACCGGGATAAAGGCATCAAAATTTCAGCTCTTCAATACTCCGTGCCAGGGAACTGGGGCGGATCTCATAAAGCTGGTAATGTGCGAAATTTACGAAAGACTGTCGTCGGATGATGCCAGGATCATTGGCTCCATCCACGATGAGATCGTATTGGAGGTTCCTGAAGATCAAGCGGAAGAATATGCGAAGATGCTCTGTGAGATCATGAACAAAGTGGGATCAGATCTTTTGCATCCAATTCCGGTTAAATCGGAAGTTGAGATCAGATTATCTTGGTGAGGATAATATCCTATCAAGCTGCTATTTTCAATGGAGCCATGTCTTTTCAGACATGGAAACACCCCAAGATTACGGGGCAAATTTCTTACGAAGCCGCAATGAAGGGCTTCAATTGCGCCACGTCTTTTCAGACATGGTTTTGCAAGCCAAGCTGCCCCGGTCGTTCAGCCTTCTTCCAGTAGAGATGATGGTGATTTAGTAGACTTCGTCGTGACTTCCGACTGCTTCAAGCAAGACGATCTCTTCTTGAGTCTCTGAATCCCTTACGAATTCAAATACAATGCGATATTCGAAATCGACTGTACAAGCCCAAGAACCGGCTAAGTCCCCTTTCAATTTATGAGTATGAAGAATCGGATGATATGCATCATCAGGGAGCAGTTTAAGTGCATTTTCAATTTTATCTTGCAGATCAGGCCTGTACCTTATTGATCGCTTGAAGGACCTCTTGAAGCCGGGGCTCCAGACGAGTATTCTCAATCTTTCAGATCCTTCATCAGATCTTCAAACGTACCGCATTTAACCTCGCCCCTTTTGAATGCGTCTCTCGCCTCTTGGACCTCAGAGACCAGCTCGGATCGTCGCTTCTCTTGGATGCGTTTGTTGATCAGATTGACCAGCATGGACTGGTCATCCAGAGGCATGGACTCCACCGCATCTATCAGGTCCTGAAAGCTCATTGAATGCACTGCGCCGCTCATCAAATGCACCTGTCGTATTAAATTGCCGTCAAAGCATTTAACCTTTGGGTCATTTTGGTAGATCGCCGACTGGCCTGGAGCTTTGGCCACTCCGGCCAGCTTCCGCATCTGGATTACGTCAGAGCCCGGGTGAGTGCACAATTTTCAGGATCTGCGTTCGTCGCCACAATGGGTGAGCCCCTCAGTGCTGCCGGCGGGCCGCGGTCAGGCTTTCACAGGCTAGCTGCCGCCCGAGAAAACGTTCGGTTGCTAACGTGCAACATGAGCTTCGTGTCTTACAACGCCGCCTGCGTTCCACGCCCTTCACGTGGCGGATTCTTATCGAGATCGATGATGAATTGCCGATTGATGTCATCCCTGATCAATAGACCCAGGCGCTCTCCTTTCCCGATGATGTCGCAATTGAGAAGAGCATAAGGACTGACAACTCCTTTTAAAAACACTGACAGGTCCGCAGGCTCATCAAGAATCTCTTTCGCTTTCCGCACCGAGATCGCTCGGTTGACCTTTATCTCCTCCTTATTCTTGATGATGACGTACCATCTTCCGTACCGGTGTTCGTCCCAACGATGGCGGACGAACTGGGTGAATGCAATGCCGAAAACCACTGCCAGAAAGCTGGCGATCAGGTTTTGCGAGATGGCAATGATGGAACTCCAGATTAGATCATTCATGCTTACCTCCGATTTCATACGGTATGTGCTTCGTTGTTTGATTCGTTTTAATGGAATCACGTCTTTTCAGACATGGATAGAGTTTTAGCTGGACTTAAAATCACTCGGAAAAAAGGGTTTCAATGGAGCCACTTCTTTTCAGAAATGGATAGTCGACGTTAAGGCGGTAACATTCATCGACGGCCACCTGGTTTCAATGGAGCCACTTCTTTTCAGAAATGGATAGATGCCCAGCGCAGATGCGGATTATCGGTCGGTTTTCCGCGTTTCAATGGAGCCACTTCTTTTCAGAAATGGATAGGGAAAATTAGTATCAGGAAACTCAGAAAACTTCGAATAGTTTCAATGGAGCCACTTCTTTTCAGAAATGGATAGCAGAGCCCTCAGAGAGGACTTATTACTCTCCTGCTCAGTTTCAATGGAGCCACTTCTTTTCAGAAATGGATAGGTGTCCCAGTTGTCAGGGAAGCTCAAGACTTTGGAAGAAGTTTCAATGGAGCCACTTCTTTTCAGAAATGGATAGGACATATTGTTTAGCTGCTATTATAGGAGGATGGCTCGGTTTCAATGGAGCCACTTCTTTTCAGAAATGGATAGCCGATAAGCTTGTCATTGGAATTCATAAAACTACTAGGGTTTCAATGGAGCCACATCTTTTCAGAAATGGATAGCAAAGAGACTGAAGAGCTAATGAGAGCGTACTATGGGTTTCAATGGAGCCACTTCTTTTCAGAAATGGATAGTCATGCCGACTACCGCTGGAACAGCAAAGTTAGAAAACGTTTCAATGGAGCCACTTCTTTTCAGAAATGGATAGACAATACAAGAGAATGGTAGCGGAGACGGCATTACAAGTGTTTCAATGGAGCCACTTCTTTTCAGAAATGGATAGACAATACAAGAGAATGGTAGCGGAGACGGCATTACAAGTGTTTCAATGGAGCCACTTCTTTTCAGAAATGGATAGATATTCCAATCATAATAATGTTTCCGGGTATTACTGGTTTCAATGGAGCCACTTCTTTTCAGAAATGGATAGTCAACCATAGTCGATGAGGCCAAAATCCAGATCCTTCCGTTTCAATGGAGCCACTTCTTTTCAGAAATGGATAGGCGTGAGTTATAGCACGCTGAGTCAGAATGGATGCTTGCAGTTTCAATGGAGCCACTTCTTTTCAGAAATGGATAGCGGAAGGCGGATTTTTCGAAATCCAAATGCCGTTAAAGGCGTTTCAATGGAGCCACTTCTTTTCAGAAATGGATAGTATATTATTCACTACATATGATACAAAGGCAACGAGAAGTTTCAATGGAGCCACTTCTTTTCAGAAATGGATAGTCTGTGAGAACTGCCATCTATTTGTAATTAAAAATAAGTTTCAATGGAGCCACTTCTTTTCAGAAATGGATAGAATGCAAAGCAATAGAATGGGAGGTCTGGCGGCATCCGTTTCAATGGAGCCACTTCTTTTCAGAAATGGATAGAGCCACTGCCGGAGATCCGGCTCTCGAAAGAACGGACAGTTTCAATGGAGCCACTTCTTTTCAGAAATGGATAGACCATCCCGTGTCAGGCGTTGCGTTTCTCGGGCAGCCGGTTTCAATGGAGCCACTTCTTTTCAGAAATGGATAGGGTCTTATCGGGTGCAATCAGTCACGGTTGCTCCAGGGTTTCAATGGAGCCACTTCTTTTCAGAAATGGATAGTTTACTATCTGGTACGGGAGATCTACAAGCCCAAGGAGTGTTTCAATGGAGCCACTTCTTTTCAGAAATGGATAGGTTTTTCTTCGTGCGAAGCATAATGATATTTAATCCAGGTTTCAATGGAGCCACTTCTTTTCAGGAATGGATAGATGGGTTCGTGAATAAAATTGTTCCCGCGTCTGGTATGGTTTCAATGGAGCCACTTCTTTTCAGAAATGGATAGAGGCAACCTCAAAATCACGTTTTGCCTTTTGTCTTCTGTTTCAATGGAGCCACTTCTTTTCAGAAATGGATAGGATAGTAAGTAGCGGAAACAAAGAGCTTACAGCTTATATGTTTCAATGGAGCCACTTCTTTTCAGAAATGGATAGACGGAGGCTGTGAACAATGATTAGGGATGATGTAACAAGTTTCAATGGAGCCACTTCTTTTCAGAAATGGATAGTTTAAAAGGCGTCGCAATAATATCCCGGCTTCCGACAGGTTTCAATGGAGCCACTTCTTTTCAGAAATGGATAGAGCGGCCATTTTAAGGCCCTTACTGCTATCGGAAAAAACCCGATTTACGAGCATCCCGTTAACTATACATTCATTTTATGAGTGTTTAGCACTTAGAAAACAATAATTCGATATACAGATGCTTTACGAGCATACCGTCAACTATATGCAAATTTTTTTAAAGTGCGTATGTCGTCTCAGGAGTTTTCGTAATACTGGGCCGTCTGATAGCCCATCTACCTCCCGGACCCACTGGCGCGTTTGTTCGCTTTCATACTATAAGAAACTTCTCTTCTTTATCCTCATGGTGCACGCCCAAAAATTCAATCCTACCTTCAACACCACCATCGGTGGGACCCAGATCGATAATCATTATGCGATCTTCATCAACCTTGATCAACTCGGTAAGAACTGCCACCAACTCTACCCGGCCCTTCAAAGTGAGATCGCAGCGAAAAACGGAATAATGGACCGGCTGGCCGAACCCTTTCATAGCAGTATGAACTCTGCATAGCCTCTTCCTATCCATAATATCATAGCTCACAACATAGCAATTCAGTCCGCTCATGAACCCTCATCTCGTTGTGAAAACCGGATACTCTTTAATCTCACCAAAGAGAACCCTGGCCAAAAGCCGGGACTGGACTTCCAGTACCCTTCGATTGCTCACTTTATACCCAAAGATGGGATGGACGACCTCGGTCTGCATGCGGTGCTCGTAACCTGCAACCACTTTTTTCCTAGCTTCAGGAGTTAACGATATCCCAATCCCAGTCTTGATAAAATCGTTTGCATTCAACTCTTCTTTATTAAAGAGCGTCAGCGCTGCAGAATCGGCAATTATCGGTCTAAATTCCTCCATCATATCCAGAGCCAATGCCGGTCGTCCATACCTGGGCTGATGATAAAAACCGAGATAGGGATCAAAGCCTACAGCCAGAACGGTCGTGAAGAGTTCCTTGGCCAGTATGCCATACAGATAGGAGAGAACGGTGTTGACTGGATCTCTTGGGGGTCTCTTATTCCTGTTTTGAAACGAGAAGCCCTGTGAACTCTTGAGCATGCTTCCGAAGCGACCAAAGTAGACTTCAGCCGCTGCACCCTCGAACCCCAGCAGACTCTGCATACGCGATGCGCCTTCTGCCTGGCCAGTGAGCCGCTCCAGGGATTCCAGCACCCCAGCAGGCACCTCCGGATCATTTCTGCGCAAGAGAATCCTACAGTTCTCGATCTTACCAGATACGATCTTCCGGGCTATGGACAGCGATCGCTCCTCATCCCCGGCCCACTGGAATTGCTTTATGCGCAGCTCCACATTCTTGTGGCTCATGCCAAGACAGATCCCCTCGAACCAACCTCCATGAGAAAAGTGCAGCACAGGAACGCCCCGCTGCATCAGCTCGACTGTGGCCGGTGTTGTAATCTCCACTCCACCATAAAGGCCGACCTTGGAGATCTCCCTGATTCGAGCCTCGCTGATCTTGCCCTCTTCATAAGACCAGACCTCCAGGCGCTCGCCGCGCTTGCGAACAGTGTGCCCCTGGCCAACCACATAAAGAGGCACCTGATCGTCCCGCATAGGAAGAAGCACCCTTACTTTCTCATCCTTGGACTCACTTTCCAGATTTCCTTGTTGCTTCTTTTCCGCCTCCATCTCACGCAATAGGTTGACCTCGTCGGGCAGGCATATTCCTGCCAATGAACAGCGATCGCACCGATAGCTGCTCTGCAAGGGCGGAGGCATCTCGCCACGCTCCACTGTGCTTCGCAGGGATGCAAGCAGCGCCTTTGTTCTGTCCATCAGGGATGCGTCGAAATTCACGGGCACCCTTTCCTGAGAGCGAATGAAGTAGACTATGCCCTCCTGACAGGAAAAGCCGTTCTCTCGCAGGGCTAGGCACTGAGCAGCGAGCTGGATTTGGTGGGGTTCATAGAGGCCCGCAGGGGTTTTGGGGGCCTCGCCGCGCTTGTACTCCACAGGAGTGACTTTATTGCCGTCTCCCTCCAGCAGATCTAATCGGCAGCATACGCCAGCCTGCGGAGCGGTCAGAGAAACGGACCGAGCGTGAAAGGGCTGGAAGTCCTTCGGGATGGTGTCCTGCTCTGCGTCAACCCAACGGTGCTGGAACCTGCCCTCTACCGTTTCGGCGTTATCTTGGAATTCACCTTGCACCCACTGGATGTAACAAAGGCGAGGGCAATAGGCGAAGGCAGCGAGCATGCTGGCGGGGATGAGGGCTGGAACAATACTATTGACCGTGGCTACTTCGTCCATTATTCGAACTCCTGAGTCCAGGAAGCGAGTTCAAGTTAGATAAAGATATTTTAGCAGCTTTCATCCTATCCGAAACATTTTTACATTTTCATTCGCATAGAACCGAGGCGTGGAAGCATCTACGCAAGTTTCAAAGAAGTGGGATCTCGGCCCGAATCTAAAGCGACCCGGATGGCCGCGGTGCAAGATCTCCATCCTTGGTTACGCCTTAAAGCACCATTTCATCCAGATTGCCACAATGTTTCTGGCGCTGGTGCTACTACTGGATCTGGTGCTGAGATGGGATGAACTGCGCCCGCCCATTCATTTCCAGATCTCAATGCAGATGATAATTGGAATCATTCAGGATATATCCCGCGTGCTTCTGGCTTCTCCCATGTTTTTCCAAAATGAGGCTACAGTCTCCTCGGTGAGTCCTTCCACCTGGGTCGGTTGGTGGATTAGTGTGCAATCTTTGCTGGGCGGAGGAACCCTTCTGGTCGCCCTTTTTGTCTGGTACAGAGATATACGTGAGGAATGGGAAAACAGCCTGCCCAAAAGGATGAGCGTTTTCTTCCTTCGCCAAGGCCAGCCGATTATTGTCTGCCGCTATGTCTGGCTGGCTGGTGAAGGCGATCTGCGAGCCTGGGGAATGCAGGTTGCAGCTCAAGCCGCACAAGTGTCCGTCCTTCGATTCTATCCTAATGTCAAGGCTGAGGTTCCAAGCATGGCAATATGGATAGATAAAAATATTTGCAGACACTATGTTGTCTGCTTTGAGCTGACGGAAAACAATCCGGATCTGAAAATGCAACCGGGCACTTGCTGTTACCAGAACATGGCAACCGGCAAGAATGATGTTCTTCCAGTTCCACTGGCAGATTTGCAGAGAGAAGTACCTGCATCGGTCTTCCCATTTAAATGGCCAGTCGGCCCGGTTAAAGTGCAGAGCCAACCACAATAATGGACTTTGGCGAGGATTCATGATCTGAGAAATCCTGCTATATGGAGAAAACGCCCGCATCCTGGCGCCCGTCCATTCCGAACGGCTGCCAGCTCTTGGCACTCGCTTTTTTACTGGCCAGGCGGCTGACTTTAATGCATGCCCAAGCGTTCTTTTATCGCTCGGACATCAGTCTGTACCTGCCTGAATTGCACTGCGTATCCGGGCTGGATGTCTTCCCTCATGCCTTTGATTTCTTCCAGGACAAGGGGGATAGCATCGGTGTTTGCTTTCATCTGAGGTATAAAGTCGGTGTTTGCTTTCATCTGAGGTATAAAGTCGGTGTTTGCTTTCATCTGAGGTATAACATCGGTATTCTTCCGCACTGCTTTCATATCGCTCTTCAATTCTTTCATGTCGTCTCTTATGTCCAGGAGCAGCGGGATTGCCTTGTTTAGCTGCAGGGCCGAGCATACTTGAGCATATTCGCCTGTGCGCATTATGTCTCCTTGGTAGTCTTCAAAGGCCACCTTCGATACCTCGGAGTGCTCGGGCTTTCGGGTCTCTACCAGAGTTTTGAAATCTGCGATTGCTTCTTCATCGCCGTCGACCAGGGCTATTACTTCTTGCTCCTTCTCGCTCATTCGATTGCGGGCGTGGAAGCCTTGAAACCAAGGTCTATGGCATTGCTCATCAGGAAGTATCTATAGCCCACGTCATGCACTTTGTGGCCGGTAATCTTGACTTTCAGCTTCATGCTCGTCTTAAATATGCATCCACAAGCTATTTGATCATTTCTCTGTCTTCTGGCATTCTCTGGATTTTATAAACTGCACTATATTCTCATCAGGCCCGGCTGGACGCTGACCTTCCGCAAGACAAACTGCGTTCTAATGTTCTGCGGGCAGCGTCACATCCACCACCTGCCCCATTTTCCACTGCGGATTGTGACTGGCCACGATGATCGCCCCTAGCCGCGGATCGTAGAAGGCGACTCCTGCTGCGGGCGAGCCATGCAGCAGGTGCAGTGCCATGCCGTAGCGCCAGATGGGAGCGCGGCCCTCCACGATGACGAGGGAACCTCGGGGGATTTCCGGGAGCGGAGGCAGCGGCTCGACGGTGGTGATGGATAAATGAATTATAAAAATTAGAGCTTGAGAGCTTTGCCTGCGATTTTAGCGATCTAGCCCGCAGAAAGCCATTCCTCGCGGCTGATCTTGGCCTTTCTTAGAATCTCAGCCAGCAGGCTTGCTCCGATTTCTTCTCCATGATGAGGATTTGGTATTTTTGCATAAAGATGTTCACGAACCATATACGAGTGGCCGGACCCTGGAAAAGGCCCTTCAAATCCCATCTTATTCAATCGTCGAATAAGCTCGCGTCTGGATACAGGAACAAGCTTAGACAACTGCTATCGGCTCCGTTGATACATTTATGCCCACACTGCCGATTGAAGGAATAGAATCACCCATCCGAAGCCTCAGGGCAATCCAGCCCTCAATAACGGAAATAAGTTCCCTGCGACACTCTTCAACTGTTTTTCCAGTTGCCCAGACACCATCAAGCTCAGGAATTTCACCGAAAATCGGTTCGGGATCATCAATTACCTTGTACTCGGCACGCTCTAAAGCAGCTCTGATATATTCAGCGAACATGATTAGACTACTTTAGAAATATGAAGGGAAATATCTTGCGCTGCTGCTCAGATCTCCGAATCGGCCAGGTGGGGCAAGTATAGCTTTAATTTATTTAAATAATATTATCAAGTTGAGCCATGATGGTCTTGCCTGATCTGCCTGGCCCCGGCAAAAAAGGTCCACAGTCTACACTGACCCCAGCCGCTCTGCGGGCAGCGTTACATCCACCACTTGCCCCACCTTCCACTGCGGGTTGTGGCTGGCCACGATGACTGCGCCGAGCCTGGGATCATAGAAGGCGATGGCTGCAGCGGGCGAGGCGTGCAGCATGTGCAGGGCCATGCCGTAGCGCCAGATGGGGGCGCGGCCCTCAACGATGACGAGGGAACCGCGGGGAATTTCCGGGAGCGGGGGCAACGGCTCGGCGGGGGTGATAGGGGCGGGAATGGCGATGGAATAGATGACTGGATTCAAATTGTTCACCTCAATCATTTTATGCTGGGCATCATCTAAGTGTCTTCTTAGCGAGAGACACTATGAAGCAAGCCATAAGGAATACTCCAAGGATACCTTCTATGATGCTAAGGATGTAATTAAGACCGGTAAAACTCTCCATCCTCGTTTGTGTGGCGAAGATTGCTACACTTAGTATTGTCGCGTTTTGTGGAGAATAGGCAGGTCCTCCAAACGAATAGATAAAAGCAAAAATAATGATTATGACTAACCCTATAATTAGTGGGTATTCAGGATGAACACCGTAACCCAAAGCCAGAAAAGGAATATAGTCAGAGATTTTTTGTCGAAAATGAAGTCTTCCTCGTTTCAATTTCCTGTATTGATAATAGCATTCATCAGCATCATCGAATTTTTCTAAACTATTATAGCTTTTGACGAGAGATAAGTAGGCAGATCCATCATAAGCGAGATGACTCATTATAGAATCCCATGGAATATATATGCGACTGTTGAATTGAGATCTATTGAAGTTTACTATTCCTTCTATTCTGACGTCAGTGAAGTTAACATCCAAATGAAATTCTGAATTATCGAAGTTTATATTTTCTTCAAACTCTGCTCTTATAAAGCAAGTATCTCCGTTAAATCTGGCATCTTTGAATTCCGCGTTTCTTTGAAATTTAGTCCCTCGGAAATTAGCATCAGCGTTAAATTTCGCTCTTTTAAAGAAAGCAAATTCAATAAATCTAGCAGCCTCAAAGTGAACATCAGAATTAAACTCAGCATCGTCGAATTGGGCTTCATGTCCAAATGTAGCATTGCTGAATTTGGTTGATTTGCCAAATCTGGTCCAAGTGAAGAATACTTTTCGCATAAATATTGCTCCTGCAAAGGATGCCTGCCCATTGAACTGAGATCCCTCAAGGTAGACTTCTTTGCAGAAGCAAGTTCCGTTGAAGAATAAATCTCCACAGATAATTGTTCCTGAAATATGGACGGGATTATGGAATACTGCATTTCTGAAATCAATATCTATTTCAATTCTTGAATTTTCGATATGTATTTCGGATTTTACCACAATTTTTTCATTTTTATCGATAGGCAAATTAGCTTCGGCAAGATTTAGAAAGCCTTTGATATTTACATTATCATATTCAACATTCTCACCTCGGCGAATTTTTCCGAGAACCTCTTCTGCGAATACATCCCTCATTTCGTTATTTCCTCTGATCTTTCCATTCTAATATTTATCCTTTGATATTTCATGGCATGCTGGAATACCTTAAGCATCTGTTAGGGGAAGATCCACTATTCTTGGACTATCTGGATCTCCTAGCTTGGGATGAAGCGTCTTTATTAACACGTTTTCTGGATATGATCTAATAATTCTTATCTCGGTATCATTCTCTAGATCTCTAGGCGCCCAAATGTGAAATAGCCTCTCAGCACCATATAAATTAACAGCCAGTGCAAGAAGAGCAGACATTACTTTTCGCCCGCCTGCGATACACACATAACATTCATAGTTATTACTATATGTCTTGAGTACTTGGCAAGCATGTCTCATGAATTTTATTGCCATCTCATTCGAATCAATATCTTCATAGCTCTGGATTTCAATTGGCTTCTCTAATTCGATTCCACAGTGGACAGGAATATGTTTTGAAAGCAATTCATAAGATTTATTAACATCTGGATCTCTTGTTTTGATTATGCAAACACGATCTGGACGCTGTCCTTGCTCAGAGAGCAGATCAATGGCTTCAGTAACAACGGCAGGCGATGTTCCCAATGTCGCTATTAATAAACGCTTTTTTTTCATTTATCTCACCAATGATTCATCATATCGATCTTCCGATTTCCTTTTCCGGGCATTTAATGCAGCTGCTTTCACCATCAAGATCCTTGATATGTACCCGATCACAATTCTCTGCTCTATTACATTAAGACCTGAAAGATCCTGAACGTAACGCTGCATCGTACTGGCAATAGATTGGTTGGACAGCTTAATCGCTGGACGCAGTGTGACATCATTTCCTAATTTACCAGCAATCTCTATTGCGCTTTTCAAGCCATATGCATGAGCAACTTGCGTCCATCTCATCCATTCGCTTCGGGTAACTTCTGGTAATCCTTCTGAAATGCAATTGGCCAGCCTCAATTGTTGCTCTTCGTCCATCAATACAGCTCCTTCGGGCAAGGCTCTGACATGGGTTTTGCACCTTCAACGAACCTTAACCAGGCAACTTCATCTATAAGCGATTCATCCTTGAGCCACTCTTTCATGGTCGAATATGCTTTTACGCCATCGATTGTTGTACCAAGAAAATCGCCCTTTGTGCCTTGAAGCTGGCGAATTCCGTTAATGGCAAATCTAACCGCACCTAAACACCTAGGTTTAGCCCCCCCGATCTTGATAGGCACTAGATATTTTGGATTTGGGTTATCGGTCACGCCTTCAGGAAAACCAATGCCCAGGGACCGTATCAATAGGCTCATCTCGCCGGGGCTTGTGTTCTCGAAGAACAGCTTAGTAGCAAAGATGGAATCCTTTGGCACGACTTCCAGGAATCGATGATTACGCTCAGGTCTGCTATTTTCTTGTGGCACAAAGGATTTAGCCTGATAAAATTTCCTGGCCAGTGCTACGCGGGGTGGCCAAAGATCTGAGATCTTTATTATTTCTGACTTCAAGTTGCCGACTGGCACGGCATCGACAAAATGAGCTCTTCCCATATATCCCGTGGTGCCAAAGAGGCCACAAGTCGGACAGAGTGCCGCTGATGCTTCTTGATCTTTCTTGATTTTGCAGGGTGCTTTCAATCCAGGGTTTCGTTCTTTCCAGTATATCTGAGAGACACAAGAACCGGAAATAGCCTCCGCAACCGATCGAACTGGCCCTTTCATGCTAGTGGCCGGGATTATGAGTCTTCCTTTACTCTTGGCGAAAGCATAGTAGGACTGTTTTGGCTCGTTTAGCAGAATTGATCCACTTCCCACATAGAGGAAATCCGATTGGACCTTTACTTCGAGATCTAGATAGCCGTTCAGACCTATGAAGCTCCCATGGGATACGGGAGCATTTTTGCGTTTGGAATAGTTCACTGGAATCCAGAAAAATGGCTTTGGTTCTGCCAACGGCATTCCTGGTTTAGCTATCATTGGGCTGCCTCCTTGGAAAGAATCTCACGAGGACTGATGCTTACGATAACACCATCCCGTTTGCATGCTTTAACTTTCAAAAGGCCCGCTACATCTCCATGAGGATACTTTTCAAAAGATGGCCTGACCTTTGGCTCGCTAAGGTCTTGGAGAAAAACCTCCTCTTCCTCCGACTCCCAGTTCCCCTTCAAGACATCCATTCCCACCAGAGCTTTGTCGGCAAAGATCAGAGCTTGATACTTCTCCCCTGCCCTAGTCCATCGCAGTTCGCCCATACGACTGAAGATCGAACCCTGGTCGCTCCAATCCCGGGGGATACCTTTGCCCATCTGGAAGGTTGAGAGGTCAGCAGTCCAAAATACCGGCTCGCCTAGTTGTATGGCTTTTTCTTCTAATTCCTCTGCTGTCGCCCAAATCGAATAGACATAGACTATCGGCATATGGCATCCCTCAGAGGGCCTGGATGGCCGCTTTCGATATCGTTCCCCACCCATCGGCATTGTATGTACGAATTTGATAGAACCCAAGTTTCTCATTTTTTTCTGGCTGAGGAACATTCTCTAGCGCAAAAGGTTCCGTCAGGCCGTACTTCTTGCGTTCGAGATCATCAACGAAGTCGCCAAGACCCCTAAGCGTTGTATCTTTCTTGATTGGTGCAATCTCCTCCACCACGGCACTCTTTACCATGACATTGACTTGCCCAAGACCACGATTCTTACCAAAGCCTACCTTAAGAAAACCTTGGTTCATGCTCTCTATTGCAGTTGCAAGCATGCCCAACTGCCAGAGTTCATAGTTCTCCAATATCACTTGCCCCTCGAACGCGCCTGATACTGCCACCTCCATTTCGAATGGACCCTGGGCTACGGCATGGCTCAGTCTTGAGATGGCTACACCATATCGGGTCTCAGTCTCCACATCTCCCGTAGAGAGCAGATCGGTAAAAGCCAGCCTGCCTTTCAGAAGAGTATTGCCAAAGATGCGACAGGCTCCGCAGGACTCTCTATAGACATCCCATGATTTGATCTCATTTTTTTCTTTTCCATCGGCCTTAGCCAGTTCCTTTATGCGTTGGGTACAATTGGGCTCTTGTTCCTCACCCTTTCCCTCAAAAGTGGGACAAGCTCTTTTCCAGGAATTGACGTCATTGATCGTTCGCAAAGCCTTTTCTACAAAATTCCTGAATACACCTTTCAGAGATGATCCGGGAATGTAGAGTGTTTCTCCAAATCCTTCTCTGAACGTGCGCACAAACTGCATATCGGGCAAAGATGGATCAGTGGAGAAGCCACCGGCCTTAATTAGAAGAGGTCCAACTGGATTCACTCTCAGATCGAGATGTAATGAATTATAGCGAGTCTTGTGCATGGTCTAAACCCCCTGTGATAATTTGGCTTCGAGGGACTTGGCGAATTGGTCGGTAGACGCTGAATTCATTTTGCCCTGTATGAGATAGTCAAGCAGATCTTGTTTCTCAACTCTTTTGATTGACAGATCTCCAAGCTTTCCCCAACCAGGACCACGTGTGCTTTTCCCGCCAATGGGCATATAACCTTCCTGCCACGGCCTCAATATTGCCAAAAGAAGACCGATCTCCCACGATTCAGCATTCTCTGCTATGATGGAGATATCGAATTGAGCATCAGGGGACACGACCTCAAAGTCATATTTCAGTCCATCTTTGGCCGCTCCGCGGTCTCGGTCGATTCCTACGCCGTCACGAATTTCCGTGATTTGCAGCATCTCGGGAGCATTGGCCAAGCGTGCATCTCTAAACGCAAAGCGACTGGCCAGCCAGGGTGAACCGAAGAGACGACAGACAGTGCAGCTATTGTCCCAGATCTTTTGGCTGAGGTCCTGTTCCTTTTTTTCGTCGGGGATCTCTTTAAGGTCTTTAACGAAATTTTCCTTAGCTTTATTCGAAACACACGGATCGCTGAAAGGATCACAGGCCCATAGCTGAGTTGACTTGCTATCTAAACTACGAAGCACGCGCTCAAGCTGGGTTCTTATTACTCCTTTAATCGACGAGCCAGGTATAAATGGCATACCTCTGGGATCTTTCATGACTGGCAGATCCGTCCCTGTGGGCTCAAGAGAAGAACGAGAGCCTACAGAGAGGGCTGTATGCATCTGCAAAATTGCATCGACGATCGTGCGGCTCTCGAAACGTTCGAAGGTCAATGGGACTTCACCGGTCGCTTTGGTCATGCACTCTTCTCCTTTCGTTTGGTTATTGCATTATTCCAGACGTGCCTTCGAACAGCGTAGCCCAAAACCCGCGAAATGAGTTCCATATGGAGATCCTTGACATTGTCTTTTGGTGTTGCGATGCTTCTAGCATCGTTCTCTAAAGCTTCCAGCTTGAGTATGGCACCATTCGTCCAAGTCATATCGATTTGTTTTCTTGCTGCTTGGTATTTCATGAAGAGTTTAACAACATTCCAAGATCTGCTGTTCTCTGCCATGCTCTGGATAATGCGCAGTTGCCTCTCTTCGTTCTCTGTGAGACTATCGACCAAATCTTCTGCTTTTACTACCAAATCGTCATCCTGCTCTTTTATTGCATTAAGGGCCGCAAACGATAATTGCCTCATTTTTCATTCACCTCTTGATGGAATGGGTGGCAGATCCAACACTCGCCAAAACCTTCATCACGACGTTCTCCAACTCCTGCATCCTCGATATTCTTAAGAGCATTTACTAGGGTTTCTTTTGGGCCATCCCATTTGAAGACGTAACTGCTGCCAATGCGAGCTGCAAGAGCCGTTTGTTTTTGTAAACCCCATGTATCGGACCAGCCTCCTGCAAAGTCTGGCCGAGTAAGCCAAAATATTGGTTCAATAGTTTTTCCGCCGATCTGCAAAGAAGGAATCAGACTAGGAAGCCCATCACTATCCTTCAATATGGCAGGTGCCATAAGATCTAGTGAAAAATAAATGCGGTCCCTTTCAGGACGTTCAGGCAATTCGTTCTCATTGAGGGCAAGACGGCTCAAGTCTCCCCCGATGTTAATCAATAGATTGTTGAAGGCTTCCAGACGATTCTCAAGGGACTCCAAATCGACTTGTTCTTTTTTGCAGCTTATTCGTCCATAGCCTATTGAGCACTTGGAGCCAATAGGCGTTTCATTCAAGGCCCCAACCAGATTTTCAATGTTGTCTTCCGATCCCTGGACTCGGCCAACGAATTTCAGGTCAGCAGGTCTCCTTATATCATCAGGCTTATCCACATTCGGACTGAGGGCAGTTGTTGTATACAGCATTCCCTCGTAGGAAGCGTTTCGATATCGGCTTATTGCTGCTCTAGTCTGGGTATGATATTTAGGTCGAAATCTTATGTAATTCGTATTGGCCTCATCCCATTGTGCACTGAAGAACCCTCCCGCATGTTCCATCCTGCTCCTGCATTCCTCATCTTGGCAAAGAATTGAAAAGGGCACGCACATCCTAGCTTTCCTTTCCACAAGCAGGTAATAGCTGAGCTGGATCAAGAGAGAATCCACTATTCCATGCCCTCGGTTATCTTTATATGGTTCTGTTTGAAAACCGCTATTCTGTTTGCAGGTAAGCATGCTTAATAGGAAAGGCGAAACATACTTGATTTTGCGCCATTCAGCCGTTGGAAAGAAATTGCCAATCTGTAACCCTTTTACCTTGTTGACAACGGTTTCTGCGAATCCATTATTCAGAAGCCAGCTCGCCCATGCGCCTCTTAGCACACGACCAGGGATATAGTCCAATGTGCTGAGGAAGTTAGTATTAGACTTGACGTTACCAAGTAGTAGAGGCTCCTCGGGTTTAATTGCTAACCATTGGATACTCATTTTTTCCCCTCCGTCCAAGCCTGCCATATTTTCTTAAGCTCTCCCTCTGTGAGGACTTGACCATCAAGAATAGCCTCCACTTGCCAGGATTCAATATAGCCTAGACCTCGGCTTTTCCCCCCACCAATGGCTGGACCGCTTTTGGCTGCAAGATAAACAAGGGCAATAGCCTCCATTGCAGCTTGTTTAGTCGGAAAGTGACCATCGGCACTTGCTGTCCACTCCGTAGACGGTTCTGAGTAGGCCGTTTCAGTGAAGAAGAGACGTTGTTCCATGGAAGTTCTCCTTTGTCGACTTATGGAGACACCACTTCTAATCTCGGAAGTCACCTCTTTGAGTGGCGCTTGAGCTTCGCTGAACCTAAGAACCGATCTGTATCTAGGATTCCCAAATACCCTGCAAACTAAACAAAGTTTTGAAAGGTCGTGACACATGCCACCAGGTTCGGGGGATTGGCAGACTTCCTGCCCCCAGGTTTTCAAGAGGATTTCTGCCCTGTAGCGCAGATTTCCTTTCAAGGTGGATGCAGGAATCACAAATGAGCCCTGAGGTGAAAGGGCAGCCGCCTTGTCTGCGCCCCACATTCTACGATCTCCAGTTATATGGATGGGAGCTTGAAAGCTCAATTTCATATTGATCAGAATCTGATTCATGCAATAGGTTCCTCCTTTCCATAATCACCACGCATGGAGAATAGTTCGGTCAGCTCAAGGACATCTAGAAGGGCCGTGCAGTAGTATAATTTGTCACCTTCTTTTTTAAAAGTCCAAAGAGAATCTTGAGCTTGCATGTTGCCAGAAGTGATTAGAGCAGTAATCCTAGAAAGGAGCAATTCCTGGGACTTGCGCTTATTTTCATCGGACTGTCGGGCAATATTGTAGAATATGACATTCCTTGAAGCATTTATTCCTCTGTCGAGAGCTTCGCCCCAAAGATGTCTTTGAGTGCCAGGAATCTGAACTAGCGCATCTTTAACGATATCATGGAGACTTATTGCATAATCAAGGGTATATGGACGTGCTGTCAAGGACCTATTCTTTCGATGATAATAGCCAGTGAGGGATTCGATGTTCTCACTAATAATGGGATTAGGAAGCCACAGAAAGTCGATAGCATTGGCTGCTTTATTTTTATCCTCTTTGGCCTTCCTCTTAGCTCTTTTGAGGGAACCTTCAGCTAATCTTTGAAGGAATCTTATGGGATAACTCTTGTCAGCTATGGAAATCCCGCATGACGCTGTTATTTGCCAATTGGGGGGAAATTCACCAAGATCATGCTTATTAATACAAGCAGTAACAGTCTTCCCGAAATACTCCAAGAATTTAATGGCAACTTCCCATGCATAGCCTGCCTGAATTAAAAGCGTTACATCGTCGCCTCCTACATTGACTATCTCGAATGGCCAATGGCGATCATTCCTTAAGGCAGGTCCACATACGGAATAAAGGGCGTTGAACAAAGAATCCTTGGTTCCTTTAGAAAGACCATTCGAAATGGCCTTATAATCTTCTTCGCTATTTGCCTGACTCAGTAGGTCCCCTATGTTATTGCCATCTGCGTAAATGAACGCCAGATAGTTTCTCTTGGCCGTCTTAACGAGGTCATCAATATCACCAGGTTGCCTTGATAGTATCATTAAGCCTTGATTTTTGAGGAATGTGCAAAATTCTTCATTGAATTTACCACGAGTTCCCTCGTCACCTTCTCTTCCCCTCTTATGTTTATTTTGGCAGACACTGCAAACCTTTAATATCTCCTTAGGTTCAGATTTCAGGAGAACCATCTTCGAAGCCATTCTTTTCCCACAGCAGTCGCAACGATCTCCGAAAGGCAATGCCTCCAAGAATGGTGCGTTCCTTTTTTCAAGTTTGCATTCTCTGACCTTCCCGCTGAGAAAAGAGGTCCTTAAACCATAGGAGTTGTTCTTGTATTCTCGCTGTGTCGCTGCGGCGAAAATCCTTGATGCAAACTGGTGCTTAGAACCTTCCTGATTTAAAAGTTTAGGTTTTTCTTGCGGAAATATTTCATGTTCATAGGCCAAGGTCACAGTTGCCGTATGAGTTTTTTTTAAATATATATTCTCAATATCGCGTTTTGCTTTCTCGATTTCTCTTTCTCCTGAAGGCATCTCAAATAGGAAACTTCCTCCACCGCAGTAGATTATCTTTCCATTGATGCGTGCATACTCTTCTAATTCATTTTCGCAATCGATCAAGAGCTGGCTTCCGCCTCTGATCTGCGGAAGGAAAGAAGTTTCAAAGACAAACTCCTTAATTGCGTCTACGTCACCAGCCAAGAGCACAGTTCCGGTCATTCTGAGAATCACCTCATAAAAACGATTCAGCTAATAAGGCTGTAGTTAATGTCTCTATATTTGTCTTTAATACTGTTTCTATTAGGCATATTTTAGGATTAAATATGTGTATTGCGGAACTAATTTTCATTACACGCAAATTTGATTTGAAGTTAGTTACTATTTTATCACTATTCCTTACATGAAAAATAAAAGAGTGCCCAATTTTAATCAATTGGCCACTTGAGAAAAATATATCAAGCATAGTATAAGATGTCCAAGTTTTATTGCTGATCTCGATTCCATTAAATACGCTGTAAACAAGAATAGGTAGCAAAACGCCATAAGTATTGCATAGTGCAAATTTCTCAACCTCCAGCAATTCAATCATGTTCCAATTCTCCTTCAAACCAATCAGTATTGCCTTGACAATAACATTCAAAGCCCTTAGATTTTATTATATTGATATTAGTCCACCAAATAGTTTTAATCACCTCTAAACTTTAGTCACTATTAAACTGCAACTTTGCTTATAAATTTTTCGCCTATTCATCCCATTTAATGGTTTGAGTTCGTGGCGAATTAATATATAATGCTTAGTGATAAATAATAATTCTGAAAAAAAATCGTAACCATTCATGTAATAGTATATGAATGGTTTCAAGGCGAAATCGAACTACATTGGATTCAATGGGGCCACGACTAGTTCAGCCATGGAAATCACTAAACCGGTTAAGGCACTCCTTGCATATATATCTAGCGGATGAATTGTTGTAGTTACGATGCATTAGCGAATTGTAGCGGTAAGATTGCTTATCCTCATTCAAATAGTTAAAAATCCCCCCATCCCAAAGTGCGCCCCATACCCCACCGCCACCGGCCCCCGCACCTCCTCCGCAAACTCGATCCGAAACCCATATCCTCGATCATAGGCCGCCCGCCTCCCCTCGCCTCCGCTCCTCCGACATTGGAACTCTTGCCATGCCACCTCCCGTCCGCCGAGAACAGTGCCCGCCACTCTCTCCACTGCCACCGGCGCGGGAAAGCCCGCCAGCCCCAGCAGCCGCCGAAGCTCGTGCTCCGGACTCCCGATCTGCAGACCATTGGCATCTCGCTTTGGCACGCCAGCTCGCGTAATTTTTGGATGTCTAGTAGGAATGAATGGCGTTCTTGATATCCATCTACGGCTTAAAGCTAGCAGTGAACTTTTCTCATAATTGTGATTTATGCCACCATAGTCCTCCGGCTGGCCGAAGCCCTGCAGCCGCATTTGTATGGCCGGATCGTCTCCGCCCCAGATCTCTTTCAGATCCTGAAGAGCCTGCAGATCGTCCCGCCCAAAGCCGGAAGGTGCATAAACGGTCACATGCGTGATCTCGCCGCCGATGCCCAAACCCAATTCTTCATTGCACTCGCAAAAGACATGCGCGTGTCCGTTACCCCGCAGCGGTCTTCCCTGCTCATCGCAGCCCGTGAAGACACTTGAGCCGTCGGAGAGGCTCACTAGCGCCGCATGAACGCACTCAGCCAGTACTATGGCCGAAGTGAGCTGCGACGATCTCGGGCTGATGATGGCGTAGCGGGCTACCGTAGGATTCAATGGCCGTCCCTCGCTCCCTTAAAAACCGTGAATCCCAAAAGAGTTGTTATCATTGCCCTCAGGCCAACTAATGCATTTTTCAGCATAATATTGTCATAAGAATTACTGATTCTTCCCTTAAATGCATGCAGAGAAAAGCATAGCTTTAGGTCCAGGTCTTCTAGATACAATAGCCCATCGTCGAATCTGATTTTGGATTTTGCACGGCCCACTTTCTCGCCTTCCACATGAGGTATATTTGCCCATAGATAAAACTTTTTATTGCGGAATACGTATTTTAATTTTGAGAAAATTATCTGATATTTCAATTGCTAAATAGCAAATATATGATTTGAAGGAAATTAAAATTAGAATTCATGAGCGGCTAGCATCTCCTCCACTTCGACCTCCTCCTCACCACCCCTGGCCGCACAATAGGCACCTCCTTCGCCCCATTCTCCCCCCACCAGGCCGCCAGCGCCACCGAAAGAACCAGATCATCGTGATCCTCCTCCCGCCAGGCCGAATAGCTATCATGCGCCGTCATAGGATCGATCTTCACCCTGAAGTTCAGCATCTCCTGCGAAAGAACCGGCCCCAGCTTGAGCTTTCCCGCCACCTTGAGCCGCTCCGTCTGCAAAAGCACCTGCAAAACTCCAATGAGATCCCTTTTGGGAATTCTCCAGCTTTTGCCTTCGTTTGATGCCCTATCACCCCCATGTATCAGCACTCCAACCGGCTCAAGTCCCGCCTTCTCGAAGAGATCCACCACCGGCGCTCCCACTCCCGTCTGATCCACTACCAAAGATGCACAACCGCTCAGCCCTGGCGACTGCATTATCTTGGCCGTCTTATCAACGATTGAGGGATAAGGCGTGCCTCGAATGCGCTCCAGATGACGAACGTGATAGACGTATTCATTGCCATTCTTCAACCGCTCCAGTATGCTCAAGGCCGTATAATCCTGAGACTGACCCAAATCTAACCCCACAAAGAATTTGATCATTCATCTCCTCCAAAATCCAGAGGCTCAACGTCTTCAGCCACCGCAGCCATCACATGCTCATAGCTGAACACGCTGTCTACTGCCTCTGTGAACTCACACATATACTCAGCATCAAACCACGCCGCAGGCATGGACCGCCGCTCCTCCTCCAGGAAATCTCTGGAAATCCGCGGACATTGCAGCGCCTTAATGGCATGCTTTTGCCAGAGTGTACCATCCGACCACTCATTGAAGAACCAGCCGCGCTTGCCGAAAGGAGTCGAGAGAGCCAGCATCCGTCCCCTGGAGACTGCCAGCATGGGCCGCACAGAGTAGTAAAGATCATCTCCTACCCTTGCAGCCTCGTCGATTATTATCAGAGAAACGCTGGAAAAACCTCTAATGGTGCCCTCTGATCCCGGCAGAGAGATAACACGAGATCCGTTATCCAGCTTCAGGCTCAGCCTGGTGTCCTCAATCCTGATAGGCACAGGCTCCAGCATCGCCATATAGCCCAAAAGCTTCCTGAACAGCTCGCTGGATTGCCGAAGCGACGGCGAGACCATCAGGACCAAACTGCCTGGCCGGAATATGGCTGTATGCAAGGCCAGGATGGACGAGACCGAACTCTTGCCGCTCTGCCTGGAGCAGCACAGCAAGATCTTCTTGGCAGTGCTGTCCAGAACTTCGGCCTGCCAGGGATCGGCCACAAATCCAAGGCTCCTGGCAGCCCAAAGGGACGGCTTAAGAGCGCCCAGCAAGTCACGGGAGAGCATTGATGATCGCCTCCTTGGCCTCCGGGTACGGCTCCAACGAGTTGATTATCAGGGTCCTAAGCTGTATCCACTCCGGATTGATCAGGATATTGATCTGTGGCCGATCGTTCAACTTTCCTTCCACCTTGGCCAGCAGCTCCAGGCAGCCTCTGGCCTCTCGGATGCCTAGAAGAGCGGTCTTCAGATCTCCGGATTCCTCCGCCTTCTGCAGGATGCTCATGGCCTTCTCTCGCAGACCGTTGATGTCCTCAAGCAGGCCATCCGCCTTGGCGACCTCCACGGCTTTGCTTGCCTTGGCCGCAGCGACGGGAATATGCTCAGACTTGTGCCGCTTCAGGGCGGTCTCGGAAAGTCCGGTATCGTCCGCTATCGTCCGGTATATCTCACCACCAAGCAGCCGCTTGTTGATATTTTCGATATCCTTATGAGTACAAACCGTGCATGGCCTGGGCATTTATTCCTCTTCCCCAATCCGCGCAAAATCCAGTCCGATTATTCGATCTGAACTCATGCTGCCACATCTCCAGAGTCATTGTCCCCAAGATAACAGCAAGGATTGCACTTGATTGCCGACCTGTCGCCCTTTATGGCCACAGAGCACGAACCGCAATCCCTTTGGCGGTTACGCTCGGAAGATGCCCGATTCATCAGCCAAGCCTTGCATTTATCAATGGGAATCGGACATCCAATGGCCCTCGCCAGGTCGGCCAGCTTGAACGAGGTGATCTCGGGATTTCTTTTGCTCAGCTCTTTGTAGCAGCGGCTCAAAATTGCATCATTATCAAGATTCTCTGAACTGTTGGAGCATTCATTCTCGTCTTTGGCTCTATTGCCTTCTCCAGGATTATGGTTCTCGGACCCTTCAGACGTATTCCCTTCATTGCCAGGGAGTGATGCATCGTGGTACGAGGTCGCCTCATTCATCCTCTTTGCCTCCCTCTTTCTTCTGATCGATTCCTGCTTGAGGTCTTCCAATCGCTTGACATTAGCCTCAAGTCTGGCCTCAGGCTTATCCAAGGGCACTTGGGATGGTCCCTGGAAGTCAGACATTTCCCCGCCACTTTCCCCTGCATATTCCCTCTGCAGTGAGAGACAATTTTCTCGATCTGTAGCCCTATTTTCCCCAGCTATTTCCCCAAAATCCCCCAATTCCCCGGACTTTGCGGCAACTGGGAGATCTCTGCTCTCCGCTCTGGCCCATTCCTCACTCTCATTTTTAAGGGAATTTGGGGTCCTGGTGGAGATGATATGGTTGCAGCTCTCGTTCTGCCTTTCCCCAGAAACTATGGGGAACACTGGGGATTTTGGGGAATTGCGTGAAACAGTGTCGTCAGAAATGGATGCATCCATTGGCTCCTTGACCATAACCTGGAGCCCAAAGAAGTCCAGCTTTGACACATCCGGGGGGAACTTGAAATGTTTGACCGGCTTGCCCACTATGCATCCGTACTCATTGCAATGGGCGACATCCTCGGCATACAATCCCGGCAGCCTCCCGGCCAGCCCGCCCATTCCTCCATTCTTCTCCTGCCTCCCCAGAAGGAGCCGCCTGGCCCTTTTCTCGTTCCAGCCATCCTCAGGGTATTTGGCCCTCAGCTTTTCGGCAAGAGCCTTGATGGACAGCCCCGCCTCTCCCGCTTCAAATATGAACAGAGCCGCAGCCCTCTCCGCATCGTCCAGCCTGGAGCCGAGATAATCTCCCTGGGCATTGAAGATCCTGGCCGCCTCTCGGATATCCTCCATGCTGGCATACAGAGTCCATTCCCCTTCGCTTATGTGCTCTCTCTTCCTCTGCCGGTGTCGCAGACACGCCAGACCTATCACCAGATCCACGAAGAGGTCTGGATTTCTCCGGTTGCGCCGGTCTGTAAAGCTCACTCTTTCCGATAGATTGGGGATTACCACTCGGTAAGGCGGCTTGTTCTTGATGTCCAGCATCATGGCCTTGGAGATCGTCACCTCTTCGATTACGGGGAACGCGGACTCGCCGCGCTCCGCCCGGAGCAGGATATGTCTGCACACCTGCTCATCCGCCTCCCTGGAGGAATCAGTCTTGATCACAAACATGCGATTGAGAAACTGGTCTCCACTCTCGATCACATCGACATAGGTAAGCGTCCAGCATAGCCTCTTGGGCAGCCTCATCCGCAGGAGCTGCCGGTTGCCATCCAGCGTCTCATGATAGGCCCCTTCCTGGAAGGCAGAGGTGCTCCTCTTGATGGTCGCTTCCAGGTCTGAGCCCTCTTCCACCTTCAAATCATCAAGGAAGATGCAGGCCCCGTCGGGTAGATCTTTGTGATAGAAGAGGCTCTTAGCCGACACTGAGCCTTTTAATATGTACATCTTGGGCAATAGATGATAACAAGCCTCAGCTCCGGCGCTCTTTCCCTTGCCCGATGGGCCGGTCCAGTTGGCTTGAATACCGTGTGAGTTGCAGGAAGCCTGACAACCAAAAGCTATGAACTGGACCTCGGCTGCATCTCTGTCTCCGACATGGATTTTGTTAAAGGTGTCCAGCAGGAAGCTCAATGGATCTCCCTGCTCTAAGATCTCCAAGGCCCTTGGGCGGTATTTTTCCAGCGCCCTCAGTTCAGACTCGATCTCGAGCTGGTATTCATCCTTCTGAGGCGCATCATCGTCATTTCCGCCCTTCTTCCTGCCCTTGCCGGGCTTTTCTCTTTGAGCGCTATGAGCGCTATTATCCTGCCCCCCAGAGGTCATCCCTTATCTCCTGGCAGGCAGTATCCTCTCCGTCTTGCCTCCCGGACCACCACTCGGAAGACATCCTTCAGGCAGCCTGGGCGCACCTCGCTGCAGTCGAGCAGCCCCATCTGCATGGCCAGGAATTCAAGAGGTCCTCCTCCGGTCTCGTGACGCCAGCAGTGCCAGCAGTTCTGGCCAAGGTTTATAGAAAAGTTATCTGCTGACGCTGAATCATGTAGTGGATGGGCACCTCTCAACTCCTGGCCGTGTCGCTCCACCTTTCCACGGGGCCAGGCGATAGAATCTATGGGAATGAGGGCACCGAGGAGGATGCCGTCCATCTCCTTCGGTACCCGATGCTCTCCCGCGCAGACGATGGTTTTTTGCTCCTTCACCTTAGACCTGGAGAACTTCAGCCCAACGAGTGCCTGAATGATTTCCTGCTCGGTTATGGAAGAAATGCCAACATCTCGAATTACATCATAACGTCGTCCAGACTTGTGCAGGCTCCCAGGGGCTACTACTTGCTGCCCTTCACATTGGACTTCGCCGAGATGAAGTGCGGACCCACAGGCGTCTAGCTTATTGGGGTGGTAGAAGCTTATTCTCCTCAGACCTGGGCACCAGTAGTAGTGATGTTGTCCTCCGCCTCCGGTTCGCACTTGAAAAGTCTCGGGCAGCCTGTCCAGAATGCCAAGGATTTCGGCTTCCTGCAAGTTATCGATATCTACTACTGCCAGGCCTGATAGGCCCGTGACCACTCCATAATTCCAGCCGGATGCCAGATATCCGGCGAGCGTAAGATCTTCATGGCCATAGTTTGAACCTCCAGGCTCGTCCCAGGCTTTTCCTATGGGGCTCTTCTGGCCTAATGGAATGATTGTGAATCTGATCTCAGGCCTTCTGAGTTGACGGGGAATGCGCCTCAATGCCCTATCGAATGGTGAATTTGGCGGATAGGCTGCATTGCAATGGTCGATGTTCATGCTTGGCACCTAATGACGTCCATGAGTGTGCTCTTAGCAGTGTTCGAGGCTTTCGAACCAGAAATGATCCTGGACCTGTAATCCTGTTCGGTTCGCAAAATTCCGATCCTTGATCCGATCAAGGGCCTGAGCTTGGCTCCCAGTTCCAGGGGTAGAACTACGATTACGGGCCCTATGCTTGCCAGGATGTAACCATCTGCTTCCCGGATATTATGGAGATCGCCAACAGCCTCCTCGTAAAATCCGAGCCGATGAACCTTGGAGTCTATCAAGATCCTCTCCCGCACTGGCAGAATAGATCTTTGCTAAAATGCCTCCTTGCATCGCGATCCAAGGCAGTCTCTATCGGCTTGAAACACTCACCGCAATAAGTGGAAACATTTTCATTGTTTGGATTATTATTTAAATACTCTTGCATTTTATGCTCCCATTCCATGCGAAGGCTCATATCAAATGGTCTCCCTAAATGCGGTTCCTCGGGTTTTTGACTGACTTGGCAATATGCAGGATATTCTTAGAGAATCATCTGATTGTAGTTCGACAAGTACCGGATCGCCCTGTTTCATCTCATGGGTTGTTATCCAGGGTTTTGGCAAGGTAATAAGAAAGCTTCCTCCAATAACCTGTACCTTCCTTTGACCTAAGATGAGTTTCATAGAAAACTGTAGTGATCTATTTATATTTAAAAATAAGTTATAGTTATTTAGTTATGTGTAACCAAAACTATAACTAAATGAGATGACATATATACCGCATTGAGGTGATTCCCATAAGAAGGTTCACAGATAGAGAATTGATAATTCTCGCAGCACTCGCTGACGATAAAGGGCACGCGCTCTGGGATTTGGAGCAAAGAACTAAAATTGGAAAAACCAACCTGAAGCCAAAAATTGACTCATTAGTTGGCAAACGAGCGATATACAAGGGAGCCGCCAGGAAGACCCGAAATGGAAACACTAGCCACCCTAATGATTCTGAGCAACCATATTATATTAGACCACAAATTATCTTTTTTGTTGGAGAAGAATTGAGAAGGTCGCTAAATGATACTCAATCCAAGCTTGACCGCAAGAGCGAAAAGAAGCTGCAGTCATCGACTGATGAATTGGCAATAAATAAATTAAGAACTAAATTAGACCTGTATCATAAGCTTTCGGCGGATCTTGAGACCTGCCGCCAGACTCTCAGAATCGTATCACCTAAAGATCGGATAGCGGGCAATTATGATGCAGAAAAAATATCTGATGAGCCTGATTTCGAACCTGGTGCACTCATGCAATGGTCGCCATTCCAGACGGAGATATATAAAATCGCAAAAGATATAGAAGTGTATTGCAAGAGCCCAGAGGACTCCGTATGTGCAGTGCTTGAAGTCAGGCAGGACCTTTACGCTGCGCATGATAAATGGATAAAGGATCACCTGCCTATGCTTCCCAAGGATCTGCTCTAAAACAAATATTAGAGCGATCTGCTCTAAAACAAATATTAGAGCGATCTGCTCTAAAACAAATATTAGAGCGATCTGCTCTAAAACAAATATTAGAGCGATCCGCTCAATATCAAATCCCGAGCGGAGGGATATGTGCCATGTAGCTCTCCTTCAGCTCCTTTTTATCGATGTGATCATATATGTCAATGGCCTCTCGCCGGACATCGCCCCTCAGCTCCTGGATGAATTCTCGCGGCATGCCCGCTCGCCTCAGATGGGTCGTAAACCAGTGCCTGCAGCAATGGGGACTGAAGTGATCCTCCATACGCTCTGAATTGGGATCATGCAGGCCGATGCGCTCTGCAGGCCTGGTAACTGCGAGATATACCCCATTTCGATTGAGCCGCCCGCCCTTATTGCTAATGAACAGGGCTTTTGTCTTGAATTTCGCTCTTGTCTCCTCGGAGGATCGTATCCATCTATGCAGAATCATTGCCGTCTCATCGTCAAAGAAAACCGTGCGGTTGGTCCTTTTTGCCGTTGGCTTGAGTCTTATGCTCTGTTCTATCCAGTCGATATCATCAATGTCCAGTTTGATGAGTTCGTTCCGGCGGATGCCCGTCTTGGCAAGGAGAGAGATGATTGCTCGATCTCTCACATCCATTGTTGAATTGATCAGTCGGGCCATATCTTCAATTGAAATGAGCTTTCTGACTTGGCCGTCATCGTTATCTTTGTATCTGCGAAGATATCGCTTCCGCACTTCCAAAACGGGATTCTTGTCTATGTATTTTTCATATTCCAGGAATCCAAAGAAGCTCGCCATTGCGGCAAAGTAGGTCTCAATTGTCCTCTGACTCACTTCTCGGTCAACACGAAGATAATTTATAAAGCTCTTAAGCGTGTCTCTATCAACATCAAGGATATTGTGGCGGATTTCTTCCAAATATTCATTGAATATTTTAAGTGAACTTAGGTATCTTCTAGTCGTCTCAGGAGTTATGCCTCTCGTCAAGCAATCTTCTTTGAATTTGGAAATAAGATCTGATGAGGGTACTGTGGGCGTTGATGCAGCCTCAATCATCCGATCCACCTCCATCCTCGCTGAGTTGATGTGATCAAGCCGTAAGTTTCGAGATCCTCAAGTTGATTGGAGACTGCTTTCACAATATCTGTTTCTTTAGGATCAATTCCAAGTTCTTCAAGGAGTTTATAGCTATCAACAACGCCACTGCGCTTCAGGATAGCCATGATCTCTTTATTGTATTTTCTGACACCCTCGAACTTGTCACCGAGAAACGCCTCATTTCTGTATCTCTTTAGTTCATTCTCGTATTTTTCCAGAACGATCTTCTTTTGCTTCAAATCATCCCGAAGGTCCTTGTTTTCTGCCCTGAGTTTTCCAATCTCCTTCACAAGCTCGCCTCGTGGCTTGAAATCAGATTCCTCTACGAGAGCACTTTCGACAACTTCGATGATGAATTTGGATAATGGAACTCCGGCTTCGTCTGCCAAGCCTTGCCAACGCTGTTTATCCTCAGCAGTTGGAAGATAGAGATAGACATATCGAGACTTATCAGGCATTACCATGGGACTAACCTCTATGAAAAATGCAGACCCCAAGGTATTTAAGCCTTACTAGTAAAGGAGTGCGGGGAAAGGGATTCGAACCCTTGAACTCCTGCGAGAATAGATCTTGAGTCTATCACCGTTGGCCTGGCTTGGTTATCCCCGCACGGGCTCTAGTCGCAATGTCGCTTCTAGTATA
>Ga0074195_1001230_pt1 | contig 37677 bp, 36 predicted proteins | sample EPASupsiteHSE623_FD_64525 | JGI IMG/M metagenome (GOLD analysis project Ga0074195, IMG submission 64525) | Bioremediated contaminated groundwater from EPA Superfund site, New Mexico - Sample HSE6-23 | ecosystem: Environmental > Aquatic > Deep subsurface > Groundwater > Contaminated ...
GCCCTTAAGCAGCTGCAAACCATATACGCCCCAGGGCATATGGAGGTTGATAATAACCGCCAGCTGAACTGGTATCGTTTTGGCGCACATGGTTATGCCGGCCAGCAAATCCGCTACCGCAAAAACCTTATCGGAATATCCCGCAGCATAGATTATCGCCAGTTAGCCAACAAGATATACGCCTATGGTGCCGGAACATGGGGCAGCCGAGTGCATTTATCGTCTGCCCCCGGATATGCCCTAGATTATGTCTATGATGCTACCTCTCAAGCCACATGGGGAGTTATTACCAAGACCATCTGGGACAACAACCAGACCAGCGCCCAGCTTTTAAAGGGATGGGCTGACTCTGAGCTGGCTAAACGGAAAGACCCCATCTATACCTATAAAATTAATATGGTTGACCTCTCCAAAGAGACAGGTTTTGAATTTAACACACTCAACCTGCTTGAGCCATACCAGGTAATTGACGAAGAGCTGGGCATATCAGTTGAAACCCGCATTACCCGCATCAATCGGCGGGACTTGTCCAATCCGTATGACGTTGACGTGGAACTATCCAATAACGTGGTCAATATCAGTGACACTATAGCCGAACTCGCCCGGCGCAAATAATGTACAGGAGTTTAAAATGAACTTCCGCAATTTCTTAACGATATTCTTCTTTATCTTCTTTTTGGTATGGTGCAGTGCCGTTGTCTATTGGGCTACCAATTATGGGCTGGATACAATGGAAGCTCTGGGCATCGGTGCTTCCATTGGCTACTTCCTCAAAATGATTGGTGATGCCTGGCAGTTTTACTTCCGCAAGAAGCCCTCAACTGACACAACAATCGTAACCAAGTAACATCTCAAAGCTATTAGCCCCTACAAACCAAATCTAGCCATTTTATAAGGCGGTGCGTATGTTTCCTTATGCTGATACTCCCCGAATAGGAAGTTTAATAATCTGCGGGCGGTCAGGGCTGCTGGCGTGGATACTTGCATGGCTGATTCGCCTCACAGACCCAGACCAATGGATAAGAAAGAACTGGCGTCTGTGGTGGAACTATTGGCACACCATGCAAATAGTTGACCAGACTGAAGATGATTGGATACTGGATGAGGCCGCTGGGTCAGGTGATAGGCGCATACCCCTTAAAAACCTTAAAGAGCCTTATGTCGTTATAAACTGGCTTCCGAATACCATCACCGCTGAAGAATGTAAGAACTTCATAAAAGAGTTTCAGGGCTTCAAGTATGACAAGTGGGCTTATCTCTGGGTAGCTCTCAACCGCTTAAGCCGGAACATCTTTCCCCGAATAGCTGACAATCGTCATATGTGCTGGGAGCGGACAGCCGACTTCTGTAATTTCATGGGACACCCTATTTGTCACGTGTACGAAATGGCTTACATGCCGTTGATGATAGAGAGATATATGTTGAGGTGCGGTCATGACTAAAGAAGAAACTGCCCAGTTAAACAAACTCGCAAATCAGGTGGCAGGCATGGCGGCTACAATGGCCGAAGTTAAGGAGTACATGAAAGACGGCCAGAAGCGGCAGGAGATAGCAATCCGTGAGGCGCAGGAGACAGCCGATAAATCCTACGAAAAAGCTACCAAAGTGCAGACCCAGGTATCTACGCTGGGATGGGTGGGTGGCATTGTTGCGACTCTACTAGCGGCCGCTATGGGATGGCTTATTAAATGAAACCACTTGTTATGACCGCCGAGGAAGCTTTCAGTATCCTGCACAAACTCCATGTAAAAACCATTATGATTGACGATGAACTCCTGTACTATCTCACTGAAGAAGAATGGCTGCCTATACTGAAAGAGGCATCGGCAAATCTTCCCCAGTATCAACCAGACCGCTTTGACTGCGACAATTTTTCTATAGCCGTAATTGCACACATATCAGAAAAGTACCGGCTAAACAGTTGTGGTATGGCCAGAGGAGAAAGCCCTGGTGGTTATCACGCATGGAACGTTATATTGACCGAGCATGGCCCGAAGTTCTTTGAGCCTCAGACAGGTGAACTATTTGAATTCAATGGGAGCGGATATTCCGCTGAATTCGTCTACTTCGGGTGATTAACCAGTTTCAAAATTGGGTGGATTAGGTAATTCTAGCCTTTTTAAATCAAATAGCATAGCCCTAGTAGCTTTGCGCTCGTCCTGTCTACTTAATAACTTGAATTTGTTTTTAGTATAAAAACCGACTACTTCTTTGTAAGCATCCACTGTGATACAACGACATCCAGTTCGGTTATCCGTAATAAAAAACATTTTTACCATGTTTAGGCATTGGGTTCCGAAATTTTGATTCTGAAGGTCTCGGCGGACTCCCAAACGTGTAATTTTCACTGCGGGTAAATATCTATACCTTTTCGCATCATCAATATCTATCAGGTCATTGTAGTCATCAGACCTAACGGAATCATTACAGAAGTCTAATAAAGCCATTACCTCGCCTGAGACTTCATCTTGGAGACAATAACATTGAGTTATAAGTTGTGTTTTGTGAGGTTCAGCATGATTGTGGAAATAATCATTTAAATCTTCATTTCCGCAATCAAAAGAGGAGCAAATAGAGTGGTCGTCTATTTTCCTGAGTATAAACGAACCACTCTTGCAACTATTTCTTGATAGAGGCATTCTCTCTGAGTAACTTTATTGCCTGCTCTAGTTTTGGGGTAGGTACCAAACCTACTTTTTTATTTTCGTTTGCATGTATCCATCTAACAAAATTGGCAGCCTCTTTACCACGTAACACGGGGGTAGGGGCAATTGGTAACGCCATATTAGTGTCCTCCTCTCGTGAAGAGTTAACTATAATATACTCTGGTGGTGCCGCTTGTCAACACCCTTTACCACCTTGACAACATATGCCTCCATTATGCCGTACAAAAAACCTGCATATCAGCACCGGTATAGTTAAGCCCCCATAATGGGGGCTAGTTTTTGCATGCCTGCCGGCTGTAGATGCCATCCGGTATCTTAACTGCGATTGTAAAGCGTAGCCTGTTGGATACTACGCTCTGGGGTCGCCATTGAGCTTATTTTTGCTTTCAACTACCAGAGTATACCACATTGCCGGTCTAACTTTCTTTCCTTCTTGTTACAACCGGGATTTGCCCCACTGCCTGAAAAACATTACCTATCCCTGAACATTATTTTTTACTTTTCTGTTACTGCCGCATATTTCAAAAAATACTTTTCCCGGTGGCATATTCAAATATATATACACTGCCGTCAATAATAAATTTGCCGCAAGGCTTTCTTATTAAGCAAAGATAGTTTAGAATATTCCCAGAGTACTCTTAAGGAGCTACCAGTGGAAACTGAAAAATTTGAAATTGTGATTACCAGCCCTAATGCCAAAGACATAAAAACCATAACCATGGAAGGCACTCTTGATGAAGTCAAGGTCAAAACCGACCATATTGCCAGAGAAAACATCGGCAGCATTGTCTCCGCTTTCGCCACCAACGGCTTCAAGTCGGTTTACCAGAAGCACTATCTGTCGGCTATCAAATGCCCTAAGTGCGGGGAGATTATCCCCATAGAACATCTTTAGCCCAATAAATGTTTTCAAATAATAAAGCCGCTCACAACTGAAATGTGAGCGGCTTTGTGCTTTAGGGTGTAATTATGCTTCCGGTAAATAGGCTACCGCCTCTATTTCTACCATTATTTCAGGGAACACCATGCCGGCAATGACCGTGGAACGGGCAGGTTTTGCACCGCTGAAAAATATAGTGTAAACACCGTTCATTTTGGTAAAGTCTTCCTGATTCTTCAAAAATACGGTAGTCTTTACCACATCATCAAAAGAAGCACCTGCCGTCTTAAGAAGATCGGCCATTTTTTCCAGACAACGTTTGGTCTGGGACTCAACACTAGCCAAAGGCCGACCGTCTGCGTCAGTGTGGCCTATCTGTCCGGAAATATACAGGTAATCGCCTGCTTTAACCGCCAGTGAATACGGCCCTTGTGCTCCAGGTGCTGAAAAATACTTCTTGCTCATTTATCATTCTTTCTTCATTATTTATTCGCCAATTGCCTGCCGTTCAGAACAACATTTTAAAGCGTTGCTATGGCGGATTTTTAATTGTAGAATAACTTGTCTAAAATTACCAAATTATATGAGGTGGAAAATGACCGAAGAAACCGGCAAATCAGCCAAAGAATCTGCTGAAGAATATTTAAAAGTTACCCGCATAGCCCTTAAACAGGCTGAAGACCAAGCCAAAGCCGCTAAGAAAGCAGCCGAAGCTGCTGCCAGAGACTCTCAAACGGCCATAGACAAGGCTGATACTACGGCCAAACAGTATCAGGACAGCATGGATAAATATACCGCCCTTTATACCCAAAAAGCTGAGGAAGCCAGCCGCCGGTCTGAGGAGATGCTAGCTAAATATACAGACCTGTTTGAAAAAGCTGTAAAACGGGCAGATGACACCAGCCGCTGGGCTAAGGACAACTGCGAAGCGGCAGTGGGCCAGACTAAGGAAGCCATGCTCCGCATAGAGGACGCCACCCGTTCTGCCAAGCAAGCCGCTCAGGACAGCATCCGTACCGCCAAGGAAATGAGTGACGAGTGCATAAGAGCCTCGCGCGATGCTGTTTCCCAATCTGACGAAACCATAGATATGCTGAAAAAGACCGCGGATGTTTCCGTAAGGGCTTCTGAATCTGCCCTGCTCAAGATGCAAGAAAACGGCGCCCGCATACGCGAAAATGTAGATACAAATGTTAAAAATTCCACTAAAGCTATAGCTGAAATGAACCAGCTCAGCCAGAACTCTTCGGCAGAAATTTCAGAGCTTATAAACAAGCTTCAAAATGAAATCTGCAAAGCGGAAGCCATGAATGCCCAAATGAAGCATCTGGTAGATTCTTCCAATGCCCACCTTAAAGAAACTGTATCCAGGGTTGAAGAAGTCCAGCAGAATACAGTACAGGCAGTGAAACAGATACAGGAAACCTCCCACAAGGCTGCTGATGATGCCAAGGCTGCTTCCGCCAAAGCTGTTGAGGCCAGCCGTAAAGCCGCTCAGGAAGTATCTCAGACTTGGGTCGGGGTATTTAAAGAACTTATCAGCAGTGTAGATACCTCAAAACAGATTATAGCCGCTGTTACCAAACAGACCGCTGAAAAACTGGAAGCTGCGGCAAGTGAACCGCCTGTCACCCGCCCGGCAATCTCGCCCCGCCCTGCCCACCAGCCGCAGGTCGTAACGCCTGAAGCTATTAAAGCAGACGCAGCGGCAGATAATACTCAGGAAGAGACCGAAGCAGTTTCCGAAGAAAATCCCTATTACTCCGAGCCTGAAGAAAAGAACAACAGGGTAGACTTCCCTGCCAAAGAGGTAAATGAAGTTACCCAAAACCGTCTGGAGTATCTGGCTAAAATGTATGCCGCTAATAAAGCCAGACGTCAGAATGAACCCGGTGCCAAAGAAACTGACGAGGACGAATAATAATAGCCCCGTAAAATAAAGCTAAATGCCAAGAGCCGCACCACAAGGTACGGCTCTTTTTTATCAGTTATAAATAGCAACCCGCTTATTAGTCCAGCAGAGAGGGTATACTTCCAAAAGCATCTTCCATGTTGAACCCCTGTGACAAACGCTTATCCAGCGAGATAAAGCGAATGGTGCGGTCAAAATAATCCATAACTTTTTTGGGGCTGGAAATCTCAGACATAATGACAGTCACACCCATATTGTCACCACGGGGGTAATCACCGCTGCGGATAATGGCATGTTTGGCATTATCCCTCAGGGTAGATGACAGCTCTTTAATGATATCTATGCTCATCTTGTTGGGATGAGCAGACAGCAGATAAAGAGCCCGTCTGGCGTCTTCAGGGCGGCATTTCAAAGAAAGCTCGGAAATGGCGTCTTCCATAGCCTGTGCGCCTTTTTGGGTTTCGGCATGCTTGCCTCTGAAATCCAGCTTGAAAGGCAAAAATGAATTCGCGATCTTGCTGTGTCCGATAACCGTCCAGCCGGATAGGGTCTGGATAATATCGCCCGCGTCCAGCACCTTTGAGCCGATATAACGGGGGGTGGTTTCCTCACCGGCAGAAAGTATGTTGTAAAAAGGCTCTACAAAACGGTAATTTATTTTACTGAAATTGTCACTTATAGAAGAGGAATCACGTACATAACGCTGGTTATCAGCCAGTATCACGGCATCAGCCACACCGTAAGCAGATTTCAGACAAGTACCTACGTTATAAATAGTCCGCTCTTCAGTGACTTCTTCATAGTTAAAGGGCAGAACAATCATATTGTAAACCGGTTTATCTACAAACCGTTCTTTTATCATCTTGGTCAGTACCGCAATAGCTCCTGAGCCGGTACCGCCGGATGCCCCTGCTACCAGCAAAAAAGCATCGGTATCCTGAAGGAGGCGGGTTTCGCGGATACTGTCTAATATTTTATCACCGTCTTCACGTGCCAGCTGGGCTCCAAGCTCATTAAGTTTACCCACACCATGCCCGGCGGTTTTACGGCTGCCGATAAGAATACGGTGTTTATAATCCGGCTTCACATGCACCAGACCGGATAGATCTGCAATATCGGTATTTATCGCCAAAACATTTGACACTATGCTGATGCCGCGCTGACGTTTGGCATTTTTACCTAACAGGGCAAACTGGTCTGCAATGCGCCCGCCGCATTGGCCACAGCCTATGACCATTAATTTCACTTTTTCACCCGCTTTTCAGCAAAAAATCCAAAAACCTTTAAAAGTTTAACTGCTAAGGTAGCAATAGTCAATCAGAAGCTCCCAATTTGATATCTCACAACCTGTTTTCTTGATTTTTCGGCCTTAAAACCAGATAATGGTTTTAAATATAAAAAACGGGTTTGGCGCGGTGTTATGCTAGTTGAACTTCGGGTAAAAAATTTTGGCATTATTGAAGATATCACCTGGTCACCGGGTGAAGGCCTTAATGTCATTACCGGTGAAACCGGAGCCGGAAAATCACTGGTCATAGATGCGGTGGAAAGCCTGCTTTCCGGGCGTATCGGTGACGAACAAATCCGCCACCAGACCAACGAAGCTACTCTGGAAGGAATCTTCTATTTAAACCCCGCCAGCCGCCTTAAAATAGCCGCTCTGCTGGCAGAAAATGGGCAGGAACTGGAAGATGATACCCTTATTATCCGCCTTGAGTCCAAACTGGCTGGACGCAGTGTTCTAAGGTTAAACGGCAGTGCCATAAGCCGTTCTGTCCTAAGCCGCCTCTGCCCGTATCTTATTGATATACACGGCCAGAGCGAACACCTGTCCCTGCTGAACAAGTCTTTCCATCTGGATATGCTGGACGGTTATGCCCATACCACTACCCAGCGCACTGAATTTGCCCGTCTGGCGAATGAACTAACCAGTCTGCAAAGGCAACTGTCTGAGCAGGGAAAAATAAACCGTGAAGCTGTCCGCCAGCAGGAATTTCTGCGTTTTCAGGCAGATGAAATAGAGGCGGCTAACCTTGCCGAAGGAGAAGAGGAAAGACTGCTTTCCAAACGGCAGGTTATGGCTTCCACCGAAAAATTAAAAACCCTGGCTCACCAATCACTGGAACATCTCTGTAGCGGGCAAAACGGTGGCGCACTGGCAGATTTAAACCAAGCCATGCAGTCTATAAGAAAAATAGCCGAAATAGACCCCGCCCTAAAAAACACGGCAGATGAAGTTGAGAATACCTACTTCATCCTTGAGGAAAGCATCCGCTTGGTGCAAAGCTATAACCGTGGGCTGGATTTTAACCCCTCGGAACTGGAAGATATTGAAAACCGTCTGGCACTTATCCACAGTCTGGAAAGGAAATACGGACGGGATATTCCCCAGATACTGGCCTTTCTGGCTAAAACCAAAACCGAACTGGATAATATAGGCCACTTTGCCCAAAATATAGATAGACTAGGCGGTGCTATAACAGACTTAAAAAGCCGACTTGGAGATATGGCTTCTTCACTAAGTGCACTTCGCAAAGAAGCCGCCCAGAAACTGGAAAAAGCCGTTCAAACCGAACTCTCAGACCTTAATATGGGTCAGGTAATATTTAAAGTAAATTTCCAGACCCAAGCGGATGAAAATGGTTTGCCGGTAGACGGACAAATACTTGGTTTCTCATCCAGCGGTACAGACCTGGTGGAGTTTTTTGTAAGCACCAATCCCGGTGAACCTCTCCGCCCTCTTAACAAAATAGCTTCTACCGGTGAAATATCACGCATTACTCTGGCGTTAAAGAGTGCTGCTTCTCGTTTGGATGATATACCGGTAATGATATTTGATGAAATTGATATAGGCGTAGGCGGACGCTCCGGAGATATGCTGGGGCGAAAACTCTGGAAGCTGTCACAGGGGCATCAGCTGATAAGCGTTTCTCACCTGCCCCAGATAGCTGCTTACGCAGACCACCACTTTTATGTTTCCAAAACCGAGTTTAACGGCAGAATAAACAGCCATATTGAACACTTAAATACTGAAGGACACCTTGCCGAACTTTCAGTAATGCTGTCAGGCAACCAAACGGGCGAGAAATCGCTGGAAAACGCCCGTGAACTCTTAAAAAAGGCATCTATATTTAAGGAGACCAGCCCCGAACAGCCCGAACTGAACATACCCCTAAGCGGTAGATAGCCATGCCAAGACATATTTTAATAGCCCTTGTCTTTACTACTTTATTCTGGGCATCCGCCTTTGCCGCCATACGGGTGGGTCTGGAAGACTACAGCCCGTCCCATATGGCACTCCTGCGTTTTTTGGTGGCTTCGGTGGCTCTGGTTATATACGCCCTGATAACCCGCATGCGCCTGCCGGACAAACGGGATTTGCCGGCCATATTTCTGCTGGGGCTGGTGGGTATAAGCCTGTATCACTCCGCCCTCAATTATGGTGAAAAAACAGTCACCGCCGGCGCTGCCAGTCTTATCATTGCGGCCGCCCCCATATTCAGCGTTTTGCTGGCCAGATTTTTCTACAAGGATAAACTCACTCCGGCCGGCTGGCTGGGCATACTTCTCAGCTTCGGGGGAATTGTTATAATCACTCTGGGCGAAGGCCAAACCCTCAGCTTTGAGCCCCATGCCTTTTTTGTGTTGCTAGCCGCTATCTGTACCAGCCTATATATAGTATTCCAAAAACCCCTGCTCAAAAAATACAGCGGATTTGAGTTTTCCACCTATGCCATCTGGGCAGGAACTTTACTGCTCATGGTATTTGCACCCGGCCTTTTCAAAGAAATATCTGAAGCCCCTCCGTCATCTACCTGGGCGGTGGTTTATCTGGGCATATTCCCTACTGCCATATCCTATCTTTTGTACAGCTATGCTTTGTCCAAAGCCCGCACCTCACAGGTAATCAGCTTTCTGTATCTGAACCCGGTTTTTGCCATAGTCATAGCCTTCTTCTGGCTGGGTGAAATACCGGCCGTAATCAGCCTGCTGGGCGGCTTTTTGGCACTGCTGGGGGTCATACTGGTAAACCGTTACGGCCACAGCCGCTGATAATCTGCTTGAACCAATTTTGACATACCATTTACATACCTCCTCCATAATATCTCCACACACACCTTGTATAGTTATTGCATAACAACCTGAGGAGGTTACAGAAATGAAAAAGGGTCTAAAAGTTTTTACCATCGTGGGGGTAGTGGCTGCCCTCTCTGCCCTGTTCCTGTTTTCCACTGTCTCAGCTGCCGGTCAAACCCGCAGTTTTGCCGGGGAATGTGACGGAACAGTACTGACTTTGCTCAATATGACTCAGGCAGAAATTCAGGCTGAACGCCAGAGCGGTAAAACTCTGGCCGAAATTGCAGCCGAACAGGGTGTCACTGCTGAAGCTCTGGTAAATGCCCTTATGGAACAGCATAGAGCCGCAGTACAGGCTATGGTAACTGCCGGCCAGATTACCGGGGAGCAGGGTACTTACCGCCTGCAGATAATGGAACAGAACGTTATCCGCATGGTCAACCAGATTTCCGGTACGGGTAACGGGTCAGGTGCCGGAAATGGCGTCTGTGACGGAACCGGAATTGGCAGCGGTGCAGGCTTGGGAAACGGTGCCTGTGACGGAACCGGGCCTATCAGTGGTGCCGGTGATGGCACAGGAATTGGCGCCGGCAATAGTAGTGGCAGCGGTGTCTGCGACGGCAGCGGTGCCGGACAAAGGGGCAGCGGAAGATAATCCTGCCCAGTCCTGCTAAGCGCTTATAGCTGATATCAAAGGGGCAGGTCTCAAAAGCCTGCCCCTTGCCGTTTGGCAGTTGACATTATAATATGAGAAGGACATGTCCAAGAAAATACTGATAGCTGATGATGAAAAAAGGATAGCGGAAATCCTGCAAGCCTATTTGGAACGTGAAGGCTTCAGGGTGATAGCTACTTATGACGGCAAGACAGCCTTAGCCAAATTTCACGAAGAAAACCCTGACCTGATAATACTTGACCTGATGCTGCCTGAAATATCCGGCTGGGATGTCTGCCGCGAAATCCGCAAGGAAAGCCGTGTACCTATAATAATGCTTACCGCCCGTGACGAACTCACCGACAAGCTTATAGGACTGGAAATTGGGGCGGATGATTATATGACCAAGCCCTTTGAGTCCAAGGAACTGGTAGCCCGCGTCAAAGTCCAGCTCAGACGGTCTGAATACCCCCCCAGCCCTGATTCAGCACTGGTTATTGACCAACTGGAGATAGATCAGGAACGGCGTCTGGTCAAGATTGATGGCAAAACTGTAGACCTGACCACCACCGAATTTGATATATTGATAAGCCTGGCCGTAAGTCCGGGTCGGGTTTTTTCCCGTATGCAGATATTGGACAAGCTGGGCGAAGCTTACGAAGGATATGAACGCACCATAGACAGCCATATTAAAAATCTACGAAAAAAAATAGAGCCTAACCTCGAATCCCCTACCTATATCCTGACCGTACACGGGGTGGGCTACAAGATGAAAGACAGAGGATAAAAATACGATGTCCCGCCTGAGTTATAAAATATTTGGCGCTCTTCTGCTTACGGTTTTACTTTCGGTAGGCCTCACTTCTTTTGCCGCCAACCAGCTGACCGCCAGCCAGTTTCGCCAGTATATTATCAGGGGAAACAACGAATTTATAACCAGCGTGGAAAGTACTCTGGGTACATATTATGCCCAGTACCAGAGCTGGAATAACGTGGATAACATACTTGTCCAGTTGCTGGGCAGTAACGGCGGGCGTCTGGTTTTAAGTAATGCCGGCGGACTGATATTAGCTGATACCGAGAACAAATGGGTAGGACACTTAACAGACGAATACAACCTATCAGACGGCAATACGGTAAGCGTTTCCGGTACGGCAGCGGGTTACTTTTACTGGCTTGGCAGTGACATCAGTGCCTCCGGCAGCGGTTATGGCAAGGGTATGCACAACGGTCAAAACAGCACCGGCAATTCCGCCGTTACCATCATTACCGAACCCCAACAGCAGCTTTTAGACGAGATGAACAGGTCTATCTGGATATCCGGTGCACTGGCTGGGCTGGCCGCACTGGGGCTGGGACTACTGCTGGCTAATCAGATTATCCGCCCCATAAATATCCTTAACCGCAGTGCCAGACAAATTGCAAGCGGAAAACTCTCCCAGCGGGTAAAAGTGAATTCCCGTGACGAACTGGGGGAACTGGCTGAAAGTTTCAATCACATGGCAAAAAACCTTGAGAACAACGAACAGTCTCGTCAGAGGCTACTGGCGGATATTGCCCATGAACTGCGTACCCCGCTTACAGTTATTGAGGGCACTGTAGACGGTATGCTGGATGGGGTATTCGCGGCGGATACCCATCACCTTACCACCATTAAAGAAGAGTCAGCCACTCTTACCCGCCTTATCAAGGACCTGCGGGATATATCTCTGGCTGAATCAGGCAAGCTAAAACTGGAAATGGCCCAGGTGGATATAGCAGATATTGTTCAGCGTCAGGCCAGGCAGGCATCAATACTAGCCAAAGACAAGTCCATTTCCCTTATAACAGATATCTCAAGCGGTTCATCTGCCATTACTGGTGACGCCATCCGCTTAAACCAGATAACCTCCAACTTGCTCAGTAACGCCCTGCGGCACACCCCTACAGGGGGGCAGATTACCCTTAGCCTGAAGAACATGCTTTATCAGGGCAAACCCGGGGTAATGGTATCAGTAGCTGACACCGGAGAAGGTATACCCCCGGCAGATTTACCCCATATCTTTGACCGTTTTTACAGGGTAACCACTTCCAGAGCCCGAAGCGAAGGCGGAAGCGGACTGGGTCTGGCTATTGTAAAAGAGATGACAGAAGCCCACGGCGGTTATGTCTGGGCAGAAAGCACACTTGGAAAAGGCAGCACCTTTAATTACTGGTTGCCTGTCAGCCGCGGCTAATCTATAGCTGTTAAACCAAACCTTTTAAGGCCAGCATTCTTTATAAAGCAAACAAGCCACGTGATGATCGGGCGAAGTCTCTCCCATTACCGGCACCACTTTAGGGCAATCTTCAAAGGCTTTGAAACAACGCGGGTGAAATACGCAGCCGGTGGGCGGATTCAAGGGGCTGGGCACTTCACCCTTCAGAATAATAACTTTGCGCTCAGCCTCAACCGCCGGGTCAGGTATAGGCACGGCTGAAAGCAGTGCCTGAGTATAAGGGTGCAAAGGTTTTTCATACATACTGTCACGGTCTGCCACTTCCATCAGTTTGCCCAGATACATTACCATTACCCTATCTGAAATATGTCTGACCACAGACAGGTCATGTGAAATAAACAAGTATGAAAGACCAAATTTATTCTTCAGGTCATCCAGCAGATTTATTATTTGGGCCTGAATAGATACATCCAAAGCCGAAAGTGGTTCATCACAAACTATAAATTCAGGCTGGAGGGCCAAAGCTCTGGCCACCCCAAGACGCTGGCGCTGACCGCCGCTGAATTCATGGGGATAACGCTCTGCCATATATGGAGACAAACCCACCAGCTTTAAAAGTTCGGCTATGCGTTTATTGTATTCTCCGCCTTTTACTTTATGTAACCTTAAAGGTTCACCAATAATGTCTGCGGCTGTAAAACGCGGGTCAAGCGATTCATACGGGTCTTGAAAAACCACCTGCAGTTTCTGGCGGTAAGGACGAAGTTCTTTGTTGCTCAAACTGGCCAGATCTTTATTTTTAAACCAGATTTCACCCGAAGTGGGACGCTGAAGCTGAAGTATGTTTTTGCCGACAGTAGTCTTGCCGCTCCCGCTTTCACCTACCAATCCCAATGTTTCTCCTTTGTGAATAGCAAAACTTACCCCATCTACCGCTTTGACTTCGGCCAATTTTTTACGGCCGAAAAATCCGCCGGTAACAGGAAAATATTTCGTCAGATTGGTTACTTCAAGGATAATATCTTTTTCCATGGCAACGCCCCTTCCTGGGCAACCAGACAAGCTGTAAAATGGCCCGAATTTATTTCTACCAGCGGAAGCCGTTTGAGTTTGCATTCCGGCTTAACGTATACACAGCGCGGGGCAAACGGGCAACCCTGCGGCGGTGCAATCAGATCTGGGGGCTGGCCGTCTATAGGCTGCAAACGGGTGCGTCTGGGTTCGTCCAGCCGGGGTACAGAACCAAGAAGTCCGGCCGTATACGGGTGGAGAGGGTTATGATAAACATCTATAGCAGTACCCTGTTCCATAATTTGCCCGGCATACATCACATACACCCGTTGGGCATATCTGGCTACCACACCAAGATTGTGGGTGATGATAATCAGAGCTGTATTCAAACGTAAGGTCAGGTTGCGTATCAGGTCAAGCAGTTGAGCCTGAATAGTTACGTCTACAGCAGTGGTAGGTTCATCTGCGATAACAAGCTGAGGTTCACAAGCCAAAGCCATAGCTATCATAACCCGCTGACGCATACCACCGCTGAAGTGATGGGGATAATCGTTTAGCCGCCCTTCAGCATGTGGAATACCCACTGACTTCAGGAGTTCCACCGCCTGGCGGGTAGCTTCTTTCTTGTCCAGCTTGAGATGGAATTGAAGCCCTTCGGTCAGTTGCCGCCCTATGGTCAATACCGGATTTAGCGAAGTCATAGGCTCTTGAAATATCATGGAAATACGCGAACCGCGTATTTTTTGCATCTCTTCTTTGCTCTTTTTGAGCAAGTCCATGCCGGCAAATATTACCTTACCATCTACTATCTTGCCCGGGGGCTGGGGTATCAACTGGAGTACGGACAGAGAACTCACGGTTTTACCGCAGCCGCTCTCTCCCACCAAGGCCACAATTTCACCTTGATTAACCTCAAAGGAAACCCCGTTGACTGCCTGAACTATACCGTCCTGAGTCACAAAATGGGTTACCAGATTTTTTACTTCAAGCAATTTAGTCATTTTATCTTCTCAATCTCGGGTCAAGGGCATCTCTCAGGCCGTCTCCCAGGAAAGTGAATGAAAGCATAAGTATAGCTATGGCAATAGCCGGGAAAATAACCAGATAAGGTGCGGCATAGATAACATTATTGCCATCGGCTATCATAGTACCCCAGCTGGGAGTGGGGGGACGGACACCAATACCAATATAACTAAGAGCGGCTTCAGCAAAAATAGCTCTGGGTATGTTAAACGTTATGGCAACTATAATGGGACCAAGTGAATTTGGCAGCAAATGGCGAAGGGTTACATAGGCACCGCTTCCGCCCATGGCTCTGGCCGCAGCCACAAAATCCCGCTGTTTGACTGACAGTATCTGCCCACGTACCAAGCGGGCAATACCCACCCAAGCTACAAGCCCTATGGCCAAAAATATCATAAATATACTGCCACCGAAAATGGCACGCAGCAGAATTATCAAAAGGATATCAGGGAATGCATACATTATGTCTACGAACCGCATCAGCAGGTTATCTACCCTGCCGCCTGCCGCGGCTGCAATAGCCCCTATGGGCAGACCAACCATAAGCACTACCAGCTGGGTAAACAAACCTACCGCCAGTGAAGTGCGGGCACCGTAAATAAGGCGGGAAAACACATCCCTACCCAGTTCGTCAGTACCCAGCAAATGTTCAGTTGAAGGCCCTACCAAAATAGCATCGTAATTCTGGGTGGCAAAATCATACTTCAGGTACAGCGGCGCAAATATAGCGGCCAGCGCCAAAAGCAGGATAATAGACCCCCCGAGAACCGCCAGTTTATTACGCCGCAACCTTACCCAGGCATCACCCCAAAGCGTATGATGCTGCCGGGAAGATGTTTCCGGTTCAGTAACCTCTTTTTTTGCCCGATAAAACAGGTTAAACATATCTCACCTAATCATAACGGATACGCGGATCTATCCAGCCGTACATTATGTCTACTATCAGGTTTATAATAGCCACCGCAAAGGCATAAAAAAGAATCGTCCCCATAATAAGCCCGTAATCCCGGGCAAATACCCCCTGAACAAACAGACGTCCCACACCGGGTATGGAGAATATGTTTTCAATTATAAATGAACCGGCAATCAGAAATGCCAGTTCAGGTCCGGCCACAGTGACAACTGGGATAAGAGCATTCCGCAGGGTATGCCGGGAAAGAATAATCCGTTCACTCAAACCTTTGGCTCTGGCAGTACGTATGTAATCCTGTCTGACTACCTCCAGCATGGAGGCACGCGTAATGCGGGCGGTATAGGCTGCCGGCAGTGCCGCCAGAGAAAAGGCAGGCATGATAATCTGCCGCCAGTCTCCCCAACCACTGGTAGGCAACCAATGCAACCAGACAGAAAAAATAATAACCAGTAAAATACCTAAGACAAAGCCAGGGATACTGGCAAACACCGTTGAAAAAACTACTGCCACATAATCTATAACCGAGTTTTGCTTGAGAGCCGCCGCCATGCCTAATGGAATGCCTATAACCAGTGCCAATATAAAGGCAATTACCCCCAGAGTAGCCGTTATGGGAAGACCTGTACCGATAATCTCGGTCACACTGCGGTCCTGATACTTATAAGAAACACCCAAATCCCCATGCAGAGCATTCCAGACATAGTTTATATACTGCTCATAAAAGGGTTTATCCAAACCGTATTTTATGTTCAGATTTTCTACAATCTGGGGAGCAAGCTCTTTTTCCCGGTCCCAAGGCCCCCCCGGAACCAGATGCATGAGACTGAAGGTGATAAAGGACACCGCCAGAAGTACCAGCCCCAGCCAGAGTATTCGTCTGAGAATATACTTTCCCATAGCTACCCTTTAATATACGCAGGGCCCGACGGGTTTATGTTTGCTGCCGAGCCCTGCATATTGACTATAAGACTTACTACTTCACAATAGAGACATTGACCAATGAAGTATCACCCATTATGCCGCCATCCATACCGGTTGGTTCCAGCCCTTTAACATACGACTGTACAACATAGAACCGTTCACGGTAGAACATGGTTACAATGGGCATATCTGCCATAACAATTTCCTGAGCCTGAGCCCACATTTGAAGGCGCAGAGTATTATCAAGTTCCATCATGGCTTGTCTGGCCAGCGTATCAAAAGCGGGATTTGAATATCCGGTATGGTTGTTGCCACCACCGGTTCCGAACAGGTCAGGTAGCCAGTTGTCCGGATCAGGATAGTCAGCACCCCAGCCAAACCAGGCCCAAGTATGCTGTTCGCTGTTCACAAAGGCACTAAAGGCTGCCGGTTCCATAGGCTCAAGGGTAAGATCAAGATTTAAATTGGTCTTTAGCTGAGCCTGCAGGAACTGGGCAATAGTTCGGTTGCTCGCTGTATCTGCATACTGGAATTTGAGTTCGGGCATGCCAACCCCATTAGGATAGCCGGCATCAGCCAAAAGCTGTTTGGCCTTGGTGACATTAAAAGCAAAATCTTTGCCCAAATCAGCATCGTAACCAGGCATGCCGGGCGGAATCCACGAATAAGCCGGAGTACCTACCCCGCCTCTAACCTGCTCCACAAAGGCCACCCGGTCAATGGCACAGGACATAGCCTCGCGTACCAGCAGATTATCAAAGGGGGCTTTATTAACATTGAACTGGAAAGCAAAAGTAGTAAGGTCATTGTTCCGTACCACTTGCTTACCGTAAACCGGATCAGCCAAAGTAGCTGTTTCCGTGCCTACCGGGACTCTGGCCATATCAAGCTCACCATTCTTGTAAGCCGATAATTCCTGGGTTGCATCCAGAATCATCAGGTACTTAATCTCAGTCAGGGTGGGCTTGGTATCCCAATAATTGGTATTGAGAGTGAACGTCATGTGGTCCTGATGCACCCATTCTTTCAGGGTATACGGCCCGTTACCTATAAGGTTGCCGGCTTCAGTCCACAAATTACCCTTGGCAGTAATAACGCTTTCCTTTACCGGTGAGGTAGGCCAAAGAGCCATAATAGACAGGAAGGTGGGGCGGGTCTGAGCCAAGGTAATGCGCAGACTGGTATCGTCTACCGCTGTCACCCCCACAGCATTCCGCAGGGCAGTCTTGGTAGCTGCATCAGCACTGGCCGCAGCATTAAATGCCGCCGCACCTACAATATCAAAGTAGAAAGATGCATATTCTGCAGCTGTGTCGGGATCCAGCATTCTCTTGATGCTATACTCAAAGTCATGGGCGGTAACCTTTGAGCCATCGCTCCAGGTCACGTTTGATTTGACTTTGAAGGTATAGGTCAAACCATCTGCTGAAATACCCCCGTTAGCCACGGTGGGAATTTCCTGGGCACACGCTGCCTTTAGGGACAGGTCTGAGTTAAAGTCCAGCAGACCTACAAAGAGTAGCATGATTACAGATCTCTCCGTAGCCCAAGAAGCCTTGTTGGGATCTATGGTGTTGGGTTCACCTGCCAGATTGACACGGAATACCTGAGGAGTGGTGACAGTTCCGTCATCCCCGTCGTCATCGTTGTCGTCACTGGTACAACCGCTAAACACTATTGGCACAATGATTAACAGGGCTGCCAGCAGGTATAATAACTTCCCTTTCATACAACCTCCTTTCTGGTATTGTTTTATAAGTTTATTATACTCATGTATTATTATTTGTCTATAGACTTTTATTTGTTTGTTATCATTACATTCTTATAGTGTTATTGGTTTTTATATATTATTGTCCTATATGATGAAATATCTCCTTATTTACTAACTTTATATATATGTCCAGATGCACACTACTATTTACCGCAAAATACTGAAAGGTTAAGGTATAATAGGAAAGTAGAGGGTGCATATATATGAGTATAAAAATACAGTTTCTGGGGGCTGCCCAAAATGTTACCGGTTCAAGATACCTGCTACAGACAGACCGCACCCGTCTGCTGGTGGACTGTGGACTCTACCAAGAACGGCATCTGCAAAACCGAAACTGGCAACCCTTTGATGTACCGCCTGAAAGCCTGAATGCCGTACTTGTCAGTCATGCCCATATTGACCATTGCGGTCTGTTGCCAAAGCTGGTAAAGGACGGGTATAAAGGGCCGGTTTATTTAACAGCAGCCACAGCAGAAATTGCCCGTATATCTCTGGCAGACGCAGGCAAGATTCAGGAAGAAGATGCTGCTTTTAAAAAGACCCGTCATGAACGAGAAGGCCGAAAAACCCAATATCCCGAAATACCCCTTTATACTGCAGAAGATGCACGAGCCGTATTCCCCCTGTTTAAAACGGTGGCATACAACCGGGAAATAACTATCTCCCCTGACATAATCGCCACCTTTCATAATGCCGGGCATGTTTTCGGTTCAGCTAGTATAGAACTCAAAATAACGGAAAATAATCATCAAAAAGTAATAGCCTTTTCAGGTGACTTGGGTAACTGGGACAGACCCATTCTGAAAAATCCGGACCTGATAAATCAGGCAGATTACATTGTGATAGAGTCTACTTACGGTGACCGCACCCATGAAGATATAAATGGGGCTTTGCTGAAACTGGCAGACATAATAAACCAGACTGTTAAACTGGGAGGGAATGTTGTTATTCCCAGTTTTGCTTTGGAACGCACTCAGGATTTGTTGTTTTTTCTGAACCGGCTTATATCAGAGAGCAAAATACCCCGTTTAAAAGTCTTTGTAGATAGCCCTATGGCTATCAGCATTACCAAAATATTCAAAGAACACCCTGAGCTATATGACCGTGAGACCACTGGTTGGGTAAAAAACGGCAGTTCGCCATTTGAATTTGAAGGGCTTCACTTTACCAATAAGGCAGCGGACTCCGAAGCTATTCTGGCAGAAAAAGACTCTTGCATAATAATAGCTGGCTCAGGTATGTGTACCGGAGGACGGATAAAACGCCATCTTGCAAGCAATATCAGCCGCCCCGAATCAACTATTCTGTTTGTGGGTTTCCAGGCAACCGGCACACTGGGCAGACTGATAACTGATGGAGTAAAAGAAGTTCGGATACTGGGGCAATACTATCCGGTGCATGCCCGCATAGAGGAGCTAAGGGCTTTTTCAGCTCATGCAGACCAGCCCACCCTGCTTCGCTGGTTAAAGGGTTTTAAAAACAGACCTGAGCAGGTATTTGTAACCCATGGCGAACCAAAAAGCAGCCAAACACTGATAAACGCCATCACAGACACTTTTGGCTGGGAAACAATCGCACCAGCATATCAAGATGAATGCCAACTGGATTAAAGACAAATAAAAAACCGCTTAAACAGCGGCAAATTTTGATACACAATCTTAATTACCCAAGCTTAGCAACCATCTTTAGCCTAATGCTCTTTTAGCATCTCATGATTACCAATACTAAGTATAAGGGCTACTAATATGAGCCATAAACCCAGCGCAGACATAACAAACCCCAATAAATATTTGGCAGATCCTTCCGATAACCGATTACACCTAGGGCTCAGCACACGGCAGGGGACCTGGATGAAATTTAAGCTTTAGCTGCCTCTAACTAAAGCACCCTAGTTTCCCCCGAAAGGATCCGCCCGCAGTTAATATAAACCATAACTATTCTAATATATATACGTATGTTTACGTAATTAAGGGACGAATTATCCCGTAGTTTCCTCAGGCATATTTTTTCCAGACATATCATACTTGTTTTCAGGGGGGATTATGCCCCTCTGCAAAGCATACCGTAACAGTTGTGTCTGGTTGCGTAAATCCAGTTTACGCATCATATTGGCACGGTGGACTTCGACTGTGCGGGGTGATATAAACAGCTTTTCGGCTATTTCAGCGCAGGTGTACCCTTGGGATACCAAATGCAGTACTTCCCTCTCCCGTATGGTCAAAGTCTCATACGGGTCAAGCGATGTAGCTTCAGCCGTCTTTTCCATATAGGCTTCAATGGCTTTTTCAGATAACGGCGGGCTGAGATAACGATGCCCCTGCATAGCTTCTCTAACTGCTCTTACCAGTTCCTCAGAGGGGGAGTCTTTAAGTACATAAGCCCATGCCCCTGCCCGAAGAGCTTCATGCACATAGGCCTCATTACCATACATAGACAGGATAACCACCGCCGTTTTGGGGGAACGCTTGACTACCTGATAAGTGACCTCTATGCCGCTCATACCCCCCATCATCAAGTCGGTTACCAGCACATTTGGTTGCAGGTTTTGAGCTAGATTTACCGCTTCAATACCATCCGAAGCTTCACCCACCACATTAAAATCAGCTTCGGCCTCAAGCAACGCTTTCAGACCATGGCGTACAATGTGATGATCATCTGCAAGTACAATACTAATCATGGCTTGCCTCCGTTTATCCTGCCCATTTCTTCATTCAAAGGAAGTTCAACTATAATATGAGTACCCTCGCCCGGTTTGGATTCTATATCCAGTTTACCACCAAGGAATCGTACCCTTTCTTTCATACCTTTCAAGCCGCTTGACATGCCAGTAGCACGCTGGGCCGGGTTAAAACCTTTGCCGCTATCCTGAATAACTAGTGCCAGCTGGTTTTTGTCTGCCCTTGCCCTGACCAGCACATGGTCAACTCCTGCGTAACGTACCACATTAGTCAAGGCTTCCTGAATAATACGATACACAGCAGTGCCCAGCTGGGGAGAAAACTTGCGTTTAAGACCGGCATGCTGGAAATTTACATTTATACCAGTCTGGCTTGAAAAACGGTCAAAATACCAGAGCAAAGCCGGCAGGAGACCCAAATCATCCAACATGCGGGGGCGTAAATCAAGGGACATATTTCTGACACTGCTAATAAGCTCACTAACCAGAGGCTGGGCTTCGGCCAGCAACTTCTCTGACCTATCTGGAAGACTATCTTTAGCTTTATCCAGCATCAATTTCAAAACTGTGAGTGACTGTCCCACCTGGTCATGCAATTCACGGGCAATTGTGGCGCGCTCTTCTTCCTGAAGCTCAACCAGCCGCTGGGAAAGGGTGTGCAATTCGTATTCCGCAGCCTTTCGTTCACTTATATCACGCGAAGCCCCAAGTATACCCAAAAAATGATGGTTTTCATCATACAGGGGACGCATAAGTGTGTCTGTTATTATGACTTTGCCATCCTGTCGCTTAACTTCCAGTTCAAGCGGGTTCACAATAAGCTCAGAACCGGTTTTACGTACCTGTTGGTAGACATCCAGCAGTTTTTCGTAAGATTCGGAGGTGAATATCATGGAAATATGTTTACCAAGTATATCCTCAGGGTAGTAGTTGAGCAGGTGGATAATTGACGGAGACAAATAACTGGTGTTCAAGTGTTCATCAATAGTCCAGATGAATGCCACCATGTTATCCGCCAGCAGGCGATACCGTCTTTCACTATCCCTAAGGGCTTCTTCGGCCAATTTACGTTCAGTAACATCCTGAACAGTGCCCAGTACCCTCAGCGGAACACCGGTATCGCTTAAGATTATTTCTGCCTGATCATGGACATAACGCAAATGTCCGTCAGGACGTATTATCCGGTGTTCTATATTTATCTTTGAGCCGGATACCATAGCTTTTTGAGCTTCAACCCGAACCATATCCCGATCTTCAGTGTGGAAAATTTCCATAATCTGTTTAATATTTGGAATCCCGTTTGCAGGAGATAAACCTAGTATATTGTAAGTCTCATCTGACAGCAGAAGACTATGCCCTAAAAGGTCATAATCCCAGTTGCCGATGTGGGCAATCCTTTCCGCCTGAGCCAGTAAACCGGCCTGATACCGTAAAATAATCTGCTCCATCTGACTTCGCTCGGTAACATCGTGGAAAAGGGTCAGTTTGGAAGTAGTGCCGTCAGGATTTTTAACGGGGGTCGCCATAAGCTCATAATCCCGCTGGTTGTAGGGAGAATGCCATTCCCAGCGAACTGTCTGCCCGCTTAAAACTTCTTTGTTCTTGCAGTATTCACAGGGAATGTTGCTATGATGGAAATAGTCATAACACTTCTTGCCTTCGATAGCCCCGAACTGGGACATAAGAGGAGGATTAACATATTCTATTTCGTAGTCTGCATTTACAATATAAACCCCGTCTTCCATAGCATCTAGTATACCCAGCAGTTTATCTCTTTCCATTTTCAGGGCGGCATCGGCCTTTTTACGTTCGGTAATATCCCGGGCTACCGAAATGACCATAAGCTTCCCGCCCAGCTCAAACTGCTGAATATTAAGTTCAACCGGTATAAATGTACCATCACGGCAAAGATGCCTCTGCTCTGTAATAACCCGCCCTTCTTCCTTTAGTTTCCTGCCGACTTCAGCCGATAAACCAGTAAACACAGGATCATCTATCTGGCAGGGAGACATATTTAACAATTCCTGACGGCTGTATCCAAGGCGTTGGCACGCTACCTCGTTAACTTCAATAAAGTTGCTGGTTTTACCTTCCGGAGTTATGTAATGTACAAAAACCGCATCACCTGAACCATTAAATAAAAACCGATAGCGTTTTTCACTCTCCTCCAGCATTTGGCGAGCCCTGTTACTCTTGAAAGCAATAGCCGCCAGAGCGCCGAAAGAAGAAGCCACCCTGATATCGGATGCTCCAAACCCACCCGCTTTATTAAAAAGCGCCAGCAAGCCCACACTTCGCCCGCCAAGACGTACCGGGGCAAAAAGGGCATTTTCTGCTTTTAAGTAATTAGCCGGCAAAAACGCATAATAATCATCAGCCTTGAAATCATTTCCCAGTACAGTTTTTCCGCCTTGACTGGCCTGCAAAGCCAAACCTGCCAGAGGTATGGAAAGGGGAAGTTCCGGCTGTCCTTTAGTACTGTCAAAGTAAATGATACGGCAAACACCGCCTTCTACATGCCCCACAAAACCACTCTGGCAAGAGGTGATTTTCTTGCAGGAAGAATACACAGCCATAGCAGCTTCTTTAAAACCGGAATGTTCCAGTATGGCACGTGATGCATCCAGCAATGCCGCTGTTTCACGGGTACGCCGGCGGGTTTCTTCCAGCGAAAATTTCAGGGCTATTTCCATTTGCTTGCGAACAGTGGTTTCTATAAGGGAAAATACCAGCCCCTGTACTCTTCCTCGGGAATTTTTAATGGGTACCAGACTCCAATCCCAGTAGGTAATACCTCTCCAAGGTTGGTCAGGGTACTCAAAGGGTTTGTCACAAAATTCCACTGGCTTGCCTGTTTTGATCACCCGTCTAAAAATAGCTTCATTTTCAGCACTGGGGAAAAGGGCAAAATGATTTGCACCTATCAATTCAGCTTCAGTATGACCGCAATTTTTCATATAAGCCTGGTTAACTTTTATGAAGTTGAAATCTCTATCCAAAAAAGCCAGCTGGGTGGTTGTATTATCCATAATAGATTGAAAAGACTGCTTGTCACGTTCCAGGGTGCTGACCATTTCGGCTATTTTTTTATCATGCAGAGCAGCCTGCTTAAATAGTTTTTTGCGTTCGCTGATACCATTTTTATACTTGCTTATATCTGTAACCGTAGCTAATATACCGTTAAACTCTGTATCCTGCCCAAATGGCACCGAAACACTGAAAACCACCCATACCAGCCGCCCGTTACTCTTTTTCAGCTGGAGTTCATACCGGGCTGAAGTACCTTTTTTATGTTTTTCCCACTGGGCAAGTGCAGTTGCCAAATGGGCTTTACTGACCAGCTCAAATATCGTTTTCTCATGGAGTACCTCAGAGGAATAGCCGATTATTTGGCTGAAACAGGGATTGACCAGTGTTATCCGGCCGTTGGCATCGGTGAGTATCACACCCTCATAGGCAGTTTCTATAATACGTCGGCAAATTTCTTTGGCATCTGGTGTATTTTGTTGACGAATCTCATCAGAAGCTGCTTCGGGAGCATTTTTTAAAATCTGAGCAGGCGCAAACGGAGATGCCCTTCCGGAAAAATGAAGAGCGGTTTGGTTTAAAAGCAATTTATCGTAGTTACCTTGCAGGTCTTCAAGTTCTGCATCCAGCCTGGCATTGGTTTTGCGAATTTTACGCATAATCCCCCCGGAGAACCAATTGTCTTAATTTTAGGCTATAAGTAAACTGGTAACAAGACATATTTTTAACCCAAGCTATATCCTGTCAAAATTAAACGCAAAACCTATATTTATGCTACAATGCCCCCTGCATATGAACGAAACTGCACCTGAGATAATTGAAAATGTCCGTCTTGAAGAAGGCCTGAACTTCGGACTTACTTCAGCCAGTCTGCCAAACCGTACCCTTGAGGTTTTTGGAGGTATTCAAGGTGAAACAGTGGATATCCGTCTTTTCGCACACAAGGCCGGGCGGGGTTATGCCCAAGTAATAAAAGCACACACCCCTTCAAGCGAAAGGGTCATTCCTTCCTGCCCGTATTTCGGTGATTGCACCGGCTGTACTTTCCAGCATATAAACTATATTCACCAGCTACAGCTAAAACACAGAATAGTAACCGCCGAATTCGAAAAAGCCGAGCTTTTCGGCATTGATATATCACAGGTAGTCCCTTCGGACGAGGAAAGCGGCTACCGCAATCATGCCCGCCTTTCCATTTACCATGCCAATCTGGGCTTTGTAAACCGCTTTTCACGCCGCCATATACAAATAGACCATTGCCGGATAATGAACCCCGGCATAAACAAGGTACTGGCCGGACTGCAAGGCAAATGCGGTGAAACCCGCCAGATTTCCATCCGCTACGGAAGCAATAAAGACAGCTACCTTATCCAACCAAAGCTGGTAAAAGCCAATGTAGATATTGAAAGCGGACAAAAAGAATACCATGATATTTTGCTGGGACATGATTTCTGCATATCTGCCGCTTCGTTTTTTCAGGTAAACAACCCTCAGGCTGAAAAAATGGCCAACCTCATAAAAAACCATCTGAATCTTAGCGGCAGTGAAACGCTGGTAGATGCCTATGCCGGAGTGGGTACATTTGCGGTACTTCTCAGCCCGGACTGCAAACGGGTGATAGCCATTGAGGAATCTGCCGCCGCCGTCAAGGATGCCTGTTTGAATATTTCGGGCATAGACAATATTGAACTCATCCAGTCCAAGACAGAGGACGTTATAAACCAGTTTGAAGGGCAAATGGACGCACTCATACTTGACCCGTCGCGCAGTGGCGCCCACCCGTCTGTCTTAGCCACTATATGCCAAAATCCACCCCGAAATCTGGTGTATGTGGCTTGTGACCCATCTTCTCTGGCCAGAGACCTTAAAATCCTGCTTGCCGGCCCGTTTGAACTCTCAAGTGTAATACCGGTAGATATGTTCCCTCAAACTTACCACGTTGAGACACTAGCTTTATTAAAATGCAAACTTTAGCTTTTCACCGTTAATCAACCGTAAGGTGGGCTTTTATGAAAATTGTAAAAATAACTGATGCCAGCCAGATACCGTCTGAATACACCGACACCCCTATTGCCGAACTGATAGAGTATCAGAATCTGGGCAAGGAATTACATACCTGCCATTCTGCCCGCCTTCTAATAGGTATGTGCATGGATAACCGAAAACAGTTGCGCATACCTGAAAACTTTGCCTATATACTCCGAACCGGCGGAGCAAACTTGCGAAACAGCGAATTCAAGGTCTCGTATGCAATAGCTATCGGCGAAGCCAAACATATAGCCCTTATCGCCCATAATAACTGTGGTATGGTAAATTTAGCTTCAAAGAAAGCCCAGTTTATACAGGGGCTTTGCAAAAATGCCGGCTGGAGCAGGGAAAGAGCTGAAGAGCATTTCATGAACTACGCCCCGATGTTTGAAATTGACAATGAAGCTGAGTTTGTGGTTGCAGAGGCCAAACGCCTGGTGGATAAATACCCCGGTATAATGGTTGTGCCACTCTATTATAGTCTTGATGATAACCTGCTCAGCCTGATTTTAGATTAAAATACCCTGTACGAAAGCAAACAGATATGCCTGATAATCCAACTGGCACACTACCTGAAATAATACTGGCTTCAGCCTCACCCCGCCGACGCCAGATACTAAGTGAGATGGGCTTTATATTTTCAGTATGCCCCTCACAGGCCGAATTATACCCTGACGGTTCGGTTGCACCTGCCGAATTTGCCGTTTTAAATGCTCAAATCAAAGCCAGAGACATTGCCAGCAAATATAGCAACGGGCTGATAATAGCCGCAGATACCATAGTAGTAGATGATTTCGGCATACTGGGCAAGCCCTCTTCCAAAAAAGTAGCCTTAAACTATCTGTCAAGGCTGGGCGGCAAACCCCATACGGTTATAAGCAGTGTTTGTTTACTAAATACCGAAAACGGCCAGATTCGCTCTGCTACCTGCCAAAGCACCTTGACTATGCGCCCATATACTCAGGCAGAAGCTCAAAGATATGTAGACAGCGGCCTTCCCATGGACAAAGCCGGTGCATATGGCATACAGGACAAGGAATTTAATCCGGTGGAAAATATACAAGGGTGCTACCTGAACGTAGTTGGTTTACCGGCCTGTACTTTAGTGCGGTTGATAAACGAAATGGGTTTTAACCCAAAGCTTGCCCGCAACTGGAAACCTGAGGGGGATTGCACCCTCTGCCGTATATATCGCACCGAAATATCCCGTTTACGTTAGCCTGCCAGCCTTTCCTGCGGCTAAACCCCATAGCATACAGCCGACTAGACAGGGTGATTTATCGGGTATGTTTTAAGGCAACTGCTACAGGTGCGGTTATGAAGGCAAACTATCCCTTCACATTCGGGGCAGGTCCAGCGTTCCTTTTCTCTGGCTGAAAAAACCTCAAAACCGTTCTGCTTTAAAAACAGCTCGTTTTCAATCAGACTCAGCCCGTAACGCAGTCTGTATCTTTTATCTATATGGCCAATCAGGGGGCAGGGAAATGCCCCGCACTCGGCACAGGCATTCACCCCATGTTCTGTGGCACATGCCTTTATCCGGCAATTCCGGCAGCTTTCTGATTTGGTGATACTATCGGTAAAACATCCCGGACAGACTTTCTTTTGCATAAGGTGAGCCCGACACGCCAGGCAGTTTATGCCGCAGGGGGCAAGCATTTGGGGATTGAGTGTTTCCGGCATTTTCATATTATTTACCCCACCCCAATTATCTGTTTAGTTTGCGTGATTATAGCGGTTGGTAATCGGCAGGCGACGGTCACGCCCAAAAGCTTTGGGGGTGATTTTTATACCCGGAGGCGCCTGACGGCGTTTATACTCACTGCGGTCTACCATTTTGACCACCCGCTTTACAATATCCGCTGCAAACCCCAATGCCACAATCTGGTCTATGCTTTTATCCTGCTCCACGTAAGCTTCCAGAATAGGATCAAGCACCTCATAAGGGGGCAAGGAATCGGTATCAAGCTGGTTAGGTTTGAGTTCGGCAGACGGGGGTTTGGTCAGCACATTGTCCGGTATCAAGTCAAAACCGGCCAATCTGTTGCGATTGTGAGCCAGACGGTAAACCAGCACCTTGGGAACATCTTTGATAATAGCAAAACCGCCTGCCATGTCGCCATAAAGGGTGCTGTAGCCTATAGCCGTTTCGCTTTTATTACTGGTATTGAGCACCAGCCAGTGGAATTTGTTTGACAGCGCCATAAGCAGATTACCCCGAATGCGTGCCTGAATATTTTCTTCGGTAGTATTAGCTTCAGTTCCGGCAAATACATCGGAAAGTGTATTTAGAAATGATTGAAAAAGCGGGTCTATGGGAATCTGAAGGGTTTTTATGCCCAGATTTCCCGCCAGATGCAGGCTGTCTGAAATACTGCCCGCAGAGGAATAACGGGAAGGCATGATAACCCCCACCACATTCTCAGGGCCTAATGCATCAGCGGCAATAGTAGCCACCAAACTGGAATCTATTCCGCCGGAAAGGCCGATGACTACTTTTTTAAAACCGTTTTTATTTATGTAATCTCTGGTACCCAGTAACAGTGCCTGATATACCTCTGCATCTGCTTCCAAAGGGGTAAAGGCAATATTTTCAATAGGCGGCTTGAGGGTTTCAAACCCGGCAGACGAAACAAAAATAGAGTCCGGGACATTTGCATTTGTATCCGCCTGTCTGGGCAAGACCGGTATATCCAGATCCAGTACCACCAGGTCTTCCTGAAACTGCTTGCCTCTGATTAGCAGGTTGCCGTTATAATCAAATACATCACTGGCACCGTCAAATACCAGCTCATCCTGACCACCCACCATATTGGTATAGGCAATATACACCCGGTTTTCCCGGGCACGGTCAGACAACATTTTTTCACGCTGGTTTCTCTTGCCGAAATGATACGGTGAAGCACTTATATTGATAATCAGTTCCGCCCCTTTATTTGCCTGAGCGGTAGACGGGCCTGAGGTAAACCAAATATCTTCACAAATATTCACCCCCACCTGAAGCCCGCAGATAGTATAAACGGGACAGCGGTTACCCGGCAGAAAATAGCGGTTTTCATCAAAAACGCCATAATTAGGTAAAAATATCTTGTGATAGCTATCAATCAGACTGCCATTATGGATAATGGCGGCAGCGTTACGAAGGCCGTCATGGGAATCTACATAACCCACAATCACCGTGATGCCTTGTGATGCTTTTATTACAGCATCCAGCGCCTGCAAGTTTTCTTCAACAAAACGGGGCTTATGCAGTAAATCTTCAGGTGGATAACCACAGATAGCCAATTCGGGAAAGGCTATAACATCTGCTCCAAGTGAACGGGCTTTTTGAACATGACTGACAATGCAGGCGGTGTTACCTGCCAAGTCACCCACCACACTATCAATTTGCGCCATGGCTAAACGCAGTTTTCCCATATTGCCCTCATATATAAAAACAGGGTCTGGTATAGGCTATTGTAACCTATTTGCCAGACCCTGCGCCAATTTATTCAGTAAAGGTTATAGAACGGGCAGATATCTCTTAAGTTCCCAGTCAGTAACAGCTATGCTGTACTGGCTCCATTCTATTTTCTTGTTAGCCACAAATGCATCAAAAACATGGTCACCCAGAGCTTCACGCACCAGTGAACTGCCTTCAGTCAGCTTCAGGGCTTCCAGCAAACTGCCGGGCAAAGTCCCGATACCGCGCTTGGCACGTTCAACTTCGTTCATTTCGTAAACATTCTCTTCTATAGGAGCAGGAGGTGTCAGTTTTTCCTCGATACCCTTGAGACCGGCGGCCAGCATAACGCTGAAAGCCAAGTAGGGGTTACAGCCCGGATCAGCAGAGCGAAGCTCAATACGGGTGGACTTTTCATGTCCCGGTTTGTACTCAGGAACTCTTACCAGGTCAGCCCGGTTACGGCGAGCCCAAGAAAGATATACAGGGGCTTCAAAACCGGGTACAAGACGCTTGTATGAGTTTATCCACTGATTGGTAACTGAAGTAAATTCGGGAGCATATTTGAGTATGCCTGCAATATATTGCTTGGCCATGGTGGACAGGTAATATGAATCTTTGGCATCAAAGAAAGCGTTCCTGTCACCCTTGAAAAGGCTCTGATGAGTATGCATGCCGGAACCATTTACGGAACCGACGGGCTTGGGCATAAAGCTAGCATGCAGACCATGCCGCATGGCCACTTCTTTAACCAGCAAGCGATAGGTCATAACATTGTCCGCCATGGTCAGAGCATCAGTATAGCGGATATCTATTTCATGTTGGCTGGGAGCAACTTCATGGTGAGCATATTCAACGATGATGCCCATATCTTGCAAAGCCACAATGGTTTCACGCCGAAGGTCAGTAGCCAAATCACGGGGAGTCAGGTCAAAGTAGCCGCCTTCATCCAGAAATTCGGTTGAATGGTCATTTTTGAAATAAAAATACTCCAGTTCAGGACCAATATAGAAGGTAAAACCCATCTCAGCCGCTTTTTTAAGATTGCGCTTAAGGACATAGCGGGGGTCACCCTCAAACTGTTCGCCTGACGGCTTCTTGATATCGCAAAACATGCGCCCAACCTGATAATCACCATTGGACCAAGGTATAATCTTGAAGGTATCCGGATCGGGCAAGGCTACCATATCGGATTCGTCTATGCGGGCATAACCTTCGATAGATGAACCATCAAAACCCATACCGTCTTCCAACGCTCTTTCAAGCTCGTTATAAGCAATGGAAAAACTTTTCAGTGAACCCAAAATGTCAGTAAACCATAGGCGAATAAACCGAACATTATGATCTTTGGCCGTTTTAAGAACGTACTCTACGGATTCTGCTCTCGTCATTTCTAACGTTTCTCCTTTTTATTGCTGGGGAAATATCTTTCCCTATTTTAGTTAACAGTTTACCAGTTATTTGTTTCGCTTTTATTTCGCAATTGTTTCCGATATGTTACGGCAACCGCCATAGCCCTAAACTGCATCGTTTCCTGTTTCACCGGTACGAATCCGTATAACTTGTTCAACCGGCAGGATGAATATCTTGCCATCACCTATACGCCCGGTCCGGGCAGCTTTGATAATGGCATCAACTGCAATCTGGCAGTCATCGTCGTGGCAAATAACCTCCAATTTGAGTTTGGGTAAAAATTCAACCCTATATTCACCCACTCTCCATTGTAAAGGAACACCCTTTTGTTTTCCGCGTCCGCTAACCTCTGAGACAGTCAGCCCTGCAAAACCCACCAGTTCCAATGCTTTTCTTACAGGTTCTAATCTTTCTTCACGGATAATAGCTTCTATCTTTTTCATCTGATGCTCCCCCCGTAAGCCCGTTCAGCGTGTTGGGCAATATCAAGACCTATGAGTTCTTCGGGTTCTTTTACCCTCAGTCCGACCAGCTTATCTACAACTTTGGCTATTATGAAGCTGCCTCCAAAGGCAAACCCCGCAGTAACAGCCACGCCCAAGGCTTGCTTAAGGAATAATTCCACGTTTCCGGAAAGAAGTCCGTCCGCACCGGCAGAGTTGACCGCCAGACTGGCGAAGATACCTGTTGCCAAAGCACCCCAGATACCGCCAACACCATGTACCGCCATAACATCCAGTGAATCGTCAAATCCGCGTTTTATCTTGAATATCATAGCACCGTAGCAAACCAGAGCCGCCACTGCACCGATGGCAATAGCCGCCATAGGTGTTACAAAACCAGCCGCAGGAGTAATAGCTACCAGTCCGGCAACCGCACCAGTAACTGCCCCCAGCAAGGACGGCCGGCGATGCCGCCAACTAAGGAATATCCAGCAAAGAGCTGCACTGGCAGCCGCAGTGTTTGTAGTAACGAAAGCGTTTGAAGCTAAACCACCGGCGGTCAAGGCACTGCCGCCGTTGAAACCGAACCAACCAAACCAGAGTAAAGCCGCACCCAGCATAACCATGGGCAGGTTGTTGGGCTCCATCTGTTCTTTAAGGAAACCGCGTCGGGCACCAAGTGCCAAAACCAGAGCCATAGCAGAAACACCGGCATTGATATGCACAACCGTACCACCGGCAAAGTCCAGAACACCCAGATTAAAAAGCCAACCACCATCGCCCCAAACCCAATGGGCAATAGGTGAATATATAAGGCAAAGCCAGAGTGCTCCGAACATGAGCAAAGCGCTAAATCGAATTCTCTCAACTACTGCACCGGTAATGAGTGCCAGAGAGATAATAGCAAACATACCCTGGAACATCATGAAGGCCAAATGAGGTACTGTGGTGGCATAAGTATCAGACGGATCCTGCCCCACACCATTTAAACCAAAGAAATTCAGACCGCCTATCAGCCCGTTTATATCGTTGCCGAAACCAAGGCTGTAACCGATCAAAACCCAGAGCACGCCACCCAAAGCCATAGCTCCAAAGCTCATCATAAGGGTGGAAACCAGATTTTTGCGCCGAACCATGCCTCCATAAAACAGAGCCACGCCCGGGGTCATTAGCATGACCAAAGCGGTGGAGACAAGTAACCAAGTCGTATCGCCGCTGTCCATAACTAAACCCTCCTCCTATATCTTTATATATACAGTTTAGCTATGGCAGGTTAAAAACAGATTAAGCCTGTATTGCAATCAAATTAATTTTAAGTTTCGGGGATGTTACAGCGGAAAGAAAACCGGAATTGAAAAACGCTAAAAACGACGTTTAAAGCGGTAGCCAATGTTACGTACCGTCTCAACAAATGTATGAGTTGAATCCTCTATTTTGCCACGCAAACGGGTAATGTGGACATCTACAGTGCGGTCACCGCCGTAATAGTCATATCCCCACACCTTGTTAAGCAAGGCCTCGCGTGAAAAAACCCGTCCCCTGTTTTGGGCTAAAAATTTTAAAAGCTCAAATTCACGGAATGTCAGCTCAAGCAATTGCCCTGCCAGAGTAACCTCGCAACCAAGGGTATCTATTATAAGGTCACCGGCCTTAATAATACCCGGCTCACCCATGCCCCATTTTTCAGCCAAACGCGCCAAGCGGACTTTGAGTTCATTTACCGAACCGGGCCAGCGAATAAAATCATCCAGCCCCGGTTTAAGGGCTATATCTTCGTAATCATCAGCCGGTAATAAACCCATAACCAGAGGGTTTTTGTCCAACTGAATATCTTCCGGTATTTCCCATTCGGATTGTTCCGCTTTAAGACTAAGAAAGTCCAGCAGAATAATGTCAGGAGCAAATTCGAACAAAGAGGGATAGGCTAAAACACAAGAGACCGCCTGTTTTATCTCAAACCGGTCAGCCTCCAGTTCCTTCAGCAAATTACCATTTTTTTTAGCATCAGCAGTGACAATAAACAGTTTTAACAACTGACCCGCCTTAAGTATTTCCTAATAAGCGTACAGCCTGCCATAAGGCCTGAGATACTTAGGATAGAGCTTGTAGAAAGGCCTAGCAGCTATCTCCTCTGCATTATAACCAAAGTGCAGGGCAAATTCATCAATCAAGGGGCGCAATACTTGCCAGTCCGATTCATCCAACTCGGCCTTAGCCACTTCTTTGCCCAGCTGGTGGTCTTCTACCTTGCCGCTCATATATATTACACCGCCATGCATGCCTGTGCCTATAAAGTTGGCCTTGTGGGTTTCATTTTCTTCAAGACCCAAACCCAGCACAACCAGCACGCCTCCGGCCATGTACTCACCCAAAAAGTCCTGAGCGGTACTGCCGATAACCAGTGAGGGTTTTTTATCCTGATAGGCTTTCATATGTATACCGGCCCGGTAACCCACATAATCACGCACAAAGAGTTTGCCGCCGCGGGCAGACATGCCAAATATATCCCCTCCATGCCCGTGCACCACTATACGTCCGTTATTTAGAGTATTGCCGCAGCAATCCTGTACATTCCCGTTAACAGTTATGCTTGGGCCATCCATAAAAGCCCCCAGGTCATTACCGGGTGTGCCATTTATGGTTATTTTCACATCCCCTTTAAGGCTGGTACCTATATACCGTTGACCGCAGGCATTATTGAGCTCCAAGGAACGGGTGCCTTCATTTACCAGCTCACACAAACGGGTATTCAGATCACGGTAGTAAACACCGTGTAAATTAACACAGGCATTATCCTGATTTTGTTTTACTTCAATGCTAGTCATTTATTCACCTGCCGCCCTTACTCCAAGTATTTTCAGCTCTTCAGCGGATAGACCCACACCCCGCAGATGGAGGCGGTTACCTCTGAGACTTTCAATAGCATTTACGCCCAAGCCGCCCAGCATATCCTTAATCTCTAAACTCCAACCGCGAAGCAGATTGGAAAGGCGCTTGGCGCCTATTTCAGGGTTGATCCTCTTGGTCAGAGCCAAATCTGAGGTACAAATACCCCAAGAGCATTTGCCAGTATGGCATTGCTGGCAGAGATGACAGCCTAAAGCTACCAGAGCGGCTGTGCCGATATTGACAGCGTCAGCACCCAAAGCAATAGCCTTGAAAACATCACCGCTGTTGCGGATACCGCCTGAAATCACCAGCGAAGCCTGATTACGGATACCTTCTTCACGCAGTCGTGAATCAACCGCCGCCAGAGCCAGTTCAATAGGTATACCCACGTTATCACGGATAACCTTGGGAGCAGCACCGGTAGCACCCCGCATACCGTCAATAGTCACAATATCCGCACCCGCCCGGACAATACCGCTGGCAATAGCTGCCACGTTATGTACCGCTGCAATTTTTACTGAAATGGGCACGCGATACCGGGTGGCTTCTTTAAGGCCATATATAAGCTGTGAAAGGTCTTCAATAGAGTAAATATCGTGCTGGGGGGCGGGAGAAATAGCATCTGTCCCCATGGGTATCATGCGGGTAAGGGAAACATCTGCACTCACCTTTTCACCGGGCAAATGTCCGCCAATGCCGGGTTTGGCACCCTGGCCTATTTTGATTTCTACTATTCGGCCGGAGTTCAGATAATCATTCTGGACACCATAACGGCCGGAAGCCACCTGCACAATGGTATTATCCTTAAATTCCATCAGGCTGGAGTGAAGACCGCCTTCACCTGTATTCCACATAGTGCCCATGTTTTTGGCGGCCTGAGCCAGAGAACGGTGGACATTCAGGCTGATAGCGCCATATGACATGGCAGAGAACATCAGCGGTACATCAATCTTTACCTGAGGAGCAACGTTCACTTCTATATTGCCGCATTTATCAAAAGTGGCTTTTTCAGGTTTGCGTCCCAAATAGGTGGTCAGTTCCATAGGCTCACGCAAAGGGTCTATGGAGGGGTTGGTAACCTGTGAAGCATTTATAAGCAGTTTATCCCAGTAAATGGGCTTGGCCTTGTCCATACCCATACCGGTAAGTAGAACACCGCCTGTTTCAGCCTGCTTGAAAATATCTTCTATCATTTCAGGCGTCCAGTTGGCATTCTGGCGGTATTCCAGAGGATTATTCCGAACTACCAGCGCACCGGTGGGGCAGAAAGTCACACAGCGGTGACAACCCACACAGTTCTGGTTGCGAACCTTTATCTGATCGTCATCCGCGTCGTAATAGTGGGTATCAAAGCTGCACTGGGTTATGCAGACCTTGCACTTGATACAACGATCTTCAATTCTGTCTACTATAAATTTAGAAGGTAAAAATGTCTTCATTTTAGTTCTCCAGCCTTACCGGCAAACCCTTGCTCTTAAGATACTTTTTTACTTCGGCTATGCTATACCGCCCGTAATGGAAAATGCTAGCCGCCAGCACCGCATCTGCCTGCCCCTTATCCAAGGCGTTATACAGGTCTTCCGGGCTACCTGCTCCGCCGGAGGCGATAACAGGTATATTTAAGCGGGAACTTACTTCCCGATTAAGTTCGTTGTCATATCCGGTATTTTTACCGTCGGCATCAATACTGGTCAGGAGTATTTCCCCCGCACCCAACTGCTCTGCTTTCATCGCCCACTCCACCGCATCCAGACCGGTGGGTTTCTTTCCACTATGGGTATAAACCTGCCAACTATTGCCTTCCCTTTTGGCATCAATGGCTACCACGATACACTGGCGGCCAAATTTTTCAGCCCCACGGCTTATCAGATCAGGGTCAGATACTGCTGCCGAATTTACAGAAACTTTGTCAGCACCTGCCCTGAGCAGCGTAGTCATATCAGCAATGCTCCGCAGACCGCCCCCCACACACAGTGGTATAAAAACCTCTTTGGATACTTTTTCCACCACCTCAGCCATAGTCTTGCGTTCTTCGGTAGTGGCGGAAATATCCAGAAATACCAGCTCGTCAGCACCTTCACGGTAGTAACGGGCCGCCAGTTCCACCGGGTCACCGGCATCACGCAGATTTACAAAACTGGTGCCTTTGACTACCCGTCCGTTATTCACATCTAAACATGGAATAACCCGCTTATTCAGCATGTAGTAGCTTCCTTCTGAGCTTTAATGGGATTCTTCAAACTGCCAATCACCGGCACGCCCCCAACGGGCAACCAGACCTTATCCAGTTCAGGTTGTACCAGCCTGATAGCAGACTCTTCAGATGAAATAAACAGTTTGGATCGGTATTCACCAACTACCATAGGACGCAGGCGGATACGGTCAGTCATACCTATCATTTCGCCGGTATGAGCTATGATAACGGTAAATGGTCCGTTCAAGAGCAAACCGCCATAAATCTGACGAAGAGTAATCATAATCTTCCGTTCGGCTTCCGGCATACGGGCAATCTGGCTCCAAAGAGGGGCGGAGAATACCTTGGCAGCCATCTCAACAGACAGGCCGTGCTTGCGCATCAGCAGGTCTACTCCATAAGCTATTACCTCAGTATCGGTTTCCATAGTACACTGGTAGCCGTATTGCTCCAGAAAACGCTTGTTTATACCATAGGAAGAAATTTCACCGTTATGCACCACCGTCCAATCCAGCAAGCTGAAAGGGTGAGCACCGCCCCACCATCCCTTGGTATTGGTAGGAAAGCGGCCGTGGGAAGTCCACAGATAGCCTTCGTATTCCTCCAGACGGAAGAACCGGCCGATATCCTCAGGATAACCCACACCTTTGAAAACACCCATGTTTTTGCCGCTGGAAAAGACGAAAGCATCATCTATACAGGTGTTTATATACATTACCCGGTCTACCACATAGTCTTCTTCGCTAAACTGCCCGCGCTTTTCAGCACTGATAGAAACAAAGTATCTCCAGACAATGGGAGGGTTAACAATCCCCTTCTGGTCACGGATAGGAACTTCTTCTTTGTGTTTAACATTCAGGAATTTTTCCAGAAAACACTCCGTCTCGGTTTTAGCTTTCTGACTAAGGAACATGATATGAAAAGCATAATCATCTGCAAAATCAGGGTAGATGCCATAAGCGGCAAAACCGCCGCCCAGTCCGTTTCCGCGGTCATGCATACTGCCGATGGCAGTAATCAAATCTTCCCCGGAAAAACGCCCTCCGGAAGTGTCCATCACCCCAAAAAGCGAACAGGCATCTATAACCTTGCTGTCCGAATGGCTATTGCTTACTCTAGTTAAGTCTCTCATGGAAATCTCCTGCTAATGCTTGAAATCTGCCGGGGCTACCCTGCCCGAAGTGTTGCCATGAAGATGTTCTTCACGGCTGTCAGCCGACAGATAGGCCAGACCAAAATTTTCATTAAGTATATTATCTTTAATGGGGCGTACATCACTCTGGTCACGCATGAGGCCGAAGATAATGCCGGCGGTATCTGTTTCACCCAGAGTCAACATGCCCACAATCTTGCCTTCGGCATTTAAAACCAGCTTCTTGTAGCCGTTGGCAGTCAGAGTTGAAAGAACCTCAAGACCGCTGGCGTCCGGCGGCAATACTGACATACCGGCAGTGGCAATATCCATGCCAAAGTAGTTTAGCGAGTTCATTACTGTACCGCCGTGATAGGTGGTATCCATGCCGGCCATATTGTAACC
>Ga0074195_1001231_pt1 | contig 37674 bp, 30 predicted proteins | sample EPASupsiteHSE623_FD_64525 | JGI IMG/M metagenome (GOLD analysis project Ga0074195, IMG submission 64525) | Bioremediated contaminated groundwater from EPA Superfund site, New Mexico - Sample HSE6-23 | ecosystem: Environmental > Aquatic > Deep subsurface > Groundwater > Contaminated ...
CATGATCGACAAGGGCGAGGTGAACAGCACCGTCCAGTCGCCATGCGATATGATCAGCGCCCTTCCCAGTTCCTGTTCGGCGATCGGTCCCAGGATGAGCCCCAGGATGACCGACGGCGCGGAGAAGCCGTACTTCTTCATGAAGTAGCCGACGACACCGAAAATCAGCGCGAGAAGGACATCGTAGGCGCTGTTTCCAAGGGAGTAGGCGCCCAGAAGGCATAGGCAGAGAATGATGGGGTAGAGTATGCCGAGGGAAACCTTGAGAATCAGGTTCGAGGCGCGGATGCCCAGATAGCCCAATCCCAGCATGAGAAACTGAGCAATCAGGAATCCCATGAAGAGATTGTTCACGATCTGGGGCGACTGCGTGAAGAGAAGGGGGCCGGGCTGAACCCCGATGATCATCAAAGCCCCCAGCATGACGGAAGTGACGACGTCGCCAGGAATGCCCATCGTTATGAGAGGGATCATCGCCCCGCCCGTCGTGGCGTTGTTCGCCGCCTCAGGGGCCGCTATGCCCGCCAGATTCCCCTTGCCGAAGGAATCAGGGTCCTTCGAAAAGCGCTTGGTTTCATTGTAGGCCATGAAGGAAGCTATCGAACCGCCCGTCGCTGGGATAATCCCTATGATCGTCCCGAGGATCGAAGATCCGAGGATGACCTTCCAGAGCCCCTTCAGCTCCTTGCCCCTGGGCATGATCTCCCCGATCTTGTGCTTTTTCGAAACCCGCAGGATCTTGCCATCATTGAAGAGTTCCACCTGCAAGAGCACTTCGGAGATGGCGAAAAGACCTATGAGCACGGGCATCATGGAAAAGCCGGTGAGAAGGCGGATTACGCCGAAGGTGAAGCGCTCGGTGCCAAGGGTGGGGTTGAGGCCGACCATCGACAGGAGGAGGCCGAAAAAGCCCGAAAGGAGACCTTTCGTGAGGGAAGCCGACGACACGCTCGCCATGATGGTAAGGCCGAAGATCATGAGGGCGAAGTATTCGGAGGGTCCGAACTTCAGCGCGATCTTGGCCAGTTCCGGCGCGAGGAAAATGAGGCAGAGCGTGGATATGACGCCCCCGGCCGTGGAAGCGACCAGGGCCACGCCCAGGGCCTTCCCCGCCTGGCCTTTTTTCGTGAGCGGATAGCCGTCCAGCACGGTCGCGGCGGCCGAGGGCGTTCCCGGCGTCGAGATGAGGACGGCCGCTATGGATCCCCCGAACATCGATCCGCAGAAGAGACCGCTCATCATGATGAGGGCCGCCGAAGGATCGATGTAGATGAGGAAGGGGAGCATCAATATGATACCCGTGGATCCGGAGAGCCCGGGGATCGCCCCCACGATGATGCCCCCCGCCACGCCGATGATGAGGAAATGGATGTGGGTGAGAACGAAAACCAGCGCTTCTGTTATTCCAGTCATGTCGATTCTCCTCTCACCAGATGAAAGAACGAGGCAGCGGAACGCGAAAGACGCTCCTGAATATCCAGTACAGGACAATCGAGACGAGTACCGACACGAATATGATCTTCAATGGTTTACGCTCGCCGAATAGCCACATGGTCAGGGCGGTCAGGAAAGGCGTCACGACGATATAGCCCAGATCCTCCATGGACAGGGCGTAGGCGAGCATGCCCGCCGTCAGCATGACGAGATACCATGCCGTCTTGCCCTTGGGCAGGGTCCTCGCCCTAGTCGCGCCGCCTTCCCCTTCCCTGGCCGGAGCCTTCTCCCTCCGCATCTTCATCGCGCCCTGGGCAATCAGGAGCAAAGAGAGCGCAAAGGAAGCGATGATGATCACGAGGGGATAAGCCCTCGGATTGATGCCGATGCTGATGTCGGGGAATGAGAGCGTCCCTACGTAGAAAAGCAAGGAAACGGCCCCCGCGAGGAAGCCGCATATAATGTCAATCTTGCCCATTATTTATACTTGCTTCCCAGTTTGTTGTCCTTCACGACCTTCTCGTAATAATCGTCTTCCTTCTGGATGAGTTTCCTGAAGTCCTCGGTGTTGCGGTAGTCGAGAAGGAGCCCCGCCTGGGCCGCGAGCTTTATGAACTCGGGATCTTCCATGGCCGCCTTGAAACCGTCGTGCAGGATCTTGATCTTGGCGGGATCGGTGCCCTTGAGCGCGGCAAGTCCCCTCCACTGCCCCATGGCGAAATCGTAGCCCAGCTCCATGGCTGTCGGGTAGTTGGGGAACTCCTTGAGGCGGCCTTCGGAGAAGACGCCGAGGCACTTGAGCTGGCCGGCCGCGAGCTGGGGCACGCCTTCGGGGGGTCCGCAAGTGATGACGTCCACCTGGCCGGCTACCGCCGCCGTTACCGCCGGGGCTCCGCCGGCATGAGGAACATGGTTGAACTTGACGCCGACGGCCGATTCAAAGGCCAGGGCTATCATGTGGGTGCCGCCGCCGGCGCCCGCGTTGCCCAGATTGACCATGCCGGGGCGCTTCTTCGCGTCCTCGACCAGATCCTTCAGGTTTTTATAGGGCGAATTGGCGGGAGCCAGGAACCATACCGGCGCCATGACGACATCGATGATGGGTTCGAAGGTGTTGGCGTCGTAGGGCGTCTTCTGCATATGGGTGACCGTGAGGGAGGGAGTCGCCCAGGCGACGAGGTAGTGGCCATCGTTCTTCTTCGTCATCGCCTCGACATAGCCGGGAACCGCCGCCCCGCCCGGTTTATTGGTGACGAGAAGAGGAACGCCCAGATACTTCTGGATGACGGGCGCGAAGATGCGCACCATGACGTCGGTCGCTCCGCCGGCCGCCCAGGGCACCATCACTTCGAGCTCCCTTTCGGGGAATTTCTTCTGCTGCGCCCCGACATTGAGCGTCGCGAAAAGAACGAGCGCGGAGACGAGAAGCACCAGTCTCTTCATTTTCATCGAAAGCCTCCTATTGATTGGTTCGCAGGACGGTCTTCCCGTCCTACAACTCAAGAATCCCTGGTCTTCGGAACGTAAAGCCGTCTTTCTCCATCGTCAGAATGGGGAAAAGCACGGGTTCGGACAGGACAACCGGACCTTTGGCCGTGGCGAGCATCGTATCCTCGCTCTTCATTCCCGTAATGGATGGATTCCACGTGAACGCCTGATTTTCCTGTATGATCTCTTTCGTCGCGGCGGTAACCTTATAGTCTCTGCCCGCGTAGCCGATGGAACCGCCCTGGTGGTGGAGCCTGTATTCCTCGGGGTAACCTTTTTCGGCATAGGCGCGAAGCGCCGCTTCATAGACTTCCACCGCCGGGCGTCCTGGCTGGGTGGCGGCCATCATCGCGGAATCGACATAGACATTGTCTTCATATAGCTGCCTAAGATCGGCAGGGATTTTGCCGAACTGCACGAAACGCGTGATGGACACGATCAGACCGCGCTTTCTCGAATTCACGCTGATCATCGCCCTTCTTTCGATCTTCCTGTCCGTGGCCACGGGATGACGAAAGCGCGCGATGCGATCATCGGCGGCGCAAAACGCTATGATGAAATCCATCCCGCTCTTCCAAAGCTTTTCGGAAAGCCTACCGATCACTTCCCGCTCTTCGTCACCCGGCCTAATGCCCATGGCTGTTTCCTCGGCAATGCGCGCCGTGTCGAGCGCCTGTTTCCGATACCTGACGATCTCCCAAGGAGTGAGCGAATAACGGAGGGGTTGTATCTTCGACGAAATGTCCGTCGCGCCGGGCAGGCCATGGTCGGCGCCCAGCCGTGGCCCCCCGAGCGAGGCGACGATCGCCGCCTCCCGATCGTCGTTCCAGGGAAAGCTGACTATTTCATAGCCCTGATCGACAAGACGTTCTTCGTTTTCCATCCGGGCCGCTTCGATATTGCCGCAGACGACATATTCCCGATCGGCGGTGATGAGAATGCCGGCGATGCCGATTTCGGTCGCCATGCCCACGATGTTGTATCCGCCGCCGGTCACCCAGGAAAAATTGGCGCTCTTCTTCAAGTAGATCGCGTCCAGCTCGAGCTTATCGAGGAGGGTTCTGACTCGGCGTTTTTTTTCCTCGATCTCTTCGGGCACAAATTCGAACATCGACGCTCCTTATCCGGCAATCTTCCTTGACAAATCACTACACTTGTCCATAATTTTAAGTTGTAAGACGTCAGTTGTCAATAATAAAACGAAACCGAAGAGGTGATTCTATGCGCGTACTCTTTATCGGAGGAACCGGCAATATTTCCAGCGCCTGCACCGAGCGAGCACTGGAAAAAGGCTTCGAAGTGTTCCACCTGAACCGCGGAAGCAGGCCTGAAAGGGAAAATACAGGCGTAAAATCCCTCAAGGCCGACATCAGGAATCCGGAAACCGTGAGGACGGCCATCGCGGGGCTCAGGTTCGACAGCGTCGTGCAGTTCCTCGCCTACCGTCCCGAACACGTGGAAGCGGACATGGATATGTTTGATGGCGTCACTGGTCAGTATGTGCTGATAAGCACCGCTTCGGCCTATCAAAAACCATCGCTCAGCCCCATCATCACCGAGTCGACGCCCCTCGAAAATCCCTTCTGGGAATATTCACGGCAGAAAATCGCCTGCGAAAAGGTTCTGACGGCCAAGGCGCGGGAACGCTCCTTTCCCTATACGATCATCCGCCCCTCGCACACCTACGGCGACGGATGGATACCGGGCTGCTTCGGCTCGGCCAGCTACGGCCTGGCCTGGCGCCTCAAGGAAGGGAAGGAAATGATCGTGCCCGGCGACGGACAGTCGCTATGGACCCTCACCCACGCCTCCGATTTCGCGGTGGGCCTGGTGGGACTCCTGGGGAATCCGGCCGCGCTCTCGGAAGCCTTCCACATCACCTCCGACGACCACCTGACCTGGTCCGCCATCCACGCCATCACGGCGGAAGCCTTGGGCGTCGAGCCAAGGCTTGTCCGCATCCCCTCGGAATATATCGCCCGGATCAATCCCGAACGAGGAGCCGGCCTTTTGGGCGACAAGGCGGTCAGCGTCATCTTCGACAACTCGAAGATCAGGCGATTCGTGCCGGAATTCCACCCTTCAGTCTCATTCCCCGAGGGAATACGCCGCTCCCTAGCATGGTATGACGCGCGCCCCGAGCGTAAAGTTCCCGATCCGACGATGAACAGGGAGATGGAGGAAATCCTCGGCCGCTGGAAAAGCGCCATGGCTTGACAAAAAATATTCCTTATTGTTGCTTTTAGTTCTTGACAATTTTCATTATATTACCTCATACTCCTTATTATAGATAATTACTATCTATTTTAGGGAGCATTATGGAACATAAACTGTATTCCATCGCTAATCTATCGGATATACTCAAACTTCACCCCAAGACGATCCTGCGCTTTATCCACGAAGGGAAAATCAAGGCGCGTAAAATTGGCCGATCCTGGATGGTCAGCCGGGACGAACTCAAGGAATACGCCCACAGCGAATTCGCCGGAGAGGAAAAACCCCTCCCGGAAAAGAACAAAACGGACGCCGCCAACCTCACGGAGCGAATCGCCGTGTCAGCGGTGGTGGAGATAGACGAGGAGAATTCGGAAGAGGCGAGCCGGATTTCCAATTCCCTCATGGCCATGCTCAACGGCAAGGACGATTCCTGGGGCAAAACGCGCTTCGACTTCTTCTACTACCCCGAAATCCGGAAGGCGAAGTACGTCCTCTACGGCAGTCCGAAGTTCATCGCCGCCGTGCTCGGCACCTTCGATCTCCTCGCCGCCCAGAAGGAGGAATGAAGCCATGAAATCAGGCATCGCGACCAAACGTCAGTTGTACGCCAGAATCTCCTCGTCGTCGATTTCGACCTGGATCTCTATCTTGCGGCCCGTATCGGTAGCGATATAGTCCTCGGCTCCCGCGATCAGATGGGGCATGATCTGCCTGAGATCGCTTTCGCGCCCCGTGCTCGTTATGATGGTGGACCAGAGCTGCCTTTCGACATTGTTTGCCCGCAGCAGGTCGAAGTCGAAGGCTTCGATCTTGCAGTAGCGGAAATAGGTCGTATAGGTTTCGTAATGCGTCGAGGAGCCGATGATCCCGAAGGTCGGACTGTATGACCTGATAGGCGGGTACGGCGGATTGGGCGGCGGCGGGTTATGGCCGTAAGGCGGAGGCGGCGGGGATTTCGGCAGGGAGGGGACAAGCCCGAACACCGGCACGCGGTACGCGTATTGATGCTCCTGCGGCTCGCCGACGCCATACATCACATAGACGATGATATTCGCGTCTTCCGCGGCCGAGACCTTCCTGTACCCTTTTCTCGAAAGGACCTTTTCGATATAGCCCGTGTATTTCTCGAAGCGGAGGTCGCCGGTTTTTATGCTGGAATCCGTCGGAACGAAAATATAGTCACGTTTCCCCGGAGAAGCATCCCTTCCGATGCTGTCGATCTGCATGACAAGGGTTTTGGTCGTCGAACAGGACGCCAACATTACCGCGATGAATATGAAAAAAGCCAACTTTTTCATGAACTCTCCTTCCCCCATTAAATAATAGCACAAAAATCACCGGACGAAACTGTTTCTGTCTCGATAAAGGATTGCCGATCGAAGGTGGCGCCGGGCGAAATTCTTGGCGTTCGCCGAATGTCCTTCCTCTGCCTCGAACAACTTCCTTTCCTTATAAAAATGCAAAATAGATGATGTAAACCATAAACTTTTCGCTCGGTTTCTATTGCATTGCAGAGCCTTCTGGTAGAGTATATTCGATAAGGTTCGTTCTTTAATCGCATAACTTAAAATATATGCTGATTTGCATATAGCCGTTGGATAAATATTCGGTCAGGCATAGACCCCGACACTTCGGTTATTCAATGGCAAAGTATATCCTTCGGGCTTTGCGCGGTGTGTATCGCCGCATATATCGTCTATCAGGAGGTCTCGAATTGTTCAGAAAAACCTTTGCGGCAATCGTTTTAACAGCCCTGCTTCTGGGAGGCGCGACAGCCGCCTTTGGGGCAACGCCAAGATCGGGCGGTACATTGAAGGTCGCCGCGTCAAGTCTTCAGAGCCTCCAGCTCTACAAGACCGCCGCGAACGATATCACGGATTCCCAAAGCGTGATCTTCGACACGCTGTTCATTCTCAGCAAGGATGATTTTAAGCCGATACCATCGCTCGCCGAAAAATGGACCAATCCCGATCCGCTCACCTGGGTATTCTCGATCAAGAAGGGCGTTCTCTTCCATGACGACAATCCGGTCTTTCCCAAGGGTACGCGCCGGGAAGTCACCGCCGACGACGTGGTTTACTCCATTGAGTTCATGCAGAAGACAAGCACAGCCTACACCCTGGGCCCTATCACCGGCGTGAAGGCGCTCGATCGTTATACCGTGGAAATCACCACCAAGACGCCCCAGCCCTTCCTGGTCAACGACCCCAACAGGCTCTGCCGCATGTGCATAATCCCCAAGGAAGCCATCGACAAGCTGGGCGAAGACGGCTTCGCGAAACATCCGATCGGCAGCGGTCCATACAAATTCAAGAGCTTTTCCCCGGACTCCGGCCTGCTTCTGGTAAAAAACGCCTTCTATCGCCTGCCCGTATATCTCGACGCGGTGGAATTCGTGGTCATTCCAGATCCTCTGGCCCAGTCCATCGCGCTCCAGTCGGGCGAGATCGATGTGATCAAGCACCTCTTCAATCTCGAGATGGCCGACAGTTTCGAGAAAAACGCCAAATTCAACGTCGTGAAATCGGGCGGTGGTTCGTACCGCGGTCTCGGCTTCAATACGACAGTCGCGCCCTATAACAACCCGGCAGTCAGAAAAGCCCTCTCCATGCTTCTGGATATCGATACCGCCTACAAAGCGATCATCGGCGACCACGGCGAACGCGCCTACGGCCAGGTTCCGCCCTGGGTTCCCTTCGGCTACGACCCCTCGCTGAAAGACCTCTGGAGCTATGATCCCGCGCAAGGCCTCAAGATCCTGGCCGCCAACGGCTTCAAGGATCAGGACGGCGACGGTTTCCTCGATCTCAACGGAAAACCCTTCAAGATTGAGATCAAGACGCTGGCCGGTTCGCAGGTCAAGGCGCTCACCATTCTCGCGACGCAGCTGCGCGAAAAGGGCATCAACGCGAGCGTGCTCACCCAGGACACGGCCGTCTGGGCTGACGATCTTCTCAAGGGCAACACCACCGTCTTCTTCGACTACAGCTTCGCGGGTACCACCGGATTCCATTCGCTCTTCCACGGAAGCATGATCGGAGCCGCGAACACGCACTTCTACAACAATCCGGAAGTCAACAAGCTCCTGGACGAAGCCTTGACGAAGGTAAAGTTCGACGAGCTCTCTTCCCTGTGGAAGAAAGCCCAGCGCCTCGTATTCAAGGACACGGTCGGCATACCGCTCTATTTCGAATACAGCTATGCGGTGGCGAGCAAGAAAGTGGTGGACTTTGTGCCTCCGTGGGGCGGCTTGACTCTCGTCTCGTCGGAAAACAACGTCTGGCTCAATAAATAGAAAAACTTCCATAGGCTCGATCCCGGGTCGCATTGGCGGCCCGGGGCGGGTCCTCGGGCTTGGAGAGGAAGAATGGGTAAATACCTCGCTCGAAGGATCCTGACGACCATCCCGGTTCTCGTCGGCATCTCCTTCATAGTTTTCGCGTTAGTCTCTTTCGCCCCGGGCGATTCGATAAGCCTCATGCTCAGCAATGAAACGGTCAACGTCGAGAATGTGGCGAAGCTGAAGGCCGAGCTCGGACTCGATCGCCCCTGGTATGTTCAGTATGTGTCGTACATGGGAAAACTCGTGAAAGGCGACATGGGGCGATCCGTGCAGTTCAACCGGCCCGTGGCCGAGATGATCGGCGAAAAAATCGGGAACACCTTCAAGTTGACTATTTTTTCCTGCTTCGTCTCCCTGTGCATCGCCATCCCCCTTGGAGTGCTCGCCGCGGCGCGGCGCAGGTCCATTTTCGATTATTCCGCCACGGCCATAGCGCTGGTAGGCGTTTCAATGCCTTCTTTCTATCTGGGACTTCTCCTCATACTCTTTTTCGGCCTAAGGCTGGGCTGGCTCCCCATACGCGGACTCCCTACCTACGATTCAACCTTCCTGAAACAGATACGCTATCTCATTCTGCCCTCGATCACCCTGGGGAGCAGCATGGCGGGCATTCTCACGAGGCTCACACGCGCCACGATGATCGAAGCGCTGGGCCAGGACTTCGCGAGGACTGCCAGAGCCAAGGGTCAGAGCGAAATGGGCGTGCTTTTCAAACACGCCTTTCCGAACGCCTTCCTTCCGATACTTACGACCTTCGGCATGCAGTTCGGCTCGCTGCTGGGCGGCGCCGTCATCATAGAGACGATTTTCTCCCTGCCCGGACTCGGCATGCTGGCCATGAACGCCGTAAAATTCAGGGACCTCCCGCTCATCCAGGGGACGGTGCTCGTGTTCGCGGTCTGCTTTGTGGCGGTCATGCTCATCGTGGATATTCTGTATGTCTTCATAGATCCGAGGATCAGGTACGATTGATATGAAAAAACGGAACACTATATTCTCCGGCGCGCCGCGGCTCCTCAAGGTTTTCGCCCGCCATAAGTTGGGCATAGTCGGTCTGATCGCGTTGTCCGCCTTTATCGTAATCGCGGTATTCGCCCCGGCGCTGGTGCGTTTCGACCCCTATACCATGGATCTGGAGCATGCCTTCGTGCCGGCGGGAAGCGGCGGGCATCTGCTGGGCACCGACAATTTCGGCAGAGACACCTTCTCGCGGCTAGCCTACGGGGCGCGCATCTCCCTACTCATCGGCATCGTCGTAGTGACGTTGGCCGCCGTTGTCGGAACGATTTTAGGACTTCTCTCCGGCTATTATGGCGGATGGGTGGATTTCACCGTCATGCGCCTCGTGGAAGTATTCTATTCCTTTCCCTTCCTCATCCTCGTCATAGCGGTGATGGCCATACTCGGACCGAGCATCTTCAATGTCATGTGGGTGCTGGGGCTCGTGCATTGGCCCAGCTACGCCAGGCTCGTGCGGGGGCAGGTGCTTTCGCTCAGGAATATCGAGTATATCCAGGCGGCCAAGACGACCGGCTGCGGCGACGCGCGCATCATATTCAGGCACATAATGCCCAACACCATTACCCCCATAATCGTGCAGGCGACCTTGGGAATTCCGGGCGCGATCCTCTCCTCGGCGGCGCTGGGCTTCCTCGGTTTCGGCGTCCAGCAGCCGACGCCCGAATGGGGCTCAATGGTGAACGAGGGCAAGGATTACATACTCCTCAATTCCGACATGATTCTCTGGCCAGGACTATGCATTTTCCTGGTCGTGCTGAGCTTCAACTTCATAGGCGACGCGTTGCGCGATACGCTCGACCCACGCCTCTCGAAACAGCTTAAATAGGAGCGCTTCCATGACTATAGATGAAAGACTTTCCCGCGTGCCCGCCTTCACCCAATTCTACGGAACTGACGAGCTTTACGGCCACGCGACACGCGTGGCTGAGGCCAATCCCGGCTTCTGCCGCCTGACCTATGTAGGCCAATCCAAAAACGGGGAGAAGATTCCCATGGTCACGGTGGGAAATGGCCCGACTTCCATACTTCTTTTCGCCTCGCCTCATCCGAACGAGCCTATCGGCGCGATGATGGCATATTTCCTCCTCGACGAACTCGCGGCCAGCCCCGAGATGCGCGAGGGGAGGACCTGGAATATCATTCCCTGCATCGACCCTGACGGCACGAGACGCAACGAGGGCTGGTTCAAAGGGCCATACACGCTCAAGAACTATGCCCGCGATTTCTACAGGCCGAGGGGAGACGACCAGGCCGAATGGACCTTTCCTGTGGAATATAAAACCTTTAAGTTCGACAAGCCGATTCCCGAAACGAAGGCGCTCATGAAGGCTATCGACATCACAAGGCCGGCTGTCATGTACTCGCTTCACAATTCCGGATTTGGCGGCGCCTATTACTATATTTCGCGGCCACTCGAGTCGGCCTACGCCGACTTTCATCGCCTGCCCACCGAACGCGGGCTGTCGCTTTCCCTTGGAGAGCCCGAGGCCCCCTACTGCAAGGAGCTCTATCCCGCCGTCTACGCTACCAACTTCGCCAGCGACGCGTACGATTATTTCGAAAAATTCGGCAAAGGCGATCCCGCGAAGTATATGTTCGGCGGCGGATCCTCGAGGGATTACGCTGAAACGGTCAGCAAGCCTTTCACTCTCATCGCGGAGGTTCCCTATTTCAAGACGGCCAAGATCGCCGACACAAGTCCCGTGGGCAAAAAACGCGGTACTGTGGTGCTGGACGGCATCGAGCGTTCGCGCGCGCTGTTGACCTTCGCCCAAAAGGTGGTGGACGACACTCTGGCGCTGCTCACCGAGGAACCCGTTCTGCGCGACGCTTCCGCCAGCTTCATTGGGCAGATGCTGAACAGGATGGACGGCGAAAAAGCCTGGGCGATGTCCAAGGAAATCATGGAGGAGGAAGCGACGGTGGCACAGGAAGCCCATGCCCTCTACATCACTCCCTTCTATCAGGGGATCATCATTTCGATGTACCGCAGGGCGCTCAAGGCCCAATTGGCCAAGGAATACAATTCCGTCATTGAAGAAGCCTACAAGACGCTGGACGCGAAGATCGACGTCATGATGGATGAGATCGGAACAGCGCTCGACTACGGCACCGTCGCGATACGCGATCTCGTCCAGATTCAGTACGGCGCCCTCCTGGCCGTGCTCGGCGGACTGGGACTCTGATGGAGGGGATCGTGGCCGACAATTTGCTCGAAGTGAAGGACCTGAAGACATATTTCAGGACCGAGGAAGGTGTCGTAAAAGCCGTGGACGGCATCAGCTTCAACCTCGAAAGAGGGAAGACCTTGGGCATCGTGGGAGAGTCCGGCTGCGGAAAAAGCGTGACATCGCTTTCGATCATGCGCCTGATCCCGAACCCGCCCGGCAAGATCGTGAGCGGCAGCATCGTTTTCGAGGGCAAGGATCTGCTCGCGAAAACCGAAAAACAGATGCGCGGCATCAGGGGAAACGACATCTCCATGATTTTTCAGGAGCCCATGACGAGCCTGAATCCCATCATGAAGGTCGGATCTCAGATATCGGAGGCCATCCTCCTGCATCAAAAGATCGGCGCCGCCGAAGCCAGGAAAAAGGCGATAGAAATGCTTGTGCGCGTGGGCATCCCCATGCCCGAAAAACGCATGGACTCCTATCCGCACCAGCTCTCAGGCGGCATGCGTCAGCGAGTGATGATCGCCATGGCTCTGTCGTGCAACTCTAAACTTCTCATCGCCGACGAACCGACGACAGCCCTCGACGTCACCATACAAGCCCAGATAATAGATCTCATGAAGAAAATGCGGTCGGAATTCGGCGCCTCCATAATTCTCATCACCCATGATCTGGGCGTGGTCGCCGGCCTCGCTGACGATGTCGTCGTCATGTACGCGGGAAAAATCGTGGAGAAAGCCGATGTCAGGAATATCTTCAAGGACGCGAGACATCCCTATACCATCGGCCTGCTCCAGTCCATTCCCCGCATCGACCAAGAGGTTGAGCGACTTCAAGCGATCGAGGGAGTCGTGCCGAACCAGCAGGAGATGCCCTCAGGCTGCGCATTCTGCCCGCGCTGCGTCCGCGCGACTGAGCGCTGCAAGACCGAAGCCCCCCCCCTGGTACCTTTCGCCGCGGAAAAACGCGCCGTGGCTTGCTGGAACGCATCGACAGACGGAGGAATAGCGAAATGAAGGAAGGCGCGGCGATTCTGGAAGTGAAAGATCTGGTCAAACACTTTCCTTCCCCGGCCGGCTCGGTAAAAGCGGTCGACGGCATTTCGTTCGGCATCCTGGAGGGCGAAACCCTCGGCATGGTGGGAGAATCCGGCTGCGGAAAATCGACGACCGGAAAAGTGCTGATTCGTCTTGAAGACCCGACATCGGGGTCGGCGCGCTTCGAGGGCAAGGACATTTTCACGATCCAGAAAAGCGACATGAAGGCTTTCAGGAGAAAGGTGCAGATCGTCTTCCAAGACCCCTTCGCCTCCCTCGACCCGCGAATGACGGTGGGCGAAATCATCGGCGAACCTCTTCTGGTGCATAACCTCGTCGCCCGGAACCAAATGAAGCCTAGAGTTCAGGAACTTTTAAAGATGGTCGGCCTCGACGCGTCGCATGCCGACCGTTATCCACACGAATTTTCGGGCGGCCAACGTCAGAGAATCGGGATAGCCCGCGCGCTTGCCGTGGAGCCGCGACTCATCATATGCGACGAGCCCGTCTCAGCCCTGGACGTGTCCATTCAGGCGCAGATCATCAATCTCCTCAAGGATCTGCAGCGTAGCTGCGGGCTTACCTATCTCTTCATCGCCCACGACCTTTCGGTCGTCAAACATATATCCGACAGAATATGCGTCATGTACCTGGGCAAAATCGTCGAGACCGCCGACAAGCGGGCGCTCTTCGCCAAACCCCTACACCCCTATACGCAGGCCCTGCTTTCCGCCATTCCCGTTCCCGATCCCGACAGGCAGGAAGAGCGGATACTGCTTGAAGGAGACGCGCCCTCACCCGTCTCTCCGCCGGCCGGCTGCCGTTTCCACACGCGCTGCGCTTACGCCTTCGACCTCTGTAAACGCGAGGAGCCGCCCATGCTCGAGTACGGCGACAGGCATTTCTGCGCATGCCACGCGCTCAATAAGAAAAAGCCGGAATAGAAACCGCTGGCTACCAGCTACCGGTCCGCAGCCTACAGCCCGCGGACCACGGCCTCATCGACCTTCTCCTCTTCAGCCCATGGTGATCTTAGCGGTTTTGGTGGTCGCCCCTCTTCATAGGTATCTTATCGCTTACGAAAGAGGTCAACTATGAGAAAAATCGGTATAGCATTGCTTTTGGCGATCGCCCTGGCGGCTTCCGCCTTCGCCCAGTCTTCTCTTATAAGCCCGAAGGCCGCCAAGGAGCTTTTAGCGAGCGGCAAGGATGTTCTGCTTCTGGACGTTCGAACCCAGGAAGAATTCCTCGAGGGACATATAGCCGGCTCGATCCTCCTGCCCTACGACCAGATTACGGCCAAAAGCGCCGCCCAGATCATCGGATCCAAAGATAGAACAGTCATTGTCTACTGCCGCACGGGGCGGAGAAGCGCGGCGGCCGCGGCATCCCTCGTCGCCCTTGGCTACAAAAAAGTGCTGGACCTTGGAGGCATACAGGCCTGGCCTTACGGCACCATCAAGGGCATTCTAAAGTGATCGGGGCGCCGCTCGCCTCGCGGCCTTAGCCTCAACTTTAACCTAAGCCCTAAATTCGCCCCGACTGTACGTATCTTACCATGCCGCCCGCCACCAGGATTCCGCGCTCGCGTTCCGAAATATCGCATTTCAGAAGGAAAGAGAATCCCTTCGTGCGATCATACACCTCGACGGTTTCGGCTTGCAGCAGGGCATTCCTGATGTTTTCAAAGGCAAGCTCGTCCAGCTTTTCGACGCGGTCGTAGTCCGCGGGATCGGCGAATTCCAGGGGGATGATACCTGAATTGATCAGATTGGCCTTGTGAATCCTAGAGAAGCTTTTCGCGATGACTGCCCTGACACCCATCCACACGGGCGCGAGCGCCGCGTGTTCGCGCGAGGAGCCCTGGCCGTAGTTGGCGCCGCCCAAAAGAAATCCGCCGCCGTATTTCTCTGCGTTCTTCGGAAAATCGAGATCGCAGCGGACGAGACAGTACTTCGCGAGATGCGGAATATTAGAGCGGTAGGGAAGGACGTCAGCACCGCCCGGCATTATATGGTCGGTTGTCACGTTGTCGCCCGTCTTTATGAGGACGACGCCGGAGATGGATTCAGCCATGGCGTCGAACATAGGAAAGGGCTTGATGTTCTTGCCGCGGATCACCTCGAGCCCTTCCATGGAGACCTTCGTCGAATATTCCGGAGGTAGCTCGATTAGATTGTCGTCGACAAGGAAACGGTCGGGCATCGGAACTCGCGGAGTATCGCCTACCGCCTCCAGTGGGCTGATACAACCGAGGAGCGCGGAAGCGACGGCAGTCTCCGGGCTGCAAAGGTAAACCTTCGCGTCGGCCGTCCCGCTTCGCTTCTCGAAGTTGCGGTTGAAGGTGCGCAGGGACACCGCCCCGCTCGCGGGCGACTGCCCCATTCCGATGCATGGACCGCAGGCGCTCTCCAGGATGCGCGCGCCCGCCGAGATCATGTCGGAGAGAGCGCCGTTCTTCGCGAGGAGATTGAGGACCTGCTTGGAACCCGGCGAAATGACGAGGGAGACGTCGGCGGGCACCGTCCGTCCCTTGAGTACCGAGGCTACCCGCATCATATCGGAGTAGGATGAGTTGGTACAGGAACCGATGCATACCTGGTCCACCTTCACCGACCGCAGCGCTGAGACGGGGACGATGTTGTCGGGGCTATGCGGAGCGGCGACGAGGGGCTCGAGTTCGTCCAGATCGATGGTGATCGTCCTTTCGTAGGCGGCGTCGGCGTCGGCGTGGATTTCCGCGAAGGACTCTCCCCTTCCCTGAGCCTCAAGAAAACGTTTTGTCTGCTTGTCCGAGGGGAACACCGACGAGGTGGCGCCTAGTTCGGCGCCCATGTTGGCTATCGTCGCCCGCTCATACACCGAAAGGTCGTCCAAGCCTTCGCCTGCGTACTCGATAACCTTACCAACTCCGCCTTTTACGCTGAGAAGCCCAAGAAGCTTGAGGATGATGTCCTTGGCCGCGCATGAACCTCTCAGTCTTCCCTTCAGTTCGACCCTGATGACCGCGGGCATGGTCAGGTGATAGGCGGCGGTACCCATGGCCACCGCCACATCCAGGCCGCCCGCCCCAATGGCGAGCATGCCAAGGCCGCCCGAGGTAGGCGTGTGCGAATCAGAGCCCAGGAGGGTCTTCCCCGGCGCGCCGAAGCGTTCCAGGTGAACCTGGTGACAGATCCCGTTGCCCGGCCTGGAATACCGCAGGCCGTATTTCCTACAGAAGGTCCTCAGAAACAGATGGTCATCCGCGTTCTCGAAGCCCGTCTGCAGCATATTGTGATCCACGTAGAGGATGGAGAGTTCGGTCTTGACCCGTCTCATTTTCATCGCTTCGAACTGGAGGCAGGCCATCGTGCCGAGGGCGTCCTGCATCAAGGTCTGATCGATCCTGATCGCGATGTGGCTGCCAGCGGCAAGCTCTCCTTCTACCAGATGCGAAGCGATGATTTTTTCGACTACGTTCATGTGCTTTTTTTCTCCCTATCCTCGCGCGTTCAGATGATTTCGCAGTTTTTCTTGGTCAACGTCTCGGCGATCCAGGACTTGTCCAGCGTTCCTTCCTCGATTTTCCTGAACTTTTCGGCCTCCATGCTGTGATGCTTGGACGCCTTCTCGTAGACGTCGGCCGCGTCAGCGGGACGGATAACCACAACGCCGTCGGCATCGCCCACGAGGATGTCGCCGGGCAGGACGGCCTGTCCGCCTATGCAAATGGGCACGTTGATCTCGCCGGGGCCATTCTTGTAGGGGCCCTTGGGCTGGACGCCCTTGGCGTAGACGGCGAAGTTCATGTCACGCAGGGCTTCCACGTCCCTGATGCAGCCATTGACGATGAAACCGGCGATTCCGCGCTTCATGGCGGTACGCATCATGATCTCGCCACAGAGAGAGTGGTCCATGCAGCCTTCGCCGTCGACCGCGATGATGTCGCCAGGCTGGGCCATTTCCATGGCCTTGTGGAACATGAGGTTGTCGCCGAGAGGCACCTTGACGGTCAGGGCCGGTCCGAGAAGGCGGACGTTGTTGTAGGGCTTTATGGAAGCATCAACCGAATAGATTCTTCCCATGTTGTCGCAGATATTCGCGACGGGAACATCGCGGAATTTTTCGATGAGTGCTTTATCGGGCCTCTGGATGGCGGTGAAAACGCGGAAACCGACGTTGGGCATAGATATCTCCTTGCGGGTGAAAAGTTGGATTTAGCGGAATTGAAGAAACCCCGCCAAAAGGCGGGGCGCTGCGATTTACATTACTTGGTCAGTCCGATCTCTTTGAGCAGGGCTTTGATCATGACGCACTGCTCGTGATACATCCTGTCGAATTCGGCGGAGTCGGCATAGACGGCCGGTTCTCCGAGGGTGATGGCGCGTTTCTGGAAGTCGGGGCTCTGGATGATTTTTCCGAAGGCGACATCCAAAGCGGCAAGCACATCCTTGGGGGTCTTCTTGGGAGCGAAGACGCCGCGCGTGGAAGTGAGTATCGCGTTGTAGCCCTGCTCGATGAAGGTCGGGGCATTGGGGAGTTCGGCGATGCGGACCGGGCTCGAAACGCCGATGATCTTCATCTTTCCGGCCCTGACCTGCTCAAGGATGGAGGCGGGGAAGGAGGAAACCGCGGTCACATGGCCGCCGAGCACGGCGCTGATGCCCTCGTTGGTGCCCTTGAAAGGTACTTCCTTTACCTGTTTCGTCACATCCATGGCGAATAGCATGTTGGCGCCAAGAACATGAAGCGTGGAACCCACGCCGGGGTGAGACCAGGAGAACTTGCCGGGGTTGGCGGCAATCCAGGCCTTCATTTCCTTGGCGTTGCTGAAGGGCGCGTCGGCCTTGACCGCCATGAGGGGAGCGACGTTGCTGGCGAGGGCCACGCCCACGAAATCGTTTTCAGAGAAATCGACCGAATCCATGTAGAGCGAGATGGGGAGGGACATGGTGGCATAGAGCAGGGTATAACCGTCTGCTCTGGCCGTGGCCACCGCCGTGGCGCCGATGGCGCCGCCGGCGCCCGGCTTGCAGGTCACTTGTATGGGCTGTCCCAGGAATTTGGATGCCTCGGGACTGAGCAGTTCGGCCGCGAGGTGCGTGCCGCCGCCCGCGGCGAAACCGACGATCACTTCCACCGGCTTGACGGGAAAGTTGGGAGCCGCGAACAGTGTCGCGGGAACCAGGGCGAGCAGGGCCAGGCATAATGCCAGGTTTTTTCTTGTCATTGCGATGTCTCCTTTGTATTGAATCATCACCTTCGCGGAAAAACCCGCGAAAGCGCTCCGAAACGATGCCAGAATCACGCTTCCTCTTTTTCGCCGCTGTCGTTGATGACGATGGTTGTCTTGTTCGCGAGCTTCCTGTTGCGGCGAACCATGAAGAAGCAGAAAACGACGGACACAATCATGAGTACGAGGGAAATCGGTCGAGTGAAGAAGATCGAAATATTGTAGTCAGACAGTATCAGGCTCTGGCGAAGGCTGGTTTCCAGTTGACTGCCGATGACGAAAGCAATGATGAGGGGTGGAATGGGAAACTTGTTCTTGTTCATGGTGAATCCCACGGCGCCGAAAAGGATCATCAGGGCGACGTCGAAAAGGTTGCCCCGGCTGGCATAGGTGCCGACCACGCATATGATGAGGATCATCGGCAGGAGCGTGGCTTTTCTCAGCTTGACGATTTTCGCGAAAACGGGAATCCCGAGCTGGCCTACAAAGAGAAGGGCTATGACAGCCAGGAACATGGCTATGTAGACGGTGTAGACGCTTCCGATATCCTCGATGAAAAGAAGCGGGCCAGGCTTGATTCCATGCGTTATGAGAGCGCCCACGAGAATGGCCGTGACGACATCGCCGGGAATTCCCAGCGTCAGCAGGGGTACGAGGGCTCCGCCTGCGACGGCGTTATTGGCCGCTTCAGGGGCAGCCACTCCTTCCAGGACGCCGGTACCGAATTTTTCGGGATGCTTGGAGCGTCGCTGGGCTTCAGCATAGGATACAAAACAGGCAGTGCTCCCGCCGATGCCAGGAAGAACACCGATAAGCGCGCCGATGATGCTCGATTTTATTATGTTGACGCGCTGTCCCCAGTACTCCTTGAAGCTCAGCTTATTGTCCATCACGGCGAGAGGATCGGCTTTTTTGTAGAGCGCCGCCCTTCCCTGCGAAAGCTGCGTAAGAAGCTCCGTAAGGGCAAAGACGCCGATGAATACCGAAAGAGTCTGGATTCCATCGCTCAGGTTTATGTTCCTGAACGTAAAACGCCTCGTTCCATAGATGGGGTCCATGCCTACCGTCGCGAGCAGCAAACCGATGCAGGCCGAAGCGAGACCCTTCAGGAGCGACTTGCCGGAAATGCCGGCGATCAGTGCCAGGGAGAGGAGCATGAGGCCGAAGTATTCGGGAGGTCCGAATTTCAGGGCTATCGTGGAGAGAGGTTTGGCCATGGCCAGGAGAATGATCGTCCCGATTACGCCGCCGCTGCAGGAAGCATAGAGCGCCATCTTGAGCGCCTTGCCCGATTGACCCTTGAGCGCCATCTGATAACCATCGATCGTAGTCGCGGCGGCGCTGGCTGTTCCCGGCGTATTGATGAGAATCGCGGATATCGAACCGCCGAACATCGCTCCCTGATAGGCGCCCATCATCAAACCGATAGCCACGGGCGTCGGAAGGTAAAGACTGATGGGAAGGAGGAGCGCGATCGTCATGCTCGGACTGATGCCCGGCAGGCCGCCGCCGATAATCCCGGCGATGACGCCGGCCACGATGCCGAGAAGCACCTGGATAGAGACAAATTGAAGCGCAGTTTCCAGTAATATGTCCACCGTCGTATCTCCTGATTATCAGAACCCCAGAGGGCCCTTGGGAAAGCTGATCTTGAACGCGATCGTAAAGATGAAATAGATCGCCGCCACATAGATGACAGAAAGAAGGAAGCACCAGCCTATCTTCGAATGCCCAAAGAACATGAGAAGAAAAGTCAGGAATACCACGCTCGCGATGACGAATCCCGTATAGGGCATGACGAACAGGTAAGCGAGAGCAGATGCCAAAAGAAGCGCATGCTTCCCATAGGACTTGTAATTGACGCGGTTGGCGGGATTCCTGAAAGTGGACAGCTTGAGCTTGCCTTCCTTCCTGAGCCCCATCACCCCCTGAAACGCTACGCCCGCCGCGCAGATGCCGCAGCAGATCACCAGAAGTCTGGGGAAGAATTCCGGTCCGATGGCCGCGTCTTCCTTGACCTTTATCTGGGCTGGAATCAGCCAGAAATAGGCAAGAAGACATAGCCCGAGCAGGACTAGCCCCGCCCTCAGGTCAGCATATTTTTTTCCCATTCAGAACACCTCGCGCTTGGTTGGTTTAATAAAAAGTTCCATCATGCCAATGTCCCTTCCGGAATATAGGCGACTCCGTCCATCAGCACTCTCGCGGTACGAAAAACGGTCACTTTTCGGATCTCGCCTCCTCCGCTCTCGATGCCCACTTCCATCGGCCCATAGGGATGGCCGATGACGAGGCTCCGTCCGTCCTTCCTGGCGCGATCGCTCAACGCTTCCCATACCACAGTACCCGGTATCTGAGCCGCCGCGCCGGTGCTCACCGCCCCGCCGATCATATAGGCCCGGTGCATTTTCTGCATGGAGCCCAGGCGGGCGACAATATCGATATCATCGGCCTTAACCAGGTTACCCTCGGGGTTGAGGTAGTCGCAGGGGGGACTCACGAAACCCACCTTGGGGAAGGCGGGGCTTTTCTCGGTGGCTTCCTCGCGTTTATTCACAATACCGGACATTTCGGCGGCCACGGAGCGCAGCTCTTCCATGAGAGCGAGGACGCGCGGCATGGCTTCCACTTCGGTGGGTAGCTCCGTGCCCTTGAGACCCAGCTCGGCGGCCCGCAGGTAAACGACGGGCGTGACGGCGTCCACGACAGAGATCGTGAACCTGCCCTTTTCGCCAAGATCGATGATATCCCGAGCGTTCCCCGTGGGAAGAAGCCTGCCCGTCACGCCGCCGGCCGGGTCGAAAAATTCCACTTCAAGCTTGGGGCCAGTTCCCGGAACGCCGTGAATCGAATAGCCGCCCGTGCACCGCGCCCTGCCAGCCTGAACCGGAACCTTGACATGGATGATCTTGGACGTATTCGTGTTAAAAATGCGGACCGTGGTTTCCGGTTCCCGCGGAATGACATAATTCTGGTTTACGGCGAAGACGCCCACGGCAGAAGTCAGATTTCCGCAATTGCCCTGCCAGTCTATCTTGGCCTTGTCCACCGAAACCTGGCCGAAGGTGTAGTTCACGTCGGCGTCTTCCCTCTCGCAGGGGCCGATGACGCACACCTTGCTGGTGAGGGAGTTGGCGCCGCCCAGACCGTCGATCTGGCGCAGGTCGGGGCTGCCCAGAAGCCTCAGGATGATCTTGTCGCGCAGTTCACCAGCCTCGGGTAGTTCGTTTCCCTTGAGGAAGAGGCCCTTGCTCGTGCCTCCCCGAATGATTGAACAGCCGAACGATATATAATCTCTTTTCATACTATGCTTCCTCGCTTCAGGAGATGGGGTAGCCGCACCAAGCGGCGTTGACCAGGTCCCGCTTGGGCAATGGCTGCCCCTCGTAGACGCGCATGACGTTATCGGCCACCTTTCTTACCATCGGGAGAGTAAGATCCACGACCGTTCCTCCGATGTGAGGCGTCATGATCAGGTTATCGACGCCGAGGAGCGGGCCGTCAGCGGGATAAGGCTCCTCCGAGAAACTGTCCAGGGCTGCCGCCATGAGCCTTCCAGCCCTCAGGGCTGCCGCAAGCCTGGCCTCGTCGATGAGACCGCCGCGCGAGGTATTGATCAGTACCGCGCCCTTCTTCATCCTGCCCAGTTCCTTCTCCCCGATGATGAGTTTCGTGTTCTCTACAAGCGGGAGATGGAGGCTCAGGATATCGCTCGTCTCCAGGAGGGTACCGAAATCGACATAGCTGAGATGGAGGCGTTTTTCCTCCTCGACGGGCAGACGGAAAGCGTCGTAGTACTGGACATGGGCGCCGAGAGCGGCTGCCTTCTGGGCTAACAGCCTGCCGATCGCCCCACAGCCAAGAAGACCGACCAGCTTGTCGCTCACCATGAAAGACTGGGAGGCAAAGGTTGTCCTGTCCCAGCCGCCCTTCTTCGTGGAAGCGTCCAACGCCGTCAGATGGCGATAGGAAGCCAGCATGAGGAGAAGAGCATGTTCGGCGACGGCGTTGGAATTCACGCCGGAGGCCACCGCCACGGGCACGTTTTGCCTGCCTGCCGTCTCCACGTCCACTGTGTCGAAGCCGGCGCCCCAGCGTTGAATCAGCCTGAGCGAGGGATTGGCCTCGATCAGGGCGCCATCCATCCTGAGCGTCCTCAAGATCACGAACTCCATATCATTGAGACTGTCGAAAGAGGTCTGGTCTTTTACTACCCTGATGTTCAGCGATTCAGGGAGTTCCTTTCTCAGAAGTCCGAACACTTCTTCGGGGTATGGCCCCGCGAGGGTTAGGGTTTTCGGCATAAAAAATCCTTGAGTATCATATATGATAGTATTAGCAGGATACGTGCCAAAGACTGGTAATATTTAATGTCAAACTATTCAGCCGGTAATTATATATCACTAATATATTTAACGGCATAACGAGCTATCGATAATTTTAAAACTAATTAGTCATCGTATTTCAATATGAAATATATATTTCATATTGAACATTTCAAATTGAAAAATCCCTCATCAAGGGCAGAGTCCCATCTCCTTCAGCCTTCTCCAGAGCGTCGTCGAGCTTATCCCGAGCCGATGGGCCGCAGCCATCTTGTTCCCGCCACAGTCTTCAAGCGCCTGGATGATCATGTCGCGCTCCATGGCCACGATAGTGCTGCCCGCAGGCGCCAAAGCGGCCGCCCGTGCCGCCTCGCCGCCGCCCTCATGGACGCGTACCGCCTTGACCAGACATTTACCGTCAAAAGTTCCGAAATTCGAGAGGACAAGAGCCTTTTCGACGATATTGCAGAGCTGCCTTACGTTACCGTTCATAGTCATGTTCTGGAGCATCGCCAAGGCATCCTCAGTTACGGGGACTGGCAGCAGCGAAGCGTTGGCGCAGATTGTCTTCACGAAATGCCGCACGAGATCCGGAATATCCTCCCGCCGCTCCGACAACTCGGGAAGATGAAGTTCCAGGACGCTGAGCCGATAATACAGGTCCTCTCTGAACCGGTTTTCTCTTACCTCTTTCAGAAGGTCGCGGTTGGTGGCGGCCAAGATGCGCAGGTCCACGGGAATGACCTTATCGTCGCCAATGCGGGTAATCTCCTTTTCCTGAACGACGCGGAGAAGGCGGGCCTGCACATCCGGCGGAATCTCGCTGATCTCGTCCAGGAAAATCGTTCCCGTATGGGCCAGTTCGAAAATGCCCGGCTTCCCCTCGTTACGCGCGCCAGTAAAAGCGCCCTTGGTATAGCCAAAAAGCTCGCTCTCCAGAAGGCTGGAAGGCAGGGCGGCGCAGTTCACCGCCACGAAAGGATTGGCTGCCCTCCTGCTCGCGTTGTGTATGCTCTGCGCGAAAACTTCCTTGCCCGTACCCGTTTTCCCGAGAATAAGAATCGTGCTGTCGACCCTGGCGAAATTCTGCGCCGCCTTCTTGCATTCCCTCATCACTGCGCTCGATCCGATGATGTCGGCGAAGGTTTTTTGGGCGGTGTGTCCCTTATGGAGCATCTTTTTCCTGATCTTGTGATCCAAGTCCTGTATCTGCCCCACTTCCTGGACCGTCGCCACCGCCCCCAGAATCTCCCCATCCACGATCACCGGGGCTGAATTCATCACCAGTTCCACATTCCCGATGCTGATGAAATCGTCTGCGGCGGGCTGGCCGGTCGCGATCGTGCTGAGGAGCTTCGACTGAGGCAGAAGCTCTTTTATAGACTTGCCTGAACCATCGGCGCCTTGAATCTGCAGATACTTGCGAGCAAGGGGATTAGCCACGGAAATGGCGCCCTGGCTGTCCACGGCGAAGATGCCGTTCGAGGCGCAGTTGAGGATAGCCTGGATCATTTCGTACTTTTCTTCCCTGTCGAGATAAATGCGAAGCTCGTATACCGCCTTCGCCACGGCAGCCTCGAGCACCTTGTCGTCGGGCTCGACATAGACCCCCTGGTAGCCCTGCTTGAAAGCGTTCAAAACAACCGTGTTCCCGCCGATGAAAACCCCGACTCCGCTCTCGCCCAGCTGCCTGACCTTCTGCTCCACATAGGCGGCATCCGAAAGGATGCTGACCTGCACCTGCTCGCCCTTTTTTGCGACGAACTCGATGGCGCGCTCGGCCAGCCTGTACGCATCGATGAAACCGACGATCGCCACATTATCGGAAAATTCGAGGGCGCTCCGCAGGGCATAGGCGAACTGGAAGAAATCGTATTCCACCTCGACGACGGGAATATCCAGATAATTGCGCAGGTAGGTCGCGGTGAGCCCCCTGCTTATGATCACCTTGGCGCCCTCGTCAATGCACTTCCTGGCTAATTCCAGCGCGTCACCCACCTGTTTCTGATAGACAGGGAACTCGAAGCCCGACCGCAACTGCACCTGGCGCAGTTTTTCGACAATGATGCTATTGGGCAATATCGCCACGATCTTGGATTCGGTCATGATGTATCCAGCCTCTCGAAGGGAAAATTAAGGTAGATGCTATTTGCGTCATTGTATCATGGCTTTCCTATATATACCACCGAACGCCTTCATTGACATGTACGGCCTTTTCCCCCGACAATATTCCTTTCAGGAGGATACATGCGCTACAGCTATCCTGCGGAGTACAAACCTCTCCTCGGCGTCAGGGAAACCGAACGCGCCATCATGGAGATCAAGGATTTTTTCCAGCTCAGCCTCGCCACCGAACTAAAACTCACCCGGGTGACCGCTCCTCTCTTCGTGCTCGCTGGCATGGGAATAAATGACGACCTGAACGGTACGGAACGAGCGGTCGCCTTCCCCGTCAAGGCCATGGGAGACGCGAGGGCCGAAATCGTCCATTCCCTCGCCAAATGGAAACGTCTCGCCCTCGCCGAATATGGCTTCAAGAAGGGCTTCGGAATCTATACGGACATGAACGCCATCCGCGCCGATGAGGACCTGGACCCCATCCATTCGCTCTATGTCGACCAGTGGGACTGGGAACGCGTCATCGACGACTCCGAACGCAAGCTGGGCTTCCTCAAGGCTACCGTCAAGCGGATCTACTCGGCCATAAAGCGCCTGGAATTCCGCATGCACGACCTCTATCCGGCCCTCCCCATAGACCTTCCCGACGAGATCACCTTCATCCACGCCGAGGAAGCCCTCGCCACCTACCCGAGCCTGAGCCCCAAGCAGCGCGAGGACGCCCTCGCGAAAAAGTACGGCGCCATCTTCCTCATCGGAATAGGAGGGAATCTGGCTGACGGAATGCCGCACGACAAACGCGCCCCCGATTACGACGACTGGAGCACGCCCACGGCCGACGGCTTCAAGGGCCTGAACGGCGACATCATCATATGGAACGACATCATTGAAGCCTCATTCGAGATTTCCTCCATGGGCATCCGCGTGGATCCCGCCGCCCTCGAACGGCAGCTCGCCCTGACCGGCCAGGAATCGAGGAAGAACCTCTACTTCCACCGCCGCCTTCTCGAAGGCAGCCTGCCCCTGTCCATCGGCGGCGGGATCGGCCAGTCGAGACTCCGCATGTACGTTCTCAGGAAAGCCCATATCGGCGAAATACAGGTAGGGCTCTGGCCCGAAGACATGCGCAAGGATTGCCTTGCCGCCGGCATTCCCCTCCTGTGACCCCGAAACCGATCGCCGCCGCCCGATCCAGGCGGAATCTCGCCCCGTCACGAGTCAGGCCGGCCATCGTCTCATTTTTCAGGTTCATCTCGCCCCTCTACCTCCGCGCCGCTCTCGGTTTCCGCTCCGTCGAGCTGAAGCACGCCGAACGGATCGTGGACGCCTACAGGGATTTCTTCGACAGGAAAACCCGTCTCATCATCGCCTTTCGCCACCCCTACGGCGACGAAGCCCAGCTCATGGCCTACGTCATCGGCAGGCTTGTCGGCGAAGAAGCCAAAAAACGGGGCGTCCATCTGGCGCGACAGCCTCATGCCCATTTCATCCATGGCTACGAAGTGCCCCTCTGGGCCGGCGCTTTCGAGCGATGGATTCTCCCCCGCTCGGGAGCGGTTCCCGTCTACCATACCAAGTTCGACGCCGGCAGCGTCGAGCTTATCCGCTCCCTGATGAAGGACGGCGATTACCCGCTCGCCCTGGCGCCCGAAGGCCAGGTTTCCTACACGAGCGATGGACTCCCCCGCCTCGAGTCGGGCACTTCCCACATCTGCGCGTGGTGCGCGGCCGACCTAACGAGGGAAAAGCGCGGCGAAAAGGTGGTGATCCTTCCCGTTTCCATCCATCATCGATGGGACAAGGATGCCGAAAAGCGGCTTGACCGCCTCATAGAGACGATTGAGAAGGAATGCGGCATCGTGGCGGCGGCCGCAGCGACGGCCACCGCCGCGCCGCCCGCCGCAACAGCCGCCGGGACATCGCCGCCAGCTTCGCGCTTCCGCCGCCTTTCGGCGGCCGCCGACGCCATCCTCGAAGCCGCCGAACGCCATTACACCCGTTTTTACGCCGCTGCCCTTCCCCGCCAGGGGAATCCCTCCAGAAAAGAGCGGCTCGACGACCTCTGCGGCGCGGCCCTCTCCGTGGCCGAAAAGGCCTTCCACCTCACGCCCGACGGCGACACGATAAGGCGCGTCTACAAAATCCGGCAGACCGGCTGGGACAGGATCTTCCGCGAAGACCTTCCCGATCAAAAAACCCTCCCCGGCCTCCAAAAGGCCTTGGCCGACCGCGTCGCCGGAGAAGCCTGGTATGTTTCGCGCCACATGGAACTGGTCGACCTCGCGTATTACCTGGACTTCGAGCGCCTGAAAGAAGACGATCCTCTCGAAAGGTATATCGAAACCGCCCAGAATTATTACGACCTCATATCGCGCCTGAAAGGCGGCAACATAAGCGATCGCATCGGCATCAAGGGAAAGCGCGCGACCGTCATCGTCGGCGAACCGATCCCCGCCACCGAGCGCCTTTCGGCCTTCGGCCGCAACAGGAAGGCGGCGATCGAATCCCTGGACGAAGATCTCAAGCGCGAATTCGTGCGTTGCATCGAAGAACTACTTGAAGAAAAACGGCAAAAATAACTGAACGAAGGCTATTCTCGCTGACAAAACCCCCTACAACGCCCGCCACTTGCCGCCCGAGAGACGATGGTTCTCCTCGGTGGCCAGCAGCCACTTGGCCGTGGATTCGCGCTCTGGTATGAATTCGAAGTACTCATCCCTGTAATACGTCGAGAAAAAGGTCACGTCCGTGCACATGCCATAGGTCGGCAGCAGGACGGGCGGCATATGTATCTCGAAATGCCGGCCATCCCTCGTGCCCTCGTAGTGCAGGCCCCGCCTGTCGAGCCTCAGCTGGCCCGCGCCGACGATTTCCGAGGTCTTCTGGTCCTTCAGGAGCTCCTCGCCGGGCAGAACGCCCAGCTTCACGTTTTCCCGAAGCTCGTAGCCCTCCTTCAGCAGTTCTCCGCATTCCTTTTTCCGCTCCATATCGAACCAGACTTTCGGGGTTTCGGGAATCACGCAGGTATCGTCCAGCGGAATCAGATCGTAATAATCGTTCACCGTGGCGCCGTTGCCGCAGGCGCGGCACTCGATGACGTCGCCGGAGCCCCTCATCGCGAACTCGGCGCCGCACTTCGGACACCAGTATAGAAGGTGATGCATGTTGTGGGCCATCCGACCCTTGCCGTCGAACTTAACGCGCGCCGCCTTGTTCCAGGCGTAATCGTCGTTTCGTATGGCGGCGTGCAGCCTATCCTCGATTTGCTCTTCGGTCATCTTCGCGAGATCCTCGGGCCCGAAAAGCTTGTCGATGACGACCTCGACCTTTCCATGACGTTCATCCAGGCAATACTTGGTGTTCGTGAGATAGCCGCCCGATATTTTCGTCACGAGGACAGGCACGCCGAAATGCTTCAGCATTTTGCCCGAACCGATGGCGCAGGGCTGGTTGCCGCCGCCTATCGAGCTCATCCCTTCGGGGAAAATGATGACCTTGCCTCCCCTGTCGATAATCCTGTGCATTTCCTTGATCGTGTAGAGGTCGGGCGTGAAATTCTTCTTGGGAATTATCTGCAGCATCCTGAAAATGAAGGCCAGATGCGACCTGAAGAATTCGTTGTAGCCCGCGACATAGTTCAGCCTATACGGCAGGAAAGCGCATCCGGTGTAAATATAGTCGAGACGCGACGCGTGGTTGCTCACGACGATATAGGGACCTTTCCTGTAGTCCTTGAGGTCGATTTTATAGTTGTAGTGAACGTTGAGCTTCTTCTCGAACAGCAGCTTCCAGATGTACCCCAGCGCCAAATAAGGGACCAGCGGCGGCCTTCCGATCTTTCTCGCCCTCAATTTTTCCCGCAGGTTTCGTTTTTTGCTATCCATGGCCGATATCTTTGCCGCCGTTCGGGCTCCTGTCAAGAAAAAAAGAGCCCTTCGGGAAATTCCTTGACTATCGTCGAAGCGAAGAAGACATCCAAAGATACTTAGGCTTGGCACATGGGCGATAGTATCGTGGCATAGGACGTTCAATGATCATGCTTTCACCAGAACAGTATCTTGATGTCCTTGAGTTCGCCGGTAATCTTATCCAGCACAATCCTGTCGATTAGCATTTCCAGTTCGAGCATGTCCCCGATATAGGCATATGATTTATCCTGGTACAGTTCTTTTTCCGCCTTCCTGTCGCGCACAAAATCCATGGAATCCATCACGTCCTGCGAAATCTCTTCCCATGCGATCTCGCCAAACCTGCTCTTAAAATCTTCGGTCTTCATGAATTCATTCTGGAAATGAAGAAGCAGGTATTCTTCCGCTTTTCTATACGCCTGCGATTCGGTCAGCGGCGTCTGCGCCGGCAGCGAAGCCGCAACAAACCAGCCGCAAGCAAGTTTTAGCCCTGGCGGCGTTTTCCCGGAAGAATTACAGTCCATCGGCAATAGTTAGTATATTGAGATAAGGCAGGTGCCATCGATGGGAAGAATGCTATGCGTTTTAAATATCGAAGATTCTGAGGACGACGCCGCTTTAATCCAGCACGCGCTGGCGGAAGGCGGTTATGAGCTGGTTTTCAAACGCATAGATTCGGCGGTCGCCATGCGATCGGCGCTAAAGGAATCGTCCTGGGACTGCGTGGTTTCCGATTATAAGCTTCCCCAGTTCAGCGGAATGGAAGCCCTCGCGCTTTTAAGGGAGACCGCTCTGGATATTCCCTTCATCATCGTCTCGGGAGCGATCGGGGAAGAGACGGCGATTGGAGCCTTGAAGGCTGGAGCCCATGACTACATCATGAAAGGCCACCTCCAGCGTCTCGTTCCCGCCGTGGAAAGAGAACTCCAGGAAAAAGTAGTCAGGGAAGAGCATAGAAAGGTCCTCGAAGAGCTCAAGGCCAGCAGAGCCCAGCTTTCCAACGCCCTCGAAATCGCTCACCTGGGTCATTGGGTCTATGATGTTCCCGGCGATCTTTTCACCTTCAACGATCAATTCTATAAGCTTTTCAAGACGACAGCCGAAAAGGAAGGCGGATACACCATGAAGTCCGCCGATTATGCGCGAAAGTTCGTGCATCCCGATGATATCGCCATCGTGGCGAAAGAGACGCGGAAAGCCATCGATACCAAGGATCCTCATTTTAGCAGTCAGATAGAACATCGAATGCTCTACAAGGACGGGACGGCGGGAGACATAGCCGTACGCATCTACACCGTCAAGGATGCCGAGGGAAGAACGCTCAAAACCTATGGGGTGAACCAGGACATTACCGAGTATAAAAAGGCCGAGCAATCGCTTCGGGAAAGCGAGCAGAAATATAAGCTCATCACCGAGACTATCGCCGATGTGGTCTGGACTTCGGATCTGGCCCTTAAAATTACCTATATAAGTCCATCGGCAAAAAAGATGTACGGAGAGTCCGCGGAAATTTATATGGGCCGGTCCCTGGAGGAAAGATTCCCTGTGGATTCGCTCGAACAATTGAGAAAGGCATTAACCGAGGAACTTGAAAAGGAGAAGGACCCGGACGTCGACAAAGCTCGATCTCGACGCCTGGAAGTAAAAAGTCTTCGCGCCGATGGCAATACCTTCTGGGTATCCATGAATATCGCTTTTATACACGACGGGAAGGGAACGATTGTTGGATTGCATGGCGTATCGCGCGACATCTCCGAGCGCAAGCGAAACGAGGAGGAAATCCTCCGAAACGAGGCGAGACTGGAAGGTCTTTTGCGAATAGCTCAGTATAAGGCAAAATCGATCCAGTCGCTCCTCGACTTCGCCCTTGAGGAAGCGATCGAGCTGACGGACAGCGTACTCGGGTATATCTACCTTTACAATGATCAACGCAAAGAGTTCACCCTCAACACTTGGTCGAAGGGAGTAAAAGGGGAATGCGGCATCGGCGACTCGCCGACGATCTCTCAGCTCGACAGGACGGGAATTTGGGGCGAGGCGGTAAGGCAAGCCAAACCATTCATCGTCAATGATTTCCAGTCGCCTCATCCTCTGAAAAAAGGCTATCCCGAGGGTCATGCGCGTATCCACAAGTACCTGACGGTTCCAGTATTCTCTGGCGATCGGATCGTGGCCGTGGTGGGAGTGGCGAACAAGACAACCGATTACAATAGTTCGGATGTACGGCAACTGACGTTGTTGATGGATTCCGTTTGGAAAATCCTGGAGGCAAAGCGGTTGACGGAGGCTCTGTTCAGAACGGAAGGAAAATACAGGAATATTTTCGACAACGCCCAGGAAGGTATCTTCCAGTCGAACAAAGCCGGTAAATTCCTGACCGCCAACAAGGCCATGGCGACCATGCTGGGCTTCAAATCCTCTAAAGAACTCGTATCGAAAATCAAAAACATGGCACAGGATATTTACGTTGACCCTGACGCTCGCGAAAAACTGCTCAAGGAGATCGACGAGCGCGAAGCGGTGAAGGGTTATATATGCCAATATCGGAGAAAGGACAAAAAAGTCATCTGGGTATCGATAGATCAGCATGCCGTTCGGGACAATAAGGGGAAAATTCTTCATTACGAAGGATTCTGCGAAGATATCACCGACCGACAGTTGAGCACAGAACGATTGCGGGAAGCCTTGGGCGCGACGGTCTACGCCATTTCCGCGACCGTGGAAGCGAGAGATCCTTATACGGCGGGCCATCAGAGCCGCGTATCGAATCTTGCCCAGTCCATAGCCCTTGAAATGGGCCTTCCCGAGGATCGAATCGAAGGACTTCGTCTGGCTGCCTCAATCCATGATCTCGGAAAGGTTTCCGTTCCCGTCGAAATTCTCACGAAACCCAAAAAATTGCTGGCGATTGAATTCGAGCTGATTAAGATTCACGCTCAGGCAGGCTACGACATCCTGAAGGATATTGAATTTCCATGGCCGATCGCGCGCATCGTCCTCGAGCATCATGAACGGATGAATGGGTCAGGATATCCGAACAGGTTGACCGGGGATCAATCGCTCATGGAATCCCGGATTTTAGCGGTTGCCGATGTCGTGGAAGCAATGGCTTCGTATCGTCCCTATCGCCCCGCGCTGGGCATCGATGCCGCCCTGAAAGAAATCGAGAAGAACAGGGGAGTCCTCTACGACAGCGATGTTGTCGACAGCTGCCTGCGCTTGTTTCGCGAGAGAGGATATTCCCTCGAAGAAAACCGATAGCGGCATAAGCCTTGCTTCATCTTCAAATTCCGCGTTGCCAAAAACTCCACGACCCACAGAGCCCATTTTTAGGGTATAATTGGGCATGCTGATCAACATTTGGAGCGATCCATGGCGACAATAAAAGACATAGCCAAGAAAGCGGGCGTCTCCCAAGGAACCGTCTCTAACGTAATCAACGGCAAAGGCAATGTATCGAGCGAAAAGATCCGCCTTGTGGAGGCTGCCGCCTCAGCCTTGGGCTACGCGATCAACGAGCGCGCAAAACTGCTCCGGCAAGGCAACAGCCGGATTTTCGCCGTTATTCTGCCCAATATCCGCTTCAGGCAATATGTCGATTTCTACCGCAGCTTTACCTCTTTTTCCAAGAGCAAAGGCTACTCCACACTTCTCTACCTCTCCAACGATAATCCTGAGACCGAGCGCAGGATGATTACCCAAGCCCGTTCCAGCATGGCCAGGGGCATCGTCGCCTTTCCCAGTTCGAGCGAGATGATCGCGGATTATCGCAGGGCGGGGTTCGATGATTCTTCCATCCTTTACATCGAGCGAAGCCAGAATGAGCCCAGCAATTATATAGGTTTCGATTACGGAAAAAGCGGGAAGGCCTTGGCCGAGTACGCGCTGCGCCAAGGCATGAAATCGCTCGCGCTCGTTACCGACAACCTCGGATTTTCGAACGAGAGGGATTTTTACGCTGCCTTCATGGCCGTTTTCAGCGGCGAGAGAAGCGTCAGCGTCAGTCACATGCAGACCGATCAGTTCAGGCGGAACCAGAACGCGATGCAGCTCTTCGACCACGACTGTCCTGAAGGTGTTTTCGTATCGAACTTTGGATTCGCCGATACGATACGCGATGTACTAAAAACATTTTACAGCCCGGCAACCACGAAAATTCACACTGTCTCCCCGCTCTTCACCATGCCCGAGCCGAATTTCATCAAGTACGAGCTCAACTATCGCCTCATGGGCAAGCGCGCGGCCGATCTCCTGATCTCCCATATCGGGCATCGCACGGCCGAACATCGCGTCATTCTCGAAAACTCAGGGTTTCGCGATTGGGCGGCCCCAAAGCCGGCCGCGCGCAATAGCGGCAATTGCATCAACTTTCTCACTTTAGACAGTCCCGAGGCTTCGGCCATGAAGTATCTCGCTCTCCTCTACACTCAATCGACTGGCATCAAGGTAAATGTGTCGGTGTCATCATATGACGAGATCCATGAGATCCTTTCGGGTATGGATGATTCCAGCATTTACGATGTCCTGCGCCTCGACGTCACATGGCTGTCGTGGTTCGCGGGTCGCATACTACTTCCCCTCCAGGATATTTCGCCATCGATACCCTCGGCTCCCGACAGTTTCGTCGGCGGAATCAGCAAACAGTATTTTTTCGTCAAGGATAAATTCTACGCGATCCCTATCTCCCCGAGCGCGCAGGTCCTCTTCTACAGGAAAGATCTTTTCGAAAGCACCGTCCTGAAGCGCCTTTATCAGGAGACCTATCGGCACCCCCTTGCCCCGCCAACAACCTTCGAGGAGTACAACCGCGTTGCGCGATTCTTCACAAAATCCTTCAACGTGCAGTCTCCCGTCGATTACGGCACGACAGTCACCCTCGGGAGCACCGGCGTGGCGGGCACAGAATTCCTAACGCGCTATTTCAGCCTGACCAGGAATCTTTTCGACGATGGCGGCCGGCTCCTTCTCGATACGGAAAACGCCAGGATGGCGCTGGACGCTCTTGTCGAGGCCAGGCAGTACGCCAAGCCCGTCCCCTGCCCCTGGTGGACACATGCTGCCATGGAATTCAGCGAAGGGAATGTCGCGATGACTATCCTGTACAGCAATTTCGCGTCGGATATCCTCAACCGGAATTCCAAGGTAGTGAATCGGATAGGCTATGCTCTTGTCCCTGGAGGAAGCCCGATCATAGGCGGCGGATCTCTCGGCGTTTCGCGCTTCAGCAAGAATCCGGAGCTGGCTCTGTCATTCATTCGCTGGCTGTCGAGCGAGCCGATTTCCTCCGCGTCGATGTTGCTGGGAAGCGTTTCCGCTTGCGGGAAGTCCTACGAAAACTATGAGATCATCGACAGCTATCCCTGGCTCGACCTGGCCAAGGATTGCTTCGCCCTCTCGGCCAATCAGAGAACGCCTTTTACGGATTTTTCGCCTTTCGACGAGCGGCGATTTCTTGGAATCCTGGGCCTTGAAGTGAAAAACGCCTATAACGGCGCCCTCTCGTCGACGGAGGCTCTCGAGAAGGCGCGAAAGACTTACGAGAAGCAGTTCAGGCGCTGATCGATTAAAACTTGACGTTGACGACTTTGAATCCCTTCCGAACCAGGAGATCGCGGTAATCGTAGTCCAGATGAATGCAGTACACCTTGCCACGCGATTTTTCGGGGATGAGCCTTTCCAGATAATCCAAGGTCGCGTGGGTAGGATGATCGCTCAACGTGTTGCTCGTGTCCTGGTAGGCTCGATCGATCTTCCCGCTGGCCAATCCTTCAAGCACTTCGCCCGGCAGCGATTTGGCGTCCCCGCTGAAGTAAATGTTCTCGACTTCATCCGATAGGAGGTATCCGAAACAGGTCATGTTGGCCACATGATCCACCATGAGAGGCTTTGCCGATACGCCACCCCCGAATTCCGCTGTTTCCCCCTGTTCCAGCTTCCGGAAGCGGTAGCAGACGCGATCTATCCCCAGAAGATCGAGAAGTTGAACGATGGTATCCAGCGGATGGGCGACGGTCACGGGCTTTTTCATGACATAATAGCTGTAGGAAATGAGGGAGCCGAGGCTGCCGACATGGTCGGCGTGCAGGTGGGTGATGAGCGCCACGACTTCTTCGCTCTCAACGTACGCCGGAAGACTCCATATCTTGCCGAAGGCCGTCTCTCCGCAATCCAGGAGAAAGAAGCGATTGCCCGACAGAAAATACGCGTTGGAATTCTCCATTATGGGGTTGAAGGCCGCCCCTGATCCCAGGAATTCAAGCTCCATATCCGATCCTTTTTTTGCTCACTTAATGCCTGAGCTCACGAAGCTGTTTATGAATTTTTTCTGGAAGATGAAAAACGCTAAGACAAGCGGAAAAATTATGATGAAAGTGGCCGCGCAGACATTGGCCCATTGCATCACCGCTTCCTTGGACTTGGCGAAGAGCGCCAAACCGACGGTAAGCGTCCTGTTTTCGGGCGAATTGGTCACGATGAGCGGCCACAGGAAATTATTCCAGTGATAGCTCACGGAGACGAGGCCAAAGGATATATAGGCGGCTTTCGAACTCGGCAGATAGATGTTCCGGATGATCTGCAACGTGCTGCAGCCATCGATTATCGCCGCCTCGGACAAAGCCAGAGGAATAGTCTTGAATGTCTGCCGCAAAAGGAAAATACCGAAGGCGCTGCCGAAGAAAGGCAGCATGATGCCCAGCTTCGTGTCGGTCAGTTTAAGATCGCTCAACGTTCGGTAATTCGGGATGATGAGCACGTCATTCGGTATGATGATCTGGATGAATATTATGAGGAAGACAAGCTTTTCGCCCCTGAACTTCATCGTCGCCAGAGCATAGGCCGCGAGCGTGCCGGTGACGCACTGGACGGAGAAAGTGACGACGACGATCAGGATCGTGTTCATGTAGTATTTGCCGAATGGAACGTTCTGCCATACATAAATAATATTATCCAGCGTGAAGCCCGAATTGGGCACCAAGGACATCGCGAAGCTCGCCTTGGAAAAGGCGGTGCCGATCAGCCACACGAGAGGCACGAGCCAGACGAAAGCCAGGATGAACCCGAGGATGGCGGGGATTATATTCTCATTCTTTTTCAAGATCCGCCTCCTCAGTTGTAGTAAATTTTCGTGTCCGTCTTGATGAACTGCAGCATCGAGACGGTAAGCATTATGACGAGCATGATCACGGTCAGCGACGATGCCTTGCCCTGGTCGAAATAGATGAAACCCTGTTGGTAAATATAATAGAGGAGGAGGGTGCTCGCGTTGTTCGGCGCTCCCTCGGTCATGATGACTATGTGATCGACGAGCTTGAGACTGTTGGTCAGCGCGATCGTGGAGACGAATAGCATCGTCGGGGCGAGCAGCGGCAGGGTGATCTTGCGGAAAGTCGTCCAGGGCCTGGCTCCGTCGATCTTGGCGGCCTCATAAATTTCGGTCGAAATGTTCTGGAGCCCGGAAAGGAAAAAGATCATCAGGTAGCCCGCTTCTTTCCATATATACATCAGCGACAAGGCGGGAAGAACGGTCTTCTTGCTTGAGAGAACGTTGAGCGACTTAAGGCCGAGGCTGGCGAGAAGCTGGTCCAGCATGCCGTACTGAGCCATATAAATGAACATCCACGTACTCGCTATGGCGATCATGGGCATAACCGCGGGATAAAAATAAGCGGTCCGGAGAAAGCCGACCCCCCTGATTTTCTTGTTCACGATTATAGCCAGACCGATGCCCAATGCCATACTCGGGAGGACGGTGAGAAGAGAAAAAGCGAAGGAGTTCCGCATCACCTTCCAGAACAGGGGTTCCGACGCCAGCTGTACATAATTCTGAAATCCGACGAAGTAGGGTTTAGGCATCCCCATCTCGAGCTGGTTCATGCCGAGCCAAAGGCTCCGCAGGATCGGATACACCGTAAAAGTCAGTATGAAAGCGAGGGCCGGAGCGATAAAGAGCCAGGCCTTTAAGTCAATTTCAAGCTGCTTGGAAAGGCCTTTCCGAACGTTGCTGGTCCGAGCCACCTTAGTCCTCCGGATGAAATGCGTATTGGGATACTAAAAGAATGCAAGGCGGCAGAACCTTCCGGCCTTGCCGCTTGCATTCTATTCTAGATCGTTCGAAGCGCGAAGAAAATCACTGATAGCGTTTCAGGGCGTCTTCCGCCTGTTTCTGGGCATTCTTGAGCGCCTGGGCCGGTGTCGCGTCACCGACTATGGCCGACTGTATGTTGTCATTGAGAATTCGCCACATTTTCGAAGCTTCATAGGTAGTCAACTCCGGCTTGGCGAAGGGGATCTGGTCGAAAGCGACGCGGGCCTGAGGCACTTTCGCCCAATAGGCCTTCATGATCGCGGTCTGGAAAGAGGACTTTCTGGGCGCCACGTATCCGGTATCGATATTCCACTGGGCCAGACGTTCGGCGTCCGTGGCGAATTTGATGAACTTCCACGCAGCCTGCTCCTGTTCCTTGGGAAGATCGGCGGAGATATAGAAGTTGCCGCCGCCTGTAGGCGCCGCGACGCGTTTGCTGCCGGGAAGGAACGCGGTGCCGAACTTGAACTTGGCGTTATTGTTGATGTTCGTCAGGTTTCCGGTCGTGTGGTAGATCATGGCGACGGATCCGTTGATGAACTGGCCGGGCAGATCGGTCCACTGCACGATGCCGGGCTGCATGACCTTGTACTTGGCCTGCAGATCGCACCAGAACTGGAGCGCTTCCACGTTGCCCTTCGTGTCGAAATAGACCTTTTTCCCGTCTTCGCTCATCAGGTTGCGTCCGTCTTCCGAGTTCTGGAGGGCAAAGCCGGTAAATGCCCACTGTGCCGATCCGGAATTGAGGGCGATGCCGACGCCGTAGCGCGTAACGTTGCCCGCCGCGTCTTTCTTCACGAGTTTCTTCGAATACTCGACGAGTTCATCCCAGGTCTTGGGCGGAGCTTCGGGGTTGAGGCCGACTTCGGCGAAGGCGTCTTTGTTGTAGAAGAGCACCATCGTGCTTCTCTGGAAGGGGATGCTGTAGATTTTGCCGTCGACATAGGAATCTTCCATGAATCCGGGAAGGAAGTCGCCGATATAGGCCTTTCCCGCCGCTCCGTCCGCGGCGATCAGGCTGTCGAGAGCGATCGCCGTTCCCGTGGAGGCCATGGAAAAGCGCTGGGTCGCGAGGTTGACGAACACCTCTGGCGGATTCTTGCCCGATCTGGCGGTTTGGATCTTGACCACGGTGTCGTCATAGTTGCCCGTGTACACTGGCTTCACCACGATATTCGGATTCTCGGCGGTAAAGTCGGCGCAGATTTTCTCTATGAGCTTGGTAAGCGGTCCGCCTACCTGCACCGGGTAGAAAAAGGTCAGCTCGATTTTCTTCGATCCCTGGGCCGTTGCGAACGACAGCGCCAGC